>OGXH01001644.1_pt1 | contig 16354 bp, 11 predicted proteins | sample 1576241 | NCBI WGS metagenome assembly OGXH01 (sample SAMEA3541529, study PRJEB24748) | human gut metagenome | biome: human gut; feature: human-associated habitat; material: faeces | place: China | collected 2012
CTATCCGTGAGCTTTGCAGATATAACACTATTGAAAAGACCACTCCTTCAAGATATTTAGCCAACATGGATAAAGAGGGTTCTTGCTGCCAGCCTACAGGATAAGAACCGTCGTGAAATTCTTCGGTTATATACCAGCCTTCAAGGCAAGGGTGATTGCCAAATTGCTCATACAGCTCATCGAACACCATCTTATTTCTCTCTAAATTGAGATTATATTTCTCCGGTGATGCCGTATTCGTTTTACTGTAATCACCGGGATAAAGGCCTACAATCAGTTTTATGCCATTGCGCTCGGCAGCCTCGAACATTTGGTCGACAAAGTCATACTTCTCGGTAATCCAAGGCATGTTGGTATTCTTATAGAACGAAATGCTGGTGTTTTCTCCGTCTGTAAACTGCTCCGCGTACTGGATAATCCAGGTGTCAATGCCGATGGCACGGCTATCCTGAAACTGTTTATCCCAGTCTTCGTTGACATAAGCGGTATTCAATTGTACAAAAATACTGGAGAACTTGGGCTTTCCGCTTTTCAGTTCATAAGAGGTCAATTGCTCCAACGCGTCGATACTTACCTCGCCGGTGCAAACTTCATGTTTCGTATTTACGATTTCAATCCTGAATCCTTCAAAACGGTTTAGCAATAAGCCGTCAGCCGTAGCCCCCTGCCCCTTTTTATACAATTTGAACGCACTGTAGGGCATAACCAGACGGTTCCAACCTTCTTTGGATAATATTTCTTCGTCTTCGAAAGCATAATATTGCCATCTCTTACGTGTACTGTCATGCGGTTTGTCGGCGCTGAATTGCTTCTCATCCTCCATAATGATGAAGCGGAAAACACCTTTGTTACCTTTTTGACCTTTCACCCAAATGGAAAGTCCCAAAGGATAGAAAGACAGGTCGGGGCGATAATCTCCCCATGTTTCTTCGAAATAGACATACTCAGGATTTGAAGTCATAGGCTTACCGGAAAAACTGTATTTCAGCTTAAAACTTCCCACTCCTTCTTTATAGTCATCACCTAAATCATAGTCAATAGTGGCATTGGTAGGTTCTTCGGCACTGGTAGGACCAGTACGATAAATTTCGCACCCCAATTCATCGAAAGGGTTAATATTTTTAGTAGCTTTCGTGCTATTCAATATTTTGCGTATCTCTTCTTGCAGGTTATAGTCACCATCCTGACCGTTTCCTCCTCCGTTATGATCATCACTTCCACAGGAAGCCAAAATAAAACAGAACAGACTTACCAATATAGCAGTTGTTTTCATAAGGCATTAGTTTTAAAAAAGAGTGCCGCCGGATTAGCGGCACTCCCGATTTGAATTAATCAATGTGTATTATTGACGGAAATAACTCATCTTATACATTCTTACAATAGACTGTGATAAATCAAAGCCAACAACAGAGGTTGCAATGTACACATCATATCCGGTTGAGGTTGCTTCTTTGTAGACAGCAACGTCTCCCCAGCTAAAGTAATTCTGCCCCCATGCGGACATATCACTAGTAAATACACAGAAGTCACCATATCCGTCATCGTCCGGTCCCAGTTCCATCTTAGAGGTATTGGTTATGTCGAATACCTTGAGGGTGGCACCACCACCGGCCCATTGGTCAGCACCTTGGTCATTGAGTGCCAAATAGGTATCATTTTCCACCTTAAATACATTGAAGCCAAGCAAGCGGTATTCGTGAGCAGCCGCATTCAAAGCTGTAACTTCCATGGATGTCGTAAAGATATTGAAGCGACTCTTCAAAGCCTCATCACTGTTTCCGTTTACCCACTTCGTATAACTGATGTAATGATCCGAATCGTCGGCCAATGAAGCACGCTGTATGGCAGGTGCGGCAGTCCAAGAACTTCCGGCCGGTCCGTAACGCAATTTATTAGGCTGATTGGCAGGAGTTACTAACTGACCATCCTGTAATTTCCAATAATAAATAGTCATATCATTAGGACCTGTACCATAAATATAAGCTGTACCGCTGGTTACATCACCTGCCACGCTCATGTTATATCCCAAATCTCCCGGACAACCATCACCGGCAGTATAGTCAAGCAGCAACTTATGTTCCTGATCTGCTTCAGAATAATAGAAGACCATGAAACCTGCACCGTAAATATTTTCACGGGAAGTAATCAAGTGGCCGGCATCATCCGTACGAGCCTTCATCATAAACGATCTTGCTGCATCTATAGTCTTAACCGCTGCTCCCGTCTTCATGTCATACAGGTAGATAGGACCATTATATTCCTGAACTGCCAGATATTGACCGTATATTGCTAAGCCTGTATTATTGCGGCTTCAAGATTTATCTTTTGTCCGGCCTTATTTTCCCACACTTTGGAGAACTTGGTTTTAGGCGGTGTCGGCACCACACGAATCGTATTGTTATGACGATTTCCCAATGCATCGATTACTGTTATTTTATAAGGCTCAGTGAAATCCATTTCACCCCCAACTCCCGGAACAACATAACAATTATGCTCCACACTTACGGTGCAAATCAGACGGCTTACATCGAGCGGGTCTTCATCCGTGGTAGGAACTTTCACCGTAATTTCTTCTCCCTCTTCATAAGGACCTTTCTTGGTAGCATAAAACTCCGTCGGATTATCAGGTATCTGAATGGTTACATTAAGTAGACCATTCACTTGGCTTTCATGTGCTGTGCTCAAGTCAGGAGACTCACAGGAAACCAAGAGCACTGCCCCAAACAAACACGCTGTTGCTGCAATTCTATTAAGTATTTTCATAGCTTCATTTTTTTAATTATTTCCATTCGTCAAACTGTTCACAAGCAGGGTTCTGCTGAATTTCTGCAATAGGAATAGGGAAGCGATTGTATTTCTCCAGATAAACACGCGTTTTACCAGCATCACAATCCACAACATTGTATTCATATCCATCACCTACTTTTGTCGGCTTCACTCCTTCCATGTGGGTACCATTCAGGACTGTAGTTGCCAATCCCCAACGACGGAGATCCCAAAAACGATGTCCTTCAAAAGCTAACTCTACCATTCTTTCGTGGCGGAGAAGTTTCATGAATTCAGTTTTTGTACTGGCTGATACTGCCGGCAAATCAACTCTGTCTCTTACTTCATTCAATGCTTCCAATGCTTCAGTAAGTTTATCTTGCATTGCCATTGCTTCTGCATAGATCAATAGAACTTCAGCATAACGCATATAATAGAAAGTCAGGTCAGTTCTACGCATTTGGCTCTTACTAATTTCCGGATCAAACAACTTACGCATATAGTAACCTGTGCAAGTAGTACCACCACCTAAACCATAGCCATCCACACTACCTTCGTATGTGTAAAGTGTTTCTCCTTTCCATTGACAACCATTATAAAGGATGGAAGCATAGAAACGTGGTTCACGGCCTTCATAGGGATTGGCAGCCATTTCAGGATTGTTCCAATCAAACTCTTTACCATCAGCCATCTGATAAGCCGATACCAACGTCTCTGTCGGACTGATTTCAGCATAGCCACCATCACTGGGCGGACAATTGAAATAATCAAAAGAATAATCCAACGTCTCGTAAACATAGCCAAACTCTATGACACTTTCATTATTTGCAACCGGTTTCGCTCTTCTATTCAGAAACAACTTCCCATAATCCTCATACAGTTCATACCCTTGCTTTTTCAATTCGGCAGCAGCATCGGAAGCATCTTTCCAACGCTCAGCATAGAGCATAGCACGAGCTTTCATTCCATAAGCTGCACCACTTGTCAACTTACCGGCCTCTACAGTACCTCTCAGAGGCAAATTTTTAGCTGCAAAGTCTAAATCCTCTGCTATGAAATCCCAACATTCATCCGGTGTACAACGCGCATGCTCCTTTTGTCCAAGTTCAGGTAACTGCTTGTACAGGATAAAACTAGCTCCATACCGCTTCGCCAAATCAAAATTAGCCACTGCACGGAAAAAACGGAATTCCGCCTCTGCACGTTTGGCAACCTCTTCAGTAAAGTTTTCACGGTGTTTTTCCAATCCTTCCAAAGCACGGCAACAAGTCAATTGCCAGGAATGCCTATTATTCCAGTTGTCAAAAAGATTACTGGCAGAAGTAATAGGAGTAGAACCGAATACAAACAAATTAGTATTGGCAGCCGGATTATTGGCTTTCAAAAGATCAGCGCATGCATCATCAGTGATTGAATAATATCCTCCGATCAAAGAATAAAAGCCATTAATATACAATTGCAGATTCGTTTCATTCGACCAAGTGATATCGTCAGGATAACTACTTGTCAGAACAGGATCAATATCACAACTACTCAGCGTGAAGCAAGCAGAAGCAAATACTGTTATTATCTTATTTACTGATTTCATTGTATTAGTTTTTTAGAAAGTTACATTTAATCCAAATTCATACGTACGCTGTTGAGGATAATATCCCTGATTTACACTTGGCATTTCAGGATCCATATGCTCCAGATGAGATAAAGTAAACAGGTTACCACCGGCTACATAAGCACGAATTCTTTCAAAGCCAGCCTTTTTACTCCATTTCTTTGGTATGGTGTATCCCAACTGAATAGATTTCAGACGTACATAAGAACCATCTTCTACCCACCAGGAAGAGAATTTTCCACCATTTGATCTTGACTCGATTCCTAAACGAGGATATTTAGCATCAGTATGATCGGGACGCCAAGCACCTTCCACCAAATAATAAGGAGTATTTCCATCAGCATAGAAAGGACGTGTATAGAATGTATCATCACGAATTCCACTACTATACAATCCGCATAAATTTACATCAAACAGAGCTGCACCTTGCAACAACATATTGAAATCAAAACCTTTCCATTCAGCACCCAGGTTCAAACCAAACATCATTTCCGGTGTATTGCTACGACCAATTGGAACCATATCCTGATCCCAGGTAATCTTACCATCACCATTAATATCTTTCAGTTTGATATCACCGGGTAATGTCGGACCGAAAACAGCACTATGAGCTATTTCTTCTTCCGACTGGAATAAACCATCTGCAACAAATCCCCAGTATCTTCCCATCGGGCCACCAGTAGCACGTTTATAATCAGGCACATTGGCATCTTCCGTCATTTTCAACACTTTGTTACGAGCCCAGGAAAGATTACCTCTTACATGATAAGTAAAATCTCTTATATGATTATTATGAGACAATACGAGCTCAAAACCACGGTTATCATGAGAACCATAATTGATATACGTTGGATAGTAAGATCCCAGCGATGGCGGGAAGTTTGCTGACTGAGACTCCAATGAACGGGTGGTCTTCATATAGAACACATCCAATTCAACACCCAATAAACCATTCCACATACTAGATTCGATACCAACATTATAAGTATCAGTCAACTGCCACTTCAAAAAAGGATTTACCGGGCTGCTCAATCCCAAATATTTCTGGGGACTGGTACCGAATAATACTGTCGGGTCAGCCGATAAAGTGGCTGTAGAGAAATAAGTCATCGTATTACTAATGGCACGATCGCTACCTAAACGTCCTACAGATGCACGGATCTTCAGGTTTTCCATAAAAGGAACGGCTTCCTTAAAGAAATCTTCCTGAGAAAGTCTCCATCCTACTGAAACACCCGGGAATACACCCCATCTGTACTTTTTGGGAAGTGCTGTAGAAGCATCAATTCTGCTGGTGAACTCTAATAAATACTTATCATCATAAGAATAGTTCAGACGAATTACATAGCCGGCACGTTTAGCCTGACTGTGTCCGCCTTTTACCAAATCTTTATTCACCTCAAGACCATAGTTCAAATCCATGATATCAGTTATAGGAAAATCCGTTCTACCGGCAGACATACTGGACTCGTCTGTTCTGGAAAATTCATATAAGAATAATCCGGATATAGCATGCTTACCAAATTTATTTGAGTACTCAAGAGCCGGTTGAATCGTATAACCTTCACTTTCCGTGAACCACTGATTCAAAGATACTTTATTAGCAATTCGGCCAGTCTCTACATTACCTTGACGGGTAGTCTGATTCCAACCGTACACATCATAAGTCAAGAAGTACTTCTTCTGCATAGTATAATTCTTCAGATAAGAAGCATTCAACTTAACAGACAGCCCTTTCACAAAAGGCAGCTGATACTTCATAGCAATATTGCCCTGGAAATATGTCTTCTTAACATTATTGTTACCAGACAAATCTCTTGCCGCAATAGGATTGTTATTTCCATTACCAGCCGTATTTATACTGGCTATAGGCATTCCATCAGCCGTATAAGGCTTCAAGTAAGGATATGATAACAATGCTTGCTGGAAAATAGAAGCATACGAACCTACACCTGCAGAAGCACCTGGCTCATCCTGCTCGGAAACATAACCGGATAAATCAAGAGACAAATCAAAGTTATCAGTAATCTTTGCATCCATATTAGAGCGGAAATTATACTTATCATAAGAAGTACGTTTAATAATACCCTCCTGATTGTATGCACCGACTGAAGCAAAGAACTTAATTTTTTCCGTACCACCGGAAACTGAAACATTATTTGTATAAGTAGGAGCTGTATTACGGAATAACAAATCAAACCAGTCTGTATTTCCATAAATGTGCTCATTCTCTCCCGGATTAGTAATACGGTCTATTTCTTCAGGTGAGAATCTCAAGTTTTCCTCTGCAACTCCATCCAAGAGTTGAGCCTTATTATACCAATAAGCATAATCCGGTCCATTCAGGAACTTCGGAAAATCAGTATTCTGACTCAATGTGAGTGATCCGTTATACGTTACGGTAGGCTTCTGAACAGCACCACGCTTCGTCGTAATCAAGATTACACCAGCAGCAGCGCGCACACCATAAACAGCCGCAGCAGTCGCATCTTTCAAAATAGTGATAGATTCTACTTCATCAGGAGAAAATGATGGAAAGTAATCGGTAATAACACCATCGATTACAATCAACGGTGTTTACTCGAGCAAAACACGTTTGCCGATAGAAAACGCGAGAGTCAGAATTTCCAGAAAAGTCAGAGCAGGCAGCGGCAATGGTGGAAACAGCGTAGCCGGAGGCGGCAGTGGAGGCGGAAGCCATGGAGCCTGGAACCTTGAAACAGAAGAAAATGAAATTGCTGTTTTTTCAGGAGGAGCTGGAGCCTGGAGAGAGGAAGGAACAGAAACAGAAAGAATTCTCTATACCGATGTGTTTGGCAAGTACAGCACCAAAAATCTGCAGGATGGAACTTATGAAATTACAGTATCCGCAACGTCTTATCAGACGTACAAGGTTGCGGAAGTTCTGGTTCAGAAAAGTGAAATCAGATATGTAGAAGATATCTATATGGTGGAGCGCCATGATGATTTTAATACAGGTTCTGTAGAGGGAACGATAACCGATGCAGTCACGGGAGATGGTATTACAGAAACAGCCTACATTGTACGCAAAGGCTGGAACAATCAAACGGGTGATGCTGTGACAGAAGGAGTATTTGAAAATGCAGACTATACTCTTTCAATGGAAAATGGAAATTATACGCTTGAAATCAGCAAAGAAGGCTATGTGACGAATTACAAAAATATCACAGTAGCGGGAGACCAGATTGAAACAGCAAATATTGTTCTTGTACCGGGAGATGGGGACGGTGAAACCGCAGGAGAACTCCGCATCGTATTAACCTGGGGCGAAGAGCCGTGGGATCTGGATTCTCATCTTGCATGCTACTCGTCGGACAAACCGTATCATATCTGGTTCGGACAGACAGATTTCGAAGGAAATTCTGTTGGAAACTTAGACGTAGATGATACAAGTAGTTATGGTCCGGAAACCATTACAGTACGTAACGTAAAAGCAGACGAAAAGTTCAGCTATTTCGTACACGATTATACCAACAGTTACAGTGAAGTGGCCAATGAAATGTCTCTTTCCGGAGCAAAAGTTCAGGTTTACCTCGAAGGCAAAAACATTGCAACATACACGATTCCGACAAATCAGCCAGGAACCTTATGGCATGTTTTCGATTTCGATGGAGCGACCAAAACCATTAAATCTGTAAACACGCTTGAATATCAGAATGACCCATACACCATCGGTGGAATTGATCAGGAAATGGATGATGTGGATGACACAGAAGAGATTGAAATGTACGCTGGAAAGGTACGAAACAAAAAACAGCCAGAGCAGAAAGTGGTTGTTGAGGAAACTCCATTACCGGAAACAACTGCAGAGAGCGTGATTTCGGAGTCGGAAGTAGCAGAACCTGGTGAAGCAGTATCCAAATCAGAATCAGAGCCAGATGATGAAAACGTGGCAGAAGATGAAACGGTAACTCCGTAATACAAAGAAGTTTAAAATGTGGTGAATCAGTAAATCTGATGCACCACATTTTAAACGAATCAAGTAAGTGGCGAAGCGGATTGCGAATATCCGCTTTGACAGGCAGAATAAGGAGCAGGTACAGATGAAAAAATGGATCCGCGCAGTATTGGCAGGCACAATCATTCTGGCATTGATTCTGTTTGGAATTTTTGCAGCTCAAAATACACAGAAGAGTACAAAGCCGGAACAGAATCCGGAAGAACAGAATACAAGTGTATCGGAAAACAGCACATCGGATGAGAACACAGCAGAAAACAGTACGGATGATCCTGACATCATTGTAAAAGACAATGTAAAGGTGATTACCAATGAGATGAAATCAGAAGATCAGCCAACGGAAGTTTCTGACAACAGTCTTACCTTTGAAAAAGATCCTGGTTACCAGACCGGAGATGTTCTTGTTGCGGGAGAAATCAGTGCAGCGCCTTCTGGATTTATTCGAAAAGTAGTGCAGAAAGAAAAAACGAATCAGGGTTACCGGGTAGAAACAGAGCCGGCGACCCTGCTGGATGTATTCGAAAAGGCACATATTATCAAACAGTTCCGGCTGACGGAGGATGGTGCAAGTGAAACAGAAAATAACAGCGCTTATACCATTAAAAGACTGTCCGAAGATGAATCGGAAGAAGAGACAGAGGAAGAAAACAGTGATTACGATTACAGTGTCTCAATCAATGTTGAAGAAGAACCCGTTCAGTTTTCCGGAGAGGCAGGATGGGGATGCTGGCTGGAACTTCAGATTCTTTAGTATCTATTTTATTGATAAGAACTACATGATCCAGTGTGGAATTGCAGTAAGGAGCAAAGCCGGTATTGCCCTGGAATGCGGCGCAAACAGCGAGAAAGAATTTGAAAAGGAAAAAACCGTTTACGAACGAAAACTGCCGAATATCGAGTTCAACGCCGGTATTGTACCGATTGTTATTACAAATCATCTGGAAGCCGTTGTCGGGGCAGTGGGAAGTCTGGAGGGCGGTATTCACAGCTCTTATGGTGCAACAGCCGACAGCACCCTGGGATTCCAGTATGACAGCAGAACAGGCAAAGTAGAAGAAGTCAAAGAAGGAAATCTGAATTCAGACGGACTTGAGTGGAGTACGGTTGAGGTGAACGGAAGGCTGGAAGCATACATTGACATCCGGCTGAGCGCAAAATTATATGACAGCGCTGGCCTGAATCTTTCCGGCGGAGCAGTTGGAAAAGCAGGAGGCCAGGCAAAGGTATCCATGAAGGACGACCTGGGTGGATATGCGGGCTCACTGGAGCTTTCCATCAGCCCGAGAATCAAAGGAAAAGCAGTGGTTGATATCCCGGTCATTGATAAAAAAATGCAGGAAACAGATCTTTTTGACCGGACCTTTGATCCAATCTGGTCAAAACACTGGGAGTCAAGTGCAGACTGGCAGAAGGATATGGAATGGACGGAAACTGGAGAGCAGGGAGATATCTATGTTACACGGTATGGAGAAGTAAATCAGTGTGACAGCACGGCATTCCAGTTTGAAATCCCAAAAGGCTGGGAAATTCAGACGGAGGAAGTTGGCGGTTCCATGGATGCGGTCAGAGAAAACGTTGTTCTGACAAACGAGAGAGGTGTTACCGTTTCGTTTTGGTACTGCCAAGGCGCGCTTGGCGGCTATTCGCGTGATATGCTGAAGGCACAGGTTTCACAGGCAGACACTTCTAATTTCGTGCCTGGATATCCATGGGGAACCGATCGTGACTGTTCAGATCTTGGCGAATTTATGGTAGCACGAGTACATATCACAGGCGAGATGATGGCTGGCATTGATGATGATTATGTTCCTGTAGACAGCACGTTGTTCGCAGTGATACCGACATCCCGTCTTGGCGAGATTGAATTTGCAGGTCAGGCTGAGGACGTAGACGAATTTTCTTTTGACTATCCGACACCAGTTGCATTTATCGCAGAAGCACCAGACGGTACATTTACAGAAAAAGAAGAAGAACAGGTGATTCGCATTTTGAAGAGCTTTAAAGTGGCTGAATTAGATTAAGAGGTACCCCGGAGGGCAGGAAGAGATGAACTGTGTTCCGGGGTATTTCAACATCACGTAAGATAAGATGGAAGGAAAGTGTTATTTTAAAATCTTGTGAAATCAAAGAGTGAGGATTTTTTGGAAATTACATAAAAAGAAATAGTAAAGAAAAACGAGCTGCGATATAATGAATGTGATGAAAAAATGAGTAACGAAAAATCAATAAAAATATGGAAAAGAACATAGAAAACATGGATTTTTCGGGAAACAGAAAGAAAAAGGAGGAGTGTTTCGAGATGGAAACAAAGAACAAAAACAAAAAGACAGTCATCATGCTTGCTGTAATTGGTATTGCGATTGTCTGCATTTGTGTCATCGGAGTTTTTGCAAAGAAAGCGTATGACCGTCATCAGGAGGAGCTTCGCTTACAGGCAATTGAGACAAAAAACAGTGAGATTGATGGGGAATATCAGAGATTTGAAAAAGAAGAAGACAGAAATAAAAAACTGGAAGCATTGAAACAAGAGATGGAGAGTGCGGAAAAGTATAAAAAGACAGAAGGCGATTATGAGGAATGTTCTGCACACTATGAAAAAATTATTGCGCAGATGAAGAATTCCTTTGTCTCCGAATATGACGACACGATCAAAATAATTGCGGATAAAATTGGTGATGATGTTGAAAAAGTGGACGATAAGGAAGCACTCAAAAACGCTACCAGCGAATTTACGACATTCAAAGATATCTTGAAAAATGACTTCGAAAATTATAATACCGTTGAGCAGGACAGCTTTGACAAATATAACAGTACGATTGATGATTATGTAACAAAATACAATGATAGAGTAACTGCTATTGAAAAAGCCGAGGAAGAAGCTCGTAAGAAAGCTGAAGAAGAAGCAGCAAGGAAAAAGGCTGAGGAAGAGGCTGCTGCTAAAGCTGCACAGGAAGAAGCAGAAAGAAAAGCTGCTGAACAGAGTTCTGGATCATCTTCAGGTGGTTCTAGCTATAGTTATGATGATAGTAATGATTATAGTTATAGTAGTGGAAGTTCAAGCTCTGATTATTCAGGTGGTTCTAGCTATAGTGATTCTGGATCTTCTAGTTCTGGAAATGATTACAGTGGTGGGTCAAGCTCATCTGGCGGAAGCTCAAGTGATATTCATAATGAATGGTATGGTGGATGGACTGATGAAAAAGGCAATGAATATAATGATTATTACGATCCAAATACAGGAAATTCATATGATTCCAATGGAAATTATCAAGGAAATATGAACGATTGGCTTTGGGATTAATATTTTAAATTAAATATTAATTAAACTATTTAAATAGGAAAAGTTTAATGCTTTTATTTTGCTTTCCTATTCAGCTCTTTTTAGTGACAGGAGCCAATATAAGATCATAAAAAATTGGATAGATTAGAAACCGATAAGAACCATTGCCAAAGCAAATAAAACCAGCTAAAATAGAGATCAGAACATAAGCACAGCTGCTGGTGTCAAAAGCCGCAAAAGTTGGAAAGGAAGGTTTCAAGATGAGAAATCCAAAACTCCCGACCGGGATTGACAACTTTAAAAAGATTCGCAATGGAAATTACTATTATGTAGATAAAACTTCCCTCATAGAACAGATTTTAAATAACGGAAGTGAGGTCACGCTTTTTACGCGCCCACGCCGTTTTGGAAAATCCCTGAATATGAGTATGATTCAGCATTTCTTTGAAATTGGAACGGATCCAGCACTTTTTGACGGCTTGAAGATTTCTAAGAATACAGAGATTTGTGAACAATATATGGGAAAATATCCCGTTATTTCCATCAGCTTAAAAGGAATTGATGCCGATTCCTATGAAAAAGCCCGTGCGCAGCTCATAAAAACAATCAATCGTGAGGCAAGAAGATTTCAATTTCTTCTGGAAAGCGACAAATTGAGCCGGGTTGATAAAGCACTTTTTTTAGAACTTCTGACAAGAAATATGGAAGAAGACACCATTACCAGCAGTCTTCAGGAACTGACAGAACTGTTGGAAGTTCACTATGAACAGCAAGTGGTTGTACTGATTGACGAATACGATGTTCCGATGGCAAAAGCCCATGAAAATGGATATTATGATGAAATGGTATTGCTGCTTCGAAATATGTTCGGAAATGTTTTAAAGACAAACAGTAGTCTTGCATTTGCCGTTTTGACGGGCTGCCTGCGCATTGCAAAAGAAAGCATCTTTACCGGACTGAACAATTTCAAAGTATATTCGATTACAAATACAGAATTTGATGAAACCTTCGGTTTTACAGATGAAGAAGTAAAGACCATGCTGCATGACTATGAAATGGATAACCGATACGACGAGGTAAAAGAATGGTATGACGGATACCGATTCGGAAAAGCAGATGTGTACTGTCCGTGGGATGTTGTGAATTACTGCAATGATCATATTCATAATCCAGAGGCCGAGCCGGAAAATTACTGGATGAATACAAGCGGGAACAGTGTGATTCATCATTTTATCGACAGTATCAATGAACCGGATATGCTCACAAAAACAGAACTGGAATGGCTGATAAATGGAAAAACAGTGATCAAACAAATCGATGAAATGGTTACCTACAATGACCTGTATTCGACCATGGATCATCTGTGGAGTACACTTTTCATGACTGGATACCTGACACAGCGCGGAAGAGAAAGCGATGGCCGCTATTGCCTTGCAATTCCAAACCGGGAAATTCGAAATATCATAACAGAACGGATTCTTACACTGTTTCAGCAGGAAGTGAAAAAAGACGGAAAAATGGCAGAACAGTTTTGCCAGGCACTGCTTGGGGGAAAATCAGCAGAGGTGGAAAGCCTTTTGAATTTGTATTTGCAGAAGACGGTCAGCGTACGCGATACCTTTGTGCGGAAATCACTGAAAGAAAATTTCTATCATGGAATTCTGCTTGGAATCTTAAGCTATAAAAATGACTGGCGTGTATCTTCCAATCGAGAATCGGGAGAAGGATTCAGCGATATTGTAATTGAAACTGGAGATGCAGAAACAGGAATTGTGATAGAAGTGAAGTATACAGATGAGAAAAAAGATCTGGAAAGAGATTGCCGGAAGGCATTGGAGCAGATTCGGGATAAAAATTATACGCAGATATTGTGGCAGGAGGGCTATAAAAAAATGGTGCAGTATGGAATTGCATTTCATTTAAAACAGTGTTGTGTGATGGAAGAAGAGATGCAGCGTAAGTGGAATCGAGATGGGGCTCTGAATAGTTACAATTTGTTATAAAATTCAGGGCAGAGATATTGCCCTGAATTTTATATACAGACAAGTTTCTGTCAACATTTTCCGTTCGATATGAGATAAAATGGCAATATTCAAAAGAAAAAGCCTATCATGAGGAGAAAAAAATGGAAGAAAAGACAGCAAACATGGCAGAGAATATTCGCGTTACATTCACCGGATTCCACTACATAAAGGATGGCGATTATCCAAATGACTTCGAGGTATGCTTACTGATCCTGAAAGACAACAGCTTATCAGCAGACTGCTGGGATACAGGATTATATGCCACGGAAGGCGGCAAGCAGCCAGGTGCATTCCGACAGGCAAGGGGCTGCTTTATCGATGCGGACTATGTAAAAGCCTGGACGAAGCTGGAGGATAAGGTGTATAATTTTCAGCAGAACAGCATTGTATGATTGGAATACGGAAGGAGAATTGCAATGGACAGAAGAAGTAATAATATCGCGATATTTCAAGATTCTATGGATTTGATAAAAGCAAACCAGAAGCTCCAGCAGGCAGTTCAGTTTTCGATTCAGAACCAAAAGCTGTATGTTCCATCGCAGGCAATTACGCTTCCAGAACCTGGAAAATCACCTTGCAAAACGATTGTTTCATCCAAAAGAAGCTTCGAAGCCGCCTCTGCATATGCAAAAGCCGGGAAGCAGGCTTGCGTCCTGAATTTCGCCTCTGCAACCAACCCAGGCGGCGGTGTAACGCGGGGAAGCACAGCACAGGAAGAATGCCTTTGCCGATGCAGCACACTTTATCCATGCCTGGATACAAAAACGATGTGGCATCAGTTCTATCAACCGCATCGGAAAGCAGGCGATCCACTTTATAATGATGATCTGTTGTATACACCGGGAGTCGTCGTATTTAAGACCGACACCTCTGCGCCGGAACGAATGGAAGAAAAAGACTGGTATCAGGTAGACATCATTACCTGCGCAGCCCCGAATCTCCGAAAGAAACCAAGCAATGCCATGAACCCGTCTGCAGGAAATGCGCCGGTTAAGATTAGTGAGAAAGCACTGTACGAACTTCAGATGCAAAGGCTGGAACGTGTTTTTCAGGCGGCAGCATCGAACGGAGCGGAAGTTCTGATTTTAGGCGCGTTTGGCTGTGGCGCTTTCTGTAACCCGCCGAGAATTGTAGCACGTGCATTTCGGAGTGCACAGGAAAAATACGCATCCTATTTTGAAATGATAGAATATGCGGTGTTCTGCGGCAGAAATGATACGTTGAATTATGATACATTCAATCAGGTGCTTGGAGGTAGAAAATAGAATCTAAACGGTGTTCTGAAAGAACACAAAAGCGAACAGAAGATACGAGCGTATGAAAAGCACAAACAACAAAAATGAGAGGGACGGCTGTAGAATATGAAAGTTCTGAACTTCGAGGACAGTGTTTATAAGGCAAATGCAATTCGAAAAATATTAGGTAACCGCTGTGGTGTGGCATCGGTTGAGCAGGTGTCTAATGTGGAAGATGGTCTGAAGATGTTGAAAGATGCAGAAAACGCAGGAGAGCCGTTCGATCTGATCATCACAGATATGCATTTTCCAATGAGGTCAGGAGCCATCAGCGACACAGAAGCGGGAGAAAAATTAGTTCAGATTCTGCAGGAGAAGGGAAATCAAACCAACATTATCGTATGTTCCACAAGAAATATGAAACTTCCGGGCGTGTATGGATGCATCTGGTATTCGGAAATCAGTGACTGGGAAGAAGAACTTTGTGATCTTGTAAGAGAAATGGAAAAAAGTAAATGATTTTTGCGATGAGTGATATTCACGGACAATATGAGCTGTTCAGGAACCTGATGGAGCAGATACCCCTTGGAAAAGATGATACACTCTATGTACTGGGTGACGTAGTCGACCGGGGGCCGGATTCCATGAAGATCTTGAAATATATGATGGCAAATCCTAATATCATTCCCATTATGGGCAACCATGAGCTCATGGCTCTTCCGTGTCTGAAACTTCTGGTACCGGAACTTTCGAATGGCTTTCTTCATAAACTGTCATCACAGGCACGTCAGTCTTTTGCAGAATGGACGTTGAACGGCGGAATCAGCACAATTCAGGAGTTCTTGAAACTTCCGCAGGAAGAGCGTCGACAGATAGTGGAATATATAGAATCATTTCGTCTGTATGGGAAGAAAATTATAAATAATGGGGAATATTGGCTGATTCACGCAGGGCTGGAACATTTTTCGGAATCAAGGCGGCTTGAGGAGTATTCCGTGGAGGAACTTGTGTGGAAAAGAACCGATTTTGACATCGCATATTTCAAAAACATTACTGTGGTAAGCGGACACACTCCTACGCAGAATATTCTTGGAAACAGCAGACCAGGATATATCTTTAAGAAAAATAATCTCATTGCGATCGACTGCGGAGTAGGCGAAAACAATGGATCGCTTATGCGATAGCGGAAGGAATGGGTGCCACTTCGATGTCCGAGTCTGATGTCACTTGTGAGAGTCTGGATATGGAAGAGTATATTGATGATGAGCTGACGATTATAGCCGCTCCTGTATACGGTGGCCGTGTGGCGGAGACTGCCATGGAACGTTTTCGCATGTTCCGTTCTGCCCACCATGCGCCGGTAGTCCCCGTGGTACTGTATGGGAACCGGGATTATGAGGATGCCTTGAAAGAGCTCTGTGATTTAGTGTCGGAGCAGGGGTTCGTACCTGTGGCTGCCGG
>OGXH01001661.1_pt1 | contig 16257 bp, 11 predicted proteins | sample 1576241 | NCBI WGS metagenome assembly OGXH01 (sample SAMEA3541529, study PRJEB24748) | human gut metagenome | biome: human gut; feature: human-associated habitat; material: faeces | place: China | collected 2012
GATTTGACTTTAACGGTGCAGACTTCGGAGACATCTTCGGAGATATTTTCGGAGACATTTTTGGAGGCGGCAGAAGCAGAGGTGCCAGAAATAACGGCCCCATGAAAGGTGCCAACATCCGTACCAGTGTTCATATCACTTTTGAAGAGGCAGTTTTCGGCTGCAAGAAAGAGATCGATCTTACGGTAAAGGAAACCTGTAAGACCTGTAACGGCTCCGGTGCGAAGCCCGGAACCAGCCCTGAGACCTGTACCAAGTGTGGTGGTAAGGGTCAGGTGGTATTTACCCAGCAGTCTTTCTTCGGTACTGTGCGTAATGTACAGACCTGTCCCGACTGTCAGGGTACCGGTAAGGTGATCAAGGACAAATGCCCGGATTGCCGTGGTACCGGATATATTCCTATGAAGAAGCGTTATGCGGTGGATATTCCCGCAGGTATCGACAACGGACAGTCTACCCGTATGCCGGGACTGGGTGAGCCGGGTGTCAACGGTGGCCCCAGAGGCGATGTGCTGGTAGAAGTGATCGTAGGTCGTCATCCTATCTTCCAGAGACAGGATTTCGATATTTTCTCTACCGTACCTATTTCTTTTGCAGTAGCGGCATTGGGCGGCGAAGTGCTGATCGATACGGTAGACGGCAAGGTGGTATATGATGTAAAGGCCGGAACCCAGACCGACACCAAGATCCGTCTGCGCGGCAAGGGTGTTCCTTCCTGGAGAAATAAGGATGTCCGCGGTGACCATTATGTAACACTGGTGGTTCAGACTCCCGACAAGTTGAAACCGGAGGCAAAGGAACTGCTGAAGCAGTTCGATGCACTGACCGGAGATTCCCTGAATGCAGTGAAGAAAGCAACGGAAAGCGGAGAGGGAGAGACCAGGGAGAATGACTCCAGGGACGGCAAGAAGAAAAAGTTTTGGAAGTAAAAGTTAATAAATAAAATTCCCCGTAGCCTCGGCTGGGGTAAGAAACGCGGCACGCTCGCGCTCTATCGCAGAGCGTAGCGGTACATAAGTGAGGAAAGTACCCTCGCATAGCGTCCCTTGGGACGCTATGGTACCGACGTCTGCTTACAGCACTGCTTATTCTTACACCCAGCCGGGGCTACTGGTTTGTTGGGAAAAAGTTAAAGGTATCTTTGAAGGCCAATGATATAGAATACAGTTTGGTTTTTTTGTCAAAAGGCAGGGTGAACGGTTTGACAGAATGGGCAGAAACGCTTACAATTCAAGTAGTTATGCTGTCTGTGACACGAAGGAGCCTGCAGGATGGAGAACCGGAAAGAGGAATTTCTGAAAATTGTATGTCAGAGTTATCTGATCGTTATTCTGGCAGTGCTGCCTCTTTATTATATTCCCTGGAATGGATATTATAAACTGGGTGATACCAAATATTACCTGTATCGCAATGTTTCACTGCTTTGCCAGGGGATCGCATTGCTGGCAATGTGTGTCTTTGCTGTAAGCAGCCGGTGGACAGGGGAACATCGGATTTTTGCCAGATCTCTGGCTGAAGTAGTGAAAAAATCGGTCGATAAATGCAGAACACATGCGGTAACGACGGCGGTCTGCCTGTACGGAATCTGTGCGTTACTCTCTGCAATCTGCAGCCCCTATGGCAGTATCGCGTGGAACGGAGAGCGGGAATGGTACATGGGAGCTGTCACGATCTGTTTGATGATCGGAGGTTTTTTACTGACGGCGAAGTACGGAGGTAGTTGTAAAACGGCGATATGGTTAGGAGAGGCGGCTTTTGTGGCGGTCACCCTGATCGGTCTGTTGCAGAAGCTGGGCTATGATCCTCTGGGACTTCTCAAGGGTTACGTTGTGGGGGACTGGGAATTTACCCATATGTTGACCACGCTGGGGAACAGCAACTGGCTCAGCGGGTATTACAGTGTGATGTTTCCCTTTTCCATGACGCTGTTTCACCGGGCAGTGGAAGCAGGGAAAAAAGGTCCCACACTGCTGGCAGGAACGTGCAATATGTTGGCCATGATGCTTCTGCTTTTACAGGGAAGTGACAGCGGTGTGATCGTGGCATGCACAGTCATGGGGTTGTGCTTTTGGCTCGACCGGAAGCAAACCGGACATTGGGAAGTATATTTCCTTTTTCTTGCAGCGGTGGCGCTGGGAATGTGCCGTTGGGGTAAATGGATGTTATATCTGGGAACGTTTGACATTCTCCTGCAGGATGGCATCGCCAAAAAACTGGCAGCCTGGCAGGGATGGATTCCGGTTGCAGCAGGGTGTCTGCTGCTTTGGGGAGCCTGTCGCAGGATTCCGGAGAATAAGAAAAAAATATTGCAAGAGGGAGTATTGTGTTGTGCACTGGCAGGAATAGCGGTAGTGCTGGCATGGTATCTGCATCGGTTGTCGGTAATTGATTTTGCGGAATGGGGCAATCGCCGGGGAAGATTGTGGCAGATGGCATGGATGGGTTTCCGGAGAGGAAATCTGCATCAGAAGCTGTTGGGAGCAGGCCCGGATTGTTTTGCATCGTATCTGGGAGAACTGTTGCCGGGAGGCACGGTGCTTTTTGATAAAGGATATTTTGAAGGCTCTGTTTTTACCAATGCACATAATGAGTGGCTCACCACACTGGTCAATATGGGACTGCTGGGTGTGGCTGCCTATGCAGCTGTTTTTATCACGGCGCTGCAGACATACAGGAAGAATTTTCTCGCAGTATTGTTACTGCTTACCTACGGGATACATTCCCTGATCAGCTTTCAGCAGGTGCTGAATGCGCCGCTTTTCTTCCTGATACTGGGATTGTGTGAAGCGGCGGTCCGGGGAGAAAAGACCAAAACCAATCAAATGGATACGGATGAGGAGTTGTTAGAAGCTATATGAAAAATATTTGGAAGATTTTTACCGGAGATCTGAAAAAACTGGTGAAGCATCCTTTTGCGCTGGTTATTATTATCGGGTTATGCGTGATACCGTCGCTGTATGCGTGGTTTAATATATTTGCCAACTGGGATCCCTATGCCAATACCGGAGGAATTCCTGTGGCGGTAGTATCCCTGGATCAGGACTATACGCTGAAAGACGGATCGGTGGTAAATATGGGAGAATCCGTACTGGAAAGCCTGCATTCCAACACCAGTGTAAAATGGATCTTTCTGGATACCGAGGAAGAGGCAAAAGAGGGCGTGGAAGCCGGAAAATATTATGCAGCCATCGTCATTACCGATAAATTTACTTATAGTATGTACAATGTATTTTCGGATGATTTTGAGAATCCGGCGCTGATCTATTATCAGAATCAGAAGAGCAATGCCATTGCCACCAAAATCACGGATACGGTGGCAGGAACTCTGCAGAATACCATCAATGAGACCTTTATCAAGGTGGCGGCTACCACGGTATTTGAAGAGGGCAATACGGTGTCGGATCAGGTACAGGGGGACAGTTATGTAGAGGAATTCTGTTCCAAATTGGAGGAACTGAATGACAATCTGAAGGAATACAGTGCCATGATCGACTCCTTTCAGGCAGGCAATGCGCGGCTGGAGTCTGCCATCACCCATGTCAACTATGAGATTCCCGCGATGCAGAAGAAACTGGACAGCACCACAGCCAGTCTGAACCAGAGCAGTCAGGATCTGTCTTCTACCAGAGACACCCTGGGCAATTTCAGCAACAACATCGATACTTCCATGAGCAATATCAATAACTCTCTGGAAAGTATCAAAAAGGCTCTGGATGAAAGCAAACTGGCGGAGGATACCGCCCAGATGACGAGAGATCTGAACCGGGTGGCAAGAGATACCAATACGCTGAACGGACAAGTAAATACACTGCTGGCGGCACTGATCCAACAAAAGCTGGAAAGCGTCTCTGACGGTAATGCTGCGAACGGCGGCACCGGCAGCAATATCAACGCAGCGGCAACTGATGCGGCTATGGAAGCATTGAAAGCTATGCAGAAGGAACTGGATCTGATGAATACCGTAGTGGGCAGCGTTCTGGAATCCACGGACGACAAGGCTGCGGAGAATGCAAAGGTCAATGTCAACAATGCCATGAATAATTTAAGGAGCGCCATTGACAGCTGCGAGACTTCTGTAAGTAATATGCAGGGAATCTATAAGAATAATCTGGTGCCCCAGATGCAGAAGGTTCTGACAAATATGTCAGATTCTCTGAATCAGGTGACCAATCTGGTAAATACCCTGAGCAATACGGTGAAAAATGTCGGAGTTGTCATGAAAGGTGTCGGTGACACTGTGTCCGGAACCAGTGAGAGTCTGGGACAGATCAAAGATGTGGTAGATAATATCAGTGCCAAACTCACAGATCTGACAGAGAAGCTGGACGGTGCATCCGAAGAGGAAATGATGGATATTCTGGTGCGTTTCCTTGGAGGAGATCCGGATAGTCTGGGGGCATATTTTGCATCTCCCGTAACCATGGAGACCATAGCCATGTATCCGGTGGCTACGTATGGTTCTGCCATGACACCGTTCTATTCCACACTGGCGATCTGGGTAGGTTCTACGATCCTGGTGGCACTGGTGAAAGTAAAAGCCTCTCCGAAAGGGCTTGAAAATGTACAGAGCTATCAATTGTATTTCGGCAGATATTTGCTGTTCTTCTTATTGGCACAGATTCAGGCAGCCATCATTGTGGCCGGAGATCTGTGGCTGTTAAAAGTAAACATTGTGGAACCGGGGCTGTTTTTCCTGGCGGCAAGCTTTACGGCTACGGCATTTTCCCTGTTGATCTATTCTCTGACACTGGCATTCGGAGATGTGGGCAAGGCCGTCTGCGTTATTGTTATGGTATTGCAGATCGCTGGTTCCAGCGGTACCTTCCCGATCGAACTGCTACCGGACACCTACCAGAAGATTTATATTTTCTTTCCCTTCCCCTATGCCATCCGGGCCATGCGTGAGGCACTGGCGGGTATGTACGGTACTGCCTATATGGAAGCACTGGCAAAATTGAGCCTGTTTATGATCGAGGGACTGTTGATCGGCCTGGTGATCCGGATCCCGTTCGTAAAACTGAACCATTTTGTGGAAGAGCGTATGGAAGACACTGAGTTAATGTGACACCTGTTCAGAACCATGAAAACGAAAACTCCGCAGGAGTGGGTTAGTGAATGAAGTTCCGAACAGGCAGAAAGGTAAAATCATGGAGAGAAATTACGAAGAAATTTTTCAGAAGGTTCTGGATTACGAGCAGGCCCTTCATGAGAAGAATAGAAAAAGAATAAAGATCGGTCTGAAATGTATCTGGATCGTCCCCTTGTTTTTTCTGGCACTGTTGTTCCTGACTGGCAGCAACAAGGTCATCTTCCTGATCCTGTGGATCGTGTCGCTGTTTGCCCTGTCAATCTATCTGATCGTTGTGGAATATATGGATTATAATCTGCAGGAGAAGATCATGGAGCTCAAAGGAGAAGAAGGCGATCTCAAAGCGGTGACTCCGACAGACTTTGACCGGGCGGCGCAGATCATCCGGGAGACCCGGAAACTGATTGGTGAAGGCCTGAATTCCCCGGCCGAGACCGGGACCGAAGAGGATCCGGAAGATGAAACCGAAGAGAATCCGGAAGACGAAAGCGAAGAGGAAAACGAAGACGAGACCGAAGACTGGGAGGATGGTGAATAGTATGCATAATATCTGGAAAATATTTACCACCGACATCCGTCGGATCAGCAATAATGTGGTGGCGGTCGTTATTATCATGGGACTCAGCATCCTCCCGGCACTGTATGCCTGGTTCAACATTTTCTCCAACTGGGATCCTTACGAGCCCGCAGCTACCAGTCAGCTGAAAGTAGCCGTGGCTTCCGATGATGCCGGGGCGGAGATCATGGGGCTGTCTCTGAACGTGGGAGACAGTGTGCTGGAGGCTCTGGGAGCCAATACCACTATCGGCTGGGTGTTCCCGGAGACCACGGAGGAAGCACTGGAAGGCGTGAAGAACAGTGATTACTATGCGGCATTGATTATTCCGGAGACTTTTACTCAGGAAATGCTGGGATTTATCGACGGTGAAGTGGATCATCCCACCATTTACTACTATGAAAATGAGAAAAAGAATGGTATTGCCCCCAAAATCACGGGCAAAGCGAAAAATGCTGTGCAGGAACAGGTAAATGCCACCTTTATCAGTACTGTGGCAGAAGCGGTGATGAAAGCGGGAAATGCCCTTTCGGTGGTGAATGCCGGCGGGCAGACCAGTGTGGAAGAATCTCTGGATACCATGCAGGCACAGTTGCAGGATTATGTGGTTATGTTACAGTCCTTCCAGAGTATTATGACCTCCGCGGAGATGATCATGGAGACCAGCCAGAATATGCTCCCGGATATGGATAATATGCTGGAGAATGGACGAAATACCATGATCGGTATGCAGACCATGATCAATTCCAGCGTCGATGCGGTTGACGTTATGGGAGATATGGTGAGCAGCAGTATGGACATGGTCACGGAAGCGTTGCAGTATCTGTCGGTCTTTTCTGATGGATTGTTGGAGCAGATGGGCAGCAACAATGTGGGAAGCACCACGGACACCGGATTGGGCACGGCCATCGGACTGGTACAGGGCATGCAGGCCAATATGGATGTGCTGGGAAGCCTGATCACCGGACAGGATGCTCAGATTCAGGAGATCAACCAGTCTCTGAAAACGATCGAAGCGGATCTGAAACAGCTGCAAGACAGCAAGGGAGATGTGGATCATGATATCAATACTCTGCGGGCACAGATCCGGGAACAGATCCAGATCTGCAACAAACAGCTGAATAATCTGATGAGTGATTACAATAACAATGTCAGACCTTCTTTCCGGGCTACCGGCAAATCCATGCAGCAGGCTTTCCTGAATGCCGCAGCGATGATGAACGGTACGGATGTGAATATGGATGAAATTTCCGATATTCTGAAAGAGTATCAGCAGACTTTGCAGGAAGGTAATGTCAGCCTGCAGGATTCCCTGGTGATCGCACAGGAACTGCTGGACAAGGTCAGCAAAATAGCAGATAATATAAAACGGATCACCGGTGCGGAGACCTATGAGGATATTTTAAGCGCTATGGCTGCCGATCCGACGGCGGTGGCAGACTTCGTATCTTCTCCGGTCAGACAGGAGACGGTACCTGTTTATCCGGTGGATCATTACGGCTCTGCGGCATCGCCGTTCTATACGATCCTGGCAATCTGGGTGGGAGCGCTGTTCCTGGTGGCTATTATTCACGTGGGTGTGAAACCCATTGAACCGGGGGATCATTATAAGGCGCATGAGAGATATTTTGGCAGATATCTGCTGTTTTTCCTGATCGGACAGGCACAGACACTGCTTATTGTTCTTGGGAACCTTTATTATATTGAGATACAGTGTCAGCACAGGTTTTTATACTGGCTGGCGGCAGCCGTGGCCAGTGCGGCATTCAGCTGCTTTATGTATTCTGTGACTTTCGCTTTTGGAAACGTGGGTGAGGCACTGGCTATTGTAGTCATGGTCATCCAGGTGGCGGGAAGCGGCGGAACGTTCCCTATCGAGGCTCTTCCGCAGGTATTCCAGTGGATCTATCCTTTCCTGCCGTTCCAGTTTGGCATGAAAGCGTTTAAAGAATGTATTGCAGGAATGTACGGCGTGGATTATTGGATCAATGTAGGAAAAATGACACTGTTCCTGATCGTAGCATTGCTGCTGGGACTGGCACTGGAGCCGCCGTTCCGCAAGCTGAATCATATGATAGAGAAGAGTAAAGAGAAGACAGGATTAATGATCTGATGAAGATGAAAAAAATGACTTCGGAAAAGAAACATAAAATTACAACCATTGGCTTATGGCTGATCCTCATTCTGTGCACGGCGGTATTGTTCTCCCTGTGTCTCAGTGAGGGGATCGATTATGATGAAGCATACAGTTATCGCACCGCCCATGACAATACGATGATGGGAATCATTCGCGTGGTACTGGCGGCCCATGATACGGATGTGCCGGTATGGTATATGGGATTGCGGCTGTGGTCGTTTCTGGTAGGAGACGGCATTATTGCCTACAAAATGTTTGCATTGCTGGGAACGGTATTGTCCATGCTGCTGGGGCCTGTTGTGATCCGCAGGCAGTGGGGAGCGAAGACAGCAGCCCTTTATATGATCATGGTAAGCCTGACACCTGCAATGATGAAGATCAGTGTGAACAACAGAATGTATTCCTGGACGGTGTTTGGAGTTACCGTCTGCGGACTGACCGCTTATTTCCTGCGGGAGCGGCTGAACAGTAAGGCCCTGTGGACGATATTGTTTCTGACGACCTTCTGCGGTATTTTCAGTCATTACTTTACCGCGTTCAGTTACCTGTTTATCTACCTGTATCTGGTGGCGGTGATTTGGCAGCAGGACAGAAAACAGATCTGGAAGCCGTTTGTCTGTGGTGGTTCCGTTGTATTGCTTTTTGTGGCATGGCTGATAAAATCCGATTTCTTTCATCTGCTGGTTTCTGATGGAAACCCGACGAACCAGTCCAAATTCGGTATTTACGAATTTTTTAATTTCATTTTCGGAACCAGAGTGAAGTATGCGACCAAAATGGGAGAACTTCTTTTTGTACTGACACTGGTCTGTGCGATCCTCTTTTGGAAGCGGCTGGGGAGAAGAAACGGTGTTTTTGCGGTTCTGTGTACCTGTATTTTCCCAGTAAGCTATTTGATGGCGGCGCTGCTGGCATTACATGCGTCCCACTTTTTTACCTACCGCCATGTTATGCATAGCATGGGATTGTTCTGGCTGGGAATGGCGATCATTTTATCCAGGATCAATTTACAGGAATGGATCGCCTGTCTGTCCTTCACTGTGTGGATGGGAGTGTCGGCCTACGGAATCTCTTATCATGAAGAATATGGTACAATCTCATATCTGGAAGAGACGAAGGCATTTATAGCGGAGAATATGGAGCCGGGAGATGTGGTCGTCTACGATACGGATTCCCGCTTCGGACAGCTATTCGGATGCTATATGCCGGACCAGATCTTTTATACCATGGAAGAGGTGCCGGATCTGGAAGAACTGGTGGGGAAAAGAGTCTGGTATTTCCAGTGTTTCGGACATCTGCTGGAGGAATCGGATAAATATACCGTAACCTATGAAAATATGGGACATTATGGATTTCAGTATATGGACGGGAATACGGATTTTGATATTTTAAAGGTGAACATAACGGAGGAAACGGGAAATGATTAAATGGGTGGAAAGAGGAGTCCTGCTGGCAGCGATACTTTCCATGTTGTTTGTATGGCCGTATGGAGGAATCCGTGAAGATAAAAAGGACAGTTCCTTAAGTGAGGATTATGGATATACAGAGCCCCTGCAGGTGGGAGAATATGCTTCGCAGTATTTTGTTGCGGAGACAGATTTTCTGAAAACACTGGAAATCGCGGTGAGCTATAATCAGGAGGAAGAACGGAACGGACTTCTGGGTCTGGAGATATGGAAAGAGGATCAGAAGATATATGAAGGTGTAATTCCTTATGATGCCATGGAATCGACAACATTTTTCCCTGCCGTCATCGAGGCCCGGCTGAAAAGGGGCGCTGTATATGAATACCGGATCGTGAATCAAAGTATTTCCGAGAATCTGCCGCAGGTAGTATATACTACTACGGAAAAGGCGCATGTACCGGAAAATCAGCAACTGGTGGTACATGAAGCAACTGTGGACGGACAGGCATTGAACCGGTACACCTGGAGAGAGAAGCTGGATGCGGTCAGCGTATTGGAAATCGACAGTTTTATTGCAATAGTGGCTGCAATGATATATGCTGTGTTGGAACAATGGAAAAGAAAGGAAAAAAAGAACAATGAAGTGGGTTAAATTCAGAATAAAGACGGTAACGGAAGCGGAAGATATTATTATCAGCACCCTGTACGATCTCGGACTGGAAGGGGCACAGATCGAAGACAAGGTGCCCCTGACCGCCATGGAGAAGGAGCAGATGTTTGTAGATATCCTGCCGGACGGACCGGAGGATGACGGCATTGCCTATTTAAGTTTTTTTGTAGAGGAAAAAGAGGACGGCAGTCTGGAAGTGGCCGGGGAGAAGACCACGACCGAAGCTGTACTTGCGGATGTAAAGCGGGAACTGGAAGACTTACGCCAGTTTATGGATATCGGCGAGGCTTCTGTTGTGGTAGATGAGACGGAGGACATTGACTGGATCAACAACTGGAAACAGTATTTCCACCAGTTCTATATCGATGATATCCTGGTGATCCCTTCCTGGGAAAATATCAAACCGGAAGATACTGACAAGATGGTGCTTCATATCGATCCCGGTACGGCATTTGGCACCGGTATGCATGAGACCACACAGCTGTGTATCCGTCAGCTGCGTAAGTTCATCACTCCTGATACAGAGCTTTTGGATGTCGGCACCGGCAGCGGTATTCTGGCAATTTTATCCCTCATGTTCGGGGCAAAACATGCCGTGGGAACCGATCTGGATATCTGTGCTGTGGAAGCTGTGGCCCAGAACTGCGAAGTGAATGGAATCGATCCGGCACAGTTTGACATGATGATCGGCAATATCATTACAGACAAAGAAGTGCAGGACAAGGTAGGCTATGAGTGTTATGATATCGTGGTGGCCAATATTCTGGCAGATGTACTGGTACCGTTGACTCCTGTCATCGTACATCAGCTGAAGAAGGGCGGTATCTACATCACCTCTGGCATCATTGATGACAAGGAGCAGACCGTGGTGGAGGCTGTGAAGGCCGCTGGATTGGAAGTACTGGAAGTGACCTACCAGGGAGAATGGGTCAGCGTTACCGCAAGAAAGAATTAAGCGCTTAAAATAGGAGTTTCTATGTATCAGTTTTTTGTAGAACCGGAACAGATCGACGTGGCAGCGAAGAGCGTTATCATCCGGGGAACCGATGTGAATCATATCAAAAATGTACTGCGGATGCGCCCCGGCGAAGAAGTGGCTGTCAGCAATGGAATCGACGGGAAGGAATATCGCTGTGGGATCCTTGCACTGGAAGAGGACTGTGTCCGTCTGGAGCTTCGTTTTATCAAGGAAGACGGAGTAGAGCTTCCGGCGAAGATCTATCTGTTCCAGGGACTGCCCAAGGCGGACAAGATGGAGCTCATCATCCAGAAGGCCGTGGAACTGGGAGCCTTTCAGGTGATCCCGGTGTCCATGAAGCGCTGCGTGGTCAAGCTGGATGAAAAAAAAGCGGATGCAAAAATCAAACGCTGGCAGGGAATTGCGGAGGCAGCAGCCAAGCAGAGTAAGCGTGGCGTGATCCCCACGGTGGCACCGGTTATGAGTTATGTGCAGGCGGTGAAAACGGCTTCTGAAATGGATCTGAAACTGGTACCTTACGAGCTGGCGGAAGGAATGCCACAGACGAAACAGCTCATCGAAAGCGCAAGACCCGGACAGCAGATCGCTATTTTCATCGGCCCGGAGGGCGGATTTGATCCGGAGGAGATAAGACTTGCCACGGAGGCGGGAATTCAACCGATCACTTTGGGGAAACGGATCCTGCGGACGGAGACGGCCGGATTTACGACTATCGCATGGCTGATGTATCAGTTGGAAAATTAGACAGCGGACGGCACGGATCGCCTGCCTGCGGCATATTTTAATCATAAGAAGAATATAGTAATTATTCAGAGCAAAAGGAAAGCCCGGAAGAGTCGATTTGGCGAATAGGGCGCTGAATAGTTACTGAAGAGATAGATAGCAAGGAGAAGAAGAGAATGGAAGTCTATATGGACAATTCCGCTACCACAAGGACATTCCCGGAAGTGGCAGAGTTGATGACGAAGATCATGTGTGAAGATTACGGTAATCCCTCCAGCCTGCATATGAAGGGAGTGGAGGCAGAGAAATACCTCCGCTATGCCAAGGAGACTCTGGCAAGGATTCTGAAGGTGGAGGAGAGAGAGCTTTTATTTACTTCCGGGGGAACGGAATCCGATAATATGGCACTGATCGGCTGCGCCCTGGCGAATTGCCGCAGAGGCAATCATCTGATCACGACGCAGATCGAACATCCCGCTATCCTGCAGACCATGCGTTATCTGGAGACCCAGGGGTATCGTGTCACTTATCTGCCGGTGGATCCCTGCGGACGTATCCGGCTGGAAGACTTACGCAGAGCCATGACACCGGAGACCATTCTGGTATCTATCATGCACACGAATAACGAGATCGGAGCCCTGCAGCCCATTGAGGAAGCCGGAGCTCTGATCAAACAGATGAACCCGGATACGCTGTTCCATGTGGATGCGGTACAGGGATTCGGAAAATCCCGGATCTATCCCAAGAAGATGCACATTGATCTGCTGTCCGTCAGTGGACACAAGATCCACGGACCGAAGGGCGTCGGACTGCTGTATGTAGGGGAACGGGTGAAGATCCAGCCCATCGTATTCGGTGGCGGACAGCAGCAGAACCTCCGCTCCGGTACCGAGAATGTGCCCGGTATTGCGGGACTTGCAAAAGCAGCGGAAATGCTCTATAGTCATTTTGATGAGGATCATGCCAGACTCTGCGCCTGCAAGAGACGATTCATTGAAGGTGTGGAAAGACTGGATCAGGTGACGGTCAACGGACTTCTGCCGGATGCACCGTACGGTGAGGGAACGGCGGCACACATTGTCAGCGTATCTTTTGCCGGCGTCAGAAGTGAAGTGCTCCTGCATGCACTGGAGGACAAGGGAATCTATGTTTCTGCAGGAAGCGCCTGCTCTGCACACAAGCCGCAGCCTTCTGCTACACTGAAAGCCATCGGCATCGATAAATCCCTGCTGGATTCCACCATACGTTTCAGTTTTTCCGTATTTACCACGGAAGAAGAGATTGACGTATGTCTCCAGGCATTGTACAATATAGTACCTATGTTACGCAGATACAGTCGCAGATAAGCGATTTGAGAAACACTCAGAAAGGAAACGAACGTGTTTACATCATTTTTGATAAAATATGCCGAGATCGGCATTAAGGGAAAGAACCGTTACCTGTTCGAAGATGCTCTGGTACGCCAGATTAAGTATGCACTGAAAAAGTGTGAGGGAGAATTCCTGGTGCACAAGACACAGGGCCGTATCTTCGTAGATGCAGAGTCAGAATTTGACTACGATGAAGTTGTGGCACACTTACAAAGAGTCTTTGGAATCTCCGGAATCTGCCCGGTAGTGCACGTACAGGATGAGGGCTTTGAGAAGCTGTGTGAGACCGTGATTGACTACATTGCAAAAGTATATCCCGATTGCAATCAGACGTTCAAGGTGGCAGCGAGACGTGCCCGGAAAAATTACCCCAAGGATTCCATGACCATCAACATGGATATGGGAGAAGCTATCCTGAAGGCTTATCCCAATATGAAGGTGGATGTACATCATCCCGATATTATGCTGAACATTGAGATCCGTGAAGAAATCTATATCTACTCCGTGATCCTGCCCGGTCCCGGAGGAATGCCCGTAGGTACCGGTGGCAAGGGAATGCTGCTTCTCTCCGGTGGTATTGATTCTCCCGTGGCAGGTTATATGATCGCCAAGAGAGGCGTCAAGATCGATGCGGTATATTTCCATGCACCGCCTTACACCAGTGAGCGTGCGAAGCAGAAAGTAGTGGATCTGGCGAAGATCGTTGCCCGTTACACCGGACCGATCTATCTGCATGTGATCAATTTTACCGATATTCAGTTATATATTTATGAGAAATGTCCTCATGAGGAACTGACCATTATCATGCGCCGGTATATGATGCGGATTGCGGAACAGATCGCGAAAGAGACTGAGTGCCTGGGCCTGATCACCGGTGAGAGCATCGGACAGGTGGCATCCCAGACCATGAATTCCCTGATCGCTACCAATGAAGTCTGTGAGCTGCCGGTCTACCGTCCGCTGATCGGATTTGACAAGCAGGAGATCGTAGAAGTATCCGAGAAGATCGGGACTTATGAGACTTCCATTCTGCCCTATGAAGATTGTTGTACCATCTTCGTGGCAAAACATCCCGTGACGAAACCGAACGTGAAGGTGATCCGCAGACATGAACACAATCTGGATGAGAAGATCGACGAACTGGTGAAGACCGCACTGGAGACCAAAGAACTGATCATTGCGGAAGCATAAGTGCGAATGCAGAGTAACTATTCAGAACCGGGGAAACAGAGGTACTGAATAGTTACTTTTTTGGAATGGCATATAAAAAACACAACATGGAATCATATGGGGGAATCTGTTGAATTTCAGCGAATTGTGATAAAGGAAGATGGTAGAACTAAATTTGACGGAAGCAATCCTATGCAGTCGCAGGTTGTTTCTTGGGAAAATGCCATTGCAAAAGCAGATCATTCCGATGAAGCAATTTTGTTGCCTCTTGTCTTGTATTTAAGTTCAGCCAGACTTTGGAATGAAAATAATGCCAAGACCGGGAAAAATGGAATCTATAATAGAACGGAAGGGTATAATCGCTGTCTTGATAATAAAAGAGGAACAGAGCTTGCATTTGAATATATCAAGAGATTACGAGATGTTGCAAATGAGGAACAGGATGGAAAAAATTTTCCGGCATATAATGCAATTTTAAACGCAATAAATACAGCATTTCAAGAGGAACTGGCTCCCGGAGAGCAGGTGATTATTTCTACAAGGTATGTTTCGGATATTGTAGCATTAAAGAGTGCGGATGGAACGATACTTCCTTTTAGTACCTTGAGTGATGGCTATAGAAACGTAATTAAAATTATTCTGGAAATCGCTACACGTATGTGCATTTTAAACCCTTATCTTCAAGGAGATGCACTACAAAAGACACCAGGAGTGGTAGTGATAGATGAACTTGATTTGAGCTTGCATCCTACATGGCAGAAAAAAATCATAGGCATTTTGAAGAATCTGTTTCCGAAAATTCAGTTCATATGTGCAACACATTCCCCATTTATCATCCAGTCATTAGAGGATGGAGAACTGATTACGCTGGATCGAAAATTGGATAGTGAATATGCCGGAGAAGGAATAGAAGATATAGCGGAAGACGTTATGGGTGTAAAAATGCCTCAGTATAGCGAAAAGAAACGAAAGATGTATGATGCGGCGGCTGAGTTCTATGATGCGGTAAAAGAGGGAAAGACACAGAAGGACATCGAAGAACTTGGCAAAAAACTGGCAGTTTTAGAGGCAAATTACAGCGACAATCCTGCGTATCTTGCGCTGATGCGTCAAAAATTCGAGTTGAGAAAGTGTGAAGTAGAACACAATGAGACCAGTGAATAAAGGAAAATCACCTTATCAGAAAATTAATGATTACTCGGAGGCATTACCCTATTTGGAAAAACGATTAGGAGGGTACTGTTCCTACTGTGAATTCCCAATAAAACATGTTCCAGAGGTAGAACATATTGCTTCAAAGGCAAATGGTGGAGACAGAACTGATTGGAATAATCTGCTTTTGGGATGCAAATATTGCAATACTAGGAAAGGCAAAACGACTTCACCGGAAGATGTAGACGAGTATATATGGCCAGACCGTGATAACACGGCACTGGCATATACATATCGAAACGGAGTGCCGGAAGTGAACGAGAAAAAGCTTTTGGAAGTAGATAGTACAGGAAAATTTTACAGAAAAGCAAAGAAGTTATTTGATTTGGTACAATTAGATCATGTTCCGAATGAAAAAGAAAAGGACAAAAGGTTCGCAGAACGCAATGAGGCTTTTCAGATTGCACAGGAGTCTTTGAGTATTTGGAGAAAGGTCAAGAGAATTGTGGATGATTCGAAGGCTTTGGAACTTTACAAAAACATAATTGCAACGACCGCATTGGCAGTAGGATTTTTTTCGGTGTGGATGACCGTTTTTTCAGAAGAACCGGAAATATTGTTGATGCTGATTGAAAAGTTTCCTAATACACGGAAGGAATACTTTGACAGGACCGGACATCCGATGGCACTTGACAAAATTGAAAAAGTGTGCTAATTTCTGAGTAGGTTGAGACATCAAGTTACTTGTGTCTCTTTTTTTGACTGATAATTCAGGAAAAGAAGAGATCAGGTTCAGATGTATGTTTCAACTTTGGGAAAGTGCAAAAAGAAATTTAAACATACATCTGGGTTTGTTTTAGAAACAAGTCGGATGTATGTTTTTTTATGAAATCAGACGGCGGCGTGGACTATCAGAAAAAACGGATGCAAAGGAGAAAAACGGATGAGCGGCAACACGCAAAAAGAAGAAATCTACAGAACAGCAATGCGAATTTGCAGAATGTG
>OGXH01001668.1_pt1 | contig 16219 bp, 13 predicted proteins | sample 1576241 | NCBI WGS metagenome assembly OGXH01 (sample SAMEA3541529, study PRJEB24748) | human gut metagenome | biome: human gut; feature: human-associated habitat; material: faeces | place: China | collected 2012
CACCAGAGTTACCACGAGCTCCACGAAGAGAACCATTGCTGATAGCTTTACATATTGTAGCCATTGTAGGTTCAGCAACTGCTCCAACTTCCTTAGCTGCTGCTAAAATTGTCAGGGACATATTTGTTCCGGTATCTCCATCGGGAACCGGAAATACATTCAGTTCGTTGATATAATCTTTTCTGGAATTAATACGGTTTGCACCGGCTAAAAACAATTTCTGAAAAGTTTTTGCGTCTATGGTGTGACTGTTCACAACATTTCCTCCTTATTTACCTGTTTTATCTATAATTCATAGTAGTTATCTTGTTCTTTTATTCTATAAAAAGGAATTCCTTCTAAAGCGTTATCTTAGAGCGTGTTTGAAAAATCATTCCAGCAACCTGCACGCCCCAATTTGCAGAAAGCATTTTTCAAACACGTTCTAATCTACGATGCGGACTCCCTCTACATAAATATTAATTTTCTCTACACTCATACCGGTAAACTTCTCCACGCGGTACTTTACATTCTGAATTAAATTCTCTGTAACTGTAGCAATGGAGACACCATATACTACAATAATATGAAAATCTATATAAATCTTGTTATCATTTATCTTGATATGAACGCCCTTGCTTACATTATCTCTCTTTAAAAGCTGGGCAAAACCATCTTTCATATTCACAGATGCCATTCCAACGATACCAAAACACTCAATCGCGTTAATTCCGGCATAAGTTGCAATAACCTCTTCATCTATAATAACCTGACCTAAATCGGTGTGCATTTGTCCCTTCATATACTATCCCTCCGTTTTATTATCGTTTTCTATAGTATAACCTCTTTTCGGTGAAATTGGAACCACAAACATAAAATTCTTCCATTTTAAGTGCTTTCTCCTGAAACAAAAGAAGTATCTTCCCATATACTATTATAAGGAACATATTGGGGAGATTTTATGAAAAAATTATGCGGATTCGCTCTTTTTTGCTTTTCCTTTGGTCTGTTCCTGAGCTGCTTTCTCACCGGCTTTGCAGTAAAGTTCATTATTCTGGTCATCAGCATCCTGCTTGGATATCTGCTGTTTTGTGACCGATTTTAACAGAAAAGAAAAAAGAGGGAATCACTGATTCCCTCTTAACTCATATCTGCATACATTCCTGTAAGGACAAAGATTAGAGTCTTCTCTTATCCTCAGTGACAGTAAAACTACGCACGTTCTACTTTACCTGATCTTAAACAAGAAGTACAAACATACATTTTCTTAGAAGCTCCGTTCACTTTCACTCTTACAGACTTAATGTTGGATTTCCACATTTTGTTTGATCTTCTATGTGAATGACTCACTTTGATACCGAAATGAGCACCTTTGTCACAAATAGCGCATCTTGCCATGATAGCACCTCCTCGCGAATATACTTAAGTCTGACAGACTTACAACGAGTCTATACTATCAGAAATCAAAACAAATTGCAAGGAAAACTTTTAAAAATCTTCACTTTTTTTATTTGATTGATCTAAGGCAACCCAAAGTGTGTTTAAAAACCGCTTTCTATACGATATACATTACACTTTGTGGAAGATTTTTCCTGCACGAAAGTAACGTGGTAATCTCACGTTAACTGAATACCGACCTCGAAGGTAAGGAGAAGGTGATGGAAGGCCTGGAGAAAGGCTTCTTCTACCGGAAAGAAGATGGCTCTGTATGGGCAGACCTCACGGGGGAGGGGTTGGACCACAAGCTGCTGCTGCGTGCGGACGGTACATCCGTCTACATGACGCAGGATATAGGTACTGCTAAACTCCGTTTTGCAGATTATCCCATCGACAAGATGATTTATGTGGTAGGCAACGAACAGAATTACCATTTCCAGGTATTGTCCATCCTGCTCGACAAACTGGGCTTCGAATGGGGTAAAGGGTTGGTGCACTTCTCTTACGGTATGGTGGAACTTCCCGAGGGCAAGATGAAGAGCCGCGAAGGTACCGTGGTTGATGCTGACGACCTGATGGCGGAGATGATTGATACAGCCAAAGAGACCAGCAATGAACTGGGTAAACTGGATGGTCTGACAAAGGAAGAGGCGGACAATATCGCCCGTATCGTTGGTCTGGGTGCCTTAAAGTACTTCATCCTGAAAGTGGATGCCCGCAAGAACATGACATTCAATCCAAAAGAGTCCATCGACTTTAATGGTAATACGGGACCGTTCATCCAATATACCTATGCACGTATCCAGTCCGTTTTGCGTAAGGCGAAAGAGGCAGGTATCGAAATTCCCGCCCAGTTGCCCGTCGGCATTGAACTGAGCGAGAAGGAAGAGGGGCTGATACAGATGGTTGCCGACTTTGCCGCTATTGTGAAGCAGGCAGGTGAGGATTACAGCCCGTCCATCATTGCAAACTATACGTATGACCTTGTGAAGGAATATAACCAGTTCTACCATGACTTCAGCATTTTGCGTGAGGAGAACGAAGCAGTGAAGATATTCCGCCTTGCATTGTCCGAAAATGTAGCCAAGGTGGTACGCTTAGGTATGGGCTTACTGGGAATTGAGGTACCTGACAGAATGTAACTTTACGCAAGTTTCTTATAAATGAAAGCGGAGCGTAGCCGGATTGACTCTCGGCTATGCTCCGCTTTTCTGTTTTATGTTCTATTGTTGGCTTTGCAACATGTCCTTTATTTCTTATACCAATTTTTGTGGGTGCTTCCGTCCGATTTGACCCATTCGATGAAGTCGGGATATGTGTTGTATATCTTTACGCCCTCTGCAGGTATATTGAAATCTACGATGTTGGGGAGGTTGATTCCGAAGGGCATCAGTTGTATTTCCTCTTTATAGCGTGCAATATAATAGATTCCTGCTGAGGTGTTCGACACATCGTCCTGGGTATTGAAGAGCTCCATATCGGCTTTGTTGGTGGGCGGATAATTCACTAAGTGTACCTCTCTGTTTCTGTCGTTGACAAAAATGAACGGGTTGTAGGGAGGATTCACAGAGTTGTCTTTGGAAGAGATGTCTATCACTTCAGTGGTGACAGTGATTTTTTGTCCCAGCACTTTCTTGATATCGTTAAAAAGAGTGATGGTGGGGTGTGACTGTCCCGTTTCCATTTCCCAGCTGTCTGAACCGGTGACATTGATGCTCCTTACTTTGGACGGGTCGATATTGGAAAGTTGGTAACCGAATCCGCAAACGTAGCTCCCTCCATTGTGGATAGGGGTAAACTCATCCATAATCTTATATATCTTATCGTCCAGAGCACTTTTGTAGATGGTGGATTGGTATTCGACCACTACATCGTTCATGTCATAATCTCCTTCAGAGGGCCATTGGTCCTCATAGGTCAGTGTACCATAAACAGTATATTCCAGGCTGCTGGGCGGATCTACCGGAGGCAGTTCTGGTCCTTCAGGGTCAATGGCATTGGCTTCTGCTATCTTGACATAGAATGTGGCGTCACAGTAGTCGTAATCTGTATTGTCTTCGAATCCGATGGCTACAATCTGGTTTGTTCCTCCATCGCGCAGGGCTACCACGCGTTGTGCATTGTCACTGTTCATAGAACTGTAAGAAAAGCGGGTGTGACCGGTCTTCTTGATGTTTCCGTTGTTAAAGCCCATTCCTTCCAGACACCAGCCTAGAGTAACGCCGGCAGGGAATTTATCTTCGAACTGCTGTGTACTTTTATTCCAATATTTCAGTTTCATTTCATGGCCGCAGAGTAGTCTGCCCGTTCCGCTTGACTTGCTGATGGGGGACGCATTAGGGAATGCAAGGATTTTCTGGACCGTGCTTTCAGTAGGGACTTCGTTGGTCGGATAGGTGAAATATCCGATGGTATTGTTCCATCCGGCACCACTGCTAATGAATACAAGACTCACTTCCGTCGCTTTAGTGATTTTGATTTCGGATGTTGTGTTATTGTTGAGCCATTCCGGATGCATGACTTTTATTCCTTCTTTGGCCACCTTGGTATATGTTTTTTTGATGCTGTACAGAATTTCAGCCGGTGGCATACTCAAGATACTTTCTATATTGACTGGAAGACCATAAACATCCCAATCCGTACCCGGAATGAGTTTCCAATCGTCAGGATAGCTGTAGCCGCCTGCTGTCGTTGCCCTTGTGTTGGTTTGCAAGGATGCTATATATTCCGCCTGGTCAAAATTGATTTCTTCATTGGACACTGCTAACTTGACCGGAGAAACGGCACCGGGATAGTCACTGTAAATCCATATTTCCGTAATGTCGGAGGGGATGGTGATTTTCCCTGAGTACTGCCCTTTTTTGTCTGTGGAGGCTGCATAGATGGGGGAGAGCTTCTCATCTTTTATCCAAGAGTTGTTCTCTTCCTTCATGGGATTCTGATTGTAGAGCTCGAAAATAATGTAATAGTCGTTGGTGAAACCATAGTCGACGTTCAGTTTTACTTCTTTCGTCAGACTGAAATCGAATACCTCTGTGGGATTCAACGGTGTATTCTTATCTCCTTGATACACGTCTTTTTCCATACAACTGCTGAACAGAGATATTGCCAGTAACAGAATGGAAGTTCTTTTGGTAAAGAAAATTTTATTCATATCTTTCATTTTTTGTTTGTTTGCTTGCTGTAATTGCCTTTAGCACAAATATATATATTTATTTGATATAGAAAGAAAACTTTCACTTGTTTCGACCGTCTTGGAGCTCTTTTATGAGAATAACGGTAAAAGCAACCTTAAATTGGAAGGGAAAGATGAAAGAAAAAAGAAAATCCTCCTTTGCCGGATATTTTGTCCGGCAAAGGAGGATTTTGTATCATGTACTTTCATTTTACTTTTTCTTGGCTGTTGAAGTGGCCTTGGTTGTCGCTGCCTTCGTCGCCTTACTGGTTTTCGTTGTTGACTTGGCTGTGGGCTTGGTTACCTTTGCAGTCCGTTTCGACTTGCCCGTCTCCTTGTCGCTTTGCAGTTTCACAATCTCCAGACAAGCCTGAAGGCTTAGGTCTTGAGGGATGATGTCTTTAGGAATCTTGTAGTTGCTGCCTTTATAAGCGATGTAAGGACCGTAGCGGCCGTTCAGGATTTCCAGTTCCGGTTCTTCCTCAAACTTCTTGATATGTTTCTGGGCTTCTGCTTCTTGTTTCTTTTGCAAAAGTTCAATAGCTTCTTCCAGCGTAACGGTCATCGGGTCCATTGTCTTGGGGAATGAGGCATACAAGCCGTTGTTCTGGATATAAGGTCCGAAACGTCCCGCACCTACGACTACATTCTTGCCTTCGTACTCTCCGAGAGTACGGGGAAGTTTGAATAGCTCCAGCGCTTCTTCCAGCGTAATGGTCTCGATGGACATTTCTTTTTTTACCTGGGCGAAACGGGGCTTTTCCTCATCTTCGGCAGTACCTATCTGTGCTACTGGGCCGAAACGTCCGATTTTTACAGACACTTGTTTTCCGCTGACGGGGTCTGTTCCTAGAATCCGTTCGCCTGCCTTGTGGGCGGTTTTCGCGGCAAGCGTGTTCTCCACCGAAGGATGGAATTTCTTATAGAATGTTTTCAGAATGGCGGTCCATTGCTTGTCACCTTCGGCTATTTCGTCGAATTGTTTTTCGACGCTCGCAGTGAAGTTGTAGTCAAGGATGTCCGGGAAGTACTCTATCAGGAAGTCATTGACTACAATACCGGTGTCTGTCGGCATCAGTTTTGACTTTTCAGCTCCGGTGATTTCTGTATGGTTGTTGTCCGTTATTTCATTACCCTGCAGGTTAAGCACATTGTAGGTGCGTTCTTCACCTGCTTTTTCTCCTTTTATCACGTATTCGCGTTGCTGGATGGTGGAAATGGTCGGAGCATAGGTAGACGGACGTCCGATACCCAGTTCCTCCAATTTGCGCACAAGGCTTGCTTCCGTGTAGCGGGGAGGGTGTTGGGTGAAACGTTCGGTAGCGGTGATACCTTCATGTTCGAGCTTCTGTCCTTTTTTCAGAGGGGGCAGTAGGCGTGCCTCATCTTCCTGGGTTTCTACGTCATCATCGTATGATTCGCGGTAGACACGGAGGAAACCGTCGAATTTCACCACTTCGCCGGTTGCAGTGAAAGTCTCCGTCTCGTTGCTGATAGCAATGGTTACGGTTGTCTTTTCCACTTCGGCATCTGCCATCTGCGAGGCGATGGTACGTTTCCAGATGAGGTCGTACAGCTTTCTTTCCTGTGGGGTACCTTCTATCTTGGCATTCTCCATATAGGTGGGGCGGATAGCTTCGTGGGCCTCTTGCGCTCCTTTGGTCTTGGTGGCGAAGTGGCGGTTGTGTACGTAACGTTCGCCCATCAGGTTGGAGATGGTTTCACGGCTGGCGTTGACGGCAAGTTCGGAAAGGTTGACGGAGTCGGTACGCATGTAGGTTATCAATCCGGATTCGTACAGACGTTGCGCCACCATCATGGTCTGTGCCACGGTGAAGCCCAGTTTGCGGGCAGCCTCCTGCTGTAAGGTAGAGGTGGTGAACGGGGCTGCGGGAGTTTTCTTCAGCGGACGGGTAGTGATGTCGCTGATGGTAAACGTGGCTGCTTTACAGCTCTCCAGCAATTTCCGGGCTTCTGCCTTTGTCTTGAGCCGGTGCGCCAGTTCGGCTTTCATTTCCACTGTTTTGCCGTCAGTGTCCGGAACGAGGAATACGGCGGTAACACGGTAGGATGCTTCGGTCTGGAATGCATGTATCTCGCGTTCGCGCTCTACAATGAGACGGACGGCTACGGACTGTACACGGCCTGCAGAAAGGGCAGGTTTCACTTTCTTCCACAATACCGGTGAAAGTTCAAAACCTACGATACGGTCCAGGATACGTCGGGCTTGCTGGGCATCGACCAGGTTGATGTCAATGTCACGGGGATTTTCTATCGCTTTCAGGATGGCACCTTTGGTGATTTCATGGAAGACGATACGTCTGGTGTGTTCCGGTTTCAGTTTCAGCACTTCGTACAAGTGCCATGCGATGGCTTCCCCTTCGCGGTCCTCATCGGAAGCCAGCCATACGGTTTCTGCCTGCTCGGCTTCTTCTTTCAGCTGGGTTACGAGTTTCTTTTTATCCGCCGGTATCTCGTAATGCGGTTTGAAGTCTTTGTCTACGTCAATACTGAATTCTTTTTTCTTCAAATCACGTATATGGCCGTAGCTGGAAAGGACTTTGAAATCTTTTCCAAGGAATTTCTCGATGGTTTTTGCTTTCGCCGGAGACTCGACTATGACAAGGTTTTTCTGCATAAATTTCTGTTTTTTAGTGACTCCCGCCACTGAATTCGCCCGCAAAAGTAGGAAAAAAAGATTCTTCCCACCTTATAATATAAGGAGAATTTAGCAAAAATGACCTTTTTTGTTCAAATTAGAGCTTCGGCTTGTGCTACCTCTATTAAAAGAGGAAGCTTACTCCACCTAAGAAACTGAGACCTTCTGAAGGGTATCCCCAGTAGTACTGGTAATCTTTGTTCAGCAAGTTGTTCACGCGCGCATACACGGAGATTCCTTTGAAGAGTTCGTAACTGCCGTTTAGATAGAGATTGCTGACGGGGTCTGCCTTGTTGCCCTCCACGCCTTGGCGTGAGATGTGCTGATAGCCGATGCCGACAAGCAGTGGGGAGATGGGGCGTACCTTGAGATTGAGATTGCCTTCTACGGCCGGTTTGAAACTTACTACGACATCAGAACCGTCTGAGTCCGTTGTCCAATGGCGATAGACGGCATTGGCGGCGAGATAAAAAACATCCTTGTAGTTGTAGCTCAGGTCGGCTCCGGCGTAGAGGTTCTTGGTGTCTTCTGTGAGGAAAACATTGCTTATCCCGTCGGACTTGACAGTCGGAGTGTCAATCAGGTCGTTTTTCAAATCTTGATACCCGCCGTATAGGTTGAACCACAATCCGCTGACCGGGCTTGCCTTGAAGCCGACGGCTGCGTTGAGCTGTTCGTAGGTATTGTCAAGCTGCTGGTTTGTAATGCCATAAGGCGTAATGGTTTCCAGACGGCGGAAATCGTTCTGTAGCCGTCCTCCCTTACCTTGTGCGTAGAGGATGTAGCTGTCCGAGAAGATGTATTGTATTTCTACGTCGGGAGCGGCGCGGAACTTCTTGCCGAAGCCGAAAGCCAGGTCGACGTGTGCGCCGAGACGTATTTTCCAGTCGTCATTCTGAAAGAGATAGTATGGATTGAAGTCTACGTCGGTGTGATTCTCGAAACGTCCGTCGCTGTAGAATGTATTGTCCATGGCAAAAGCCATGCCGATGGTCTGCTCATCGGAGATGGAACCGGTGACATCGGCTTTGGTACGCACGATATTTTCTTTGATATTGCTCACCATGAGGTCGTGTTGGCGCTGGTAGACCAACAAATTGGTTTCGGCACGGAATTGGAGAGGCATATCGTCGCTCGTGGAACTTACCCCGAAATGTACATCACCCGAAACGAATTTCTGCTTGTTGCTGACGAAGTCGGGCAGGAAGTTGAAATTGCTTTGGTTGAACTTTCCGGCAATATTCAAATCGACTTTGCTGAAGGCATGTACATAATCCATGGCAGCATGGGTACGGTAGTAGAATGAATTCCACTTCCCGCCATTATCCGGCAAGTCCAGTTTGCCATCCATGCCATCCATTGTGAATGTCAGGTTGAGGCGGTCTTTGGGGGATAAAGAGAAGAGGTAGTTGGCGCGTACATCGAGGTTACCGTAGTTACCGTATCCCAAGCGTACATATCCGGGCAGCGCTTTCGCCTGCGTCTCTTTTCCGGTATAGGCTTGCATGATACCTGCCGGGATATGGGTTGCCGGCATCAGGGTGGCGTCATATTCCACCGCCTTTTTGCTGACGGTAGGAGGTTCCACCCTGGGAAGCACGTTCACTTTGGAGGCATCCATGATGTCCGGATTATATTCTTGTTCCACGACTACCGTACGGTTCATGGTGGTGTCTTGGGGTTGTGTCTGGGCTTGTGCTCCCAAAGAGAGGGAGACAAGCATAGTTCCTGCGAGGATATATTGTATCTTTTTCATAATGTGCTATATTTCTTACTTCAATTTCTCCAGTCTTTCGTTAATCATGCTTGCTATATCGTCGTCGGCCTGGTAGTTCTGCTGCAGGCTCAATAGGTATTGGCGTGCATCGAGCTTCTTGTCCATGGCTACATATACATCAGACAGAAGGATGAAACTGCGTGCCAGCCAGTAGGCATGCGGTGTGCTCTGGTCGATGAAATTAAGGATTTCCTTTTCTGCAGAGGCATAATTACCGGCGTTGTACCATTGTAATGCCACCAGATATTTGGCTTCGGCTCCATAAAGGGTACGGGTGTCTTTGGCCAGCAGCTGAAGGTCATCCATTGCCTTCTTGTCGGCTTTCTGGTTGAGGTATGCCTTGGCACGGTAGTACAATGCCTCGTTCCGGAGCTCCGGAGACAGCTTGGCTTCGGCAAGCAAGGCTGTGGCGGCGTTGATGACTTCCGCATCATCATGCATCAGTGCTCCACAGCGCAGTACACCGATAGCGCCAAGCTGGCGGCGCTCTGCCGTGGTGGCTTTGGCCTGCAATTTCTTGTAGTCGGCCAATGCCAGGTCATATTGCTGGCGGTTGAACAGAATTTCTCCATGCATCAGCAAAGCCTCTTCAGAATATGGGTTATCGGGGTATTCCAGCAGTTTTCCGGCATGTTCCAATACCGCCTCGTCATCTTTCTGCTCTTTGCCTATGACGCAGAGGTAGTAGTGTGCATTCAGGCTGAAAGCGCCTCCCGGATAACTTTGCAGATAGCGGGTGAAGCTCTCTTTGGCAGGTGCGGCTTCGCCTTTCATATATACTTTTTCGGCAGCGATGTAAGTCAGCGAGTCTTGCTCACTGGGTTCGAAGCGGATTTCTCCCGGCATCTGGGCGGCAAGGGCGGCAAACTCATCCACGCGGTTGGCATCTACGTAGATGGACTTTAAGTCGCGCATGGCAAGGCGGGCTTCCTCGCTTCCGGGATATTGGGTGACTACATGTTTGTAGGCTTCTATGGCACGGTCATAGTCGTCGTTCTGGTAGTAAAGCAGGCCGATTTCTGCAGCTGCTTTACGGCTGACGGGACTCTCGGGATACTTGCCGAGCAATTCGCGGAAGGCGGCGATAGCTTGGGGGCTGTTGTTGCTCTGTACGTAGGAGCGCCCTTTTTCGTAAAGGGCATTGATGGCATAAGGCGAATTGGGATATTTGACGGCAAGGCGGTCCAGTAAAGTAACCTTTCCGGAATAGTCTTTTTGCAGGCCGGCTACAAGGGCCAGCTGATAGTAGGAGTAGTCGCCGGCAGGTGTTCCCAGGCTTTCTGCTTTTGTATAGTATTGCTTGGCTTCGTCGAAGCGGCGGACGTGCAGGTTGCAGTCACCGATACGGTTGTAGGCATCTGCCAATGCGGTCGGGTTTTCACCTTTCTCCAGTTGGACAAAGTTGCGGAAACGGTTCTCTGCCGTCGAATAGTCTTTCTGGTGGAAAGCGATGTAGCCCAGGTTATAGTAGGCAAGGGCGAACATCTCCGTATCCCTCTGCCGGGTGAGTGACAGATATTCGTTGAAATTGCGGGCAGCTTCTCTCATCCGGTTCAGGCGGTAATAAGACTCGCCGAGCCAGTAGAGGGCGTCTGCCTTGGTCTGGAGGTTGTATTGCCCCAACGTGACGCTTTGGTTGAAGTAACCGATGGCTTGTTCGAACTGCGTGTTGGCAAAAGACTGGGTCCCGAGTTGGAACAGAATCTTTTGTTTGGCTTCCAGAATGGCTTTGCTGGGATGGGAGATACGGTCGATGGACTTGAGTGCGGCATCATAGCTGCGTGTATTCATGTATACTTCCACCAGGTAGTTGCTGACTTTCTCGGCATAAGGAGAGTTTGGAAATTCGTTTAGGAATTTCTCAAAGACGGTCACCGATTCGCCGAAAGCGGAATAGGAGGTCTCGTGAATGCATAAGGCGTAGTTATAGGCGGCTTGTTCCTTGATTTTCGGGTCGGCATTGGAAGCGGCAGCCTGCTCGAAGGCCATACGTGCCTTGGTCTTGTCGGCCAGTTGCAGGTAAGCCAGTCCCATGTGCAGGTAGGCATTTTGGGAGAGAGCGTCGTTCTCGGTAGTCACTTCGCCAAGGATGGCAGGAACTTGGGAATACACGCCGCATTGATAATAGGACATACCCAGCATGTAGAGGGCATCTCTTCTATGAGTGGCAGATTCGGCATTGTGCTCCAGGTATTGCTCGAAGGACTTTATGGCTTCGTGATATTTCCCGAAATGGTATTCGGCTGTACCGAGGATGCGGTTCAGCTCCGCCGTGTGCGTGTAGCTCAGACCGTCGGGGTGGGCCGACAAAGCATTTTGCGCTACAATTTCTGCCTTGTCGTACTGTTTCTTCAACAGATAGATTTCGGCGATGTAATAGGGAACCAAGTCCTTGTATTTGGCATTGTCCTGCAAAGGCAGGAAACCGCTGAGCGCTTCGTCATACCGTCCTTGGGTATATCGGATATAAGAGATGTAGTAAGCACAGTCCGCTGTATACTTGCGGCTGGTACTGCGCAGGGTCTCGAACCAGATGGCTGCTTCCTTTACATTGCCCGTCTTCAGATAGCAGGTGGCAAGGCGGTAGGTCATGTCGTCACGCTCCTCGGTACCCAGAAGGTCGAGGCGGGCGGAGTTGAACATGGCGAGGGCATCGTCATAATTGCCTTCGAAGAAATAGGAGGAGGCGATTAATGCATAGATGCGGTTGGCATGGGGAGTATCAGGATATTCGTCCAGGAAGGCGCGGAGCAAGTCTATGCTTTTGGGGTCTCTGAGCTCGTATGCGGCGCATACCAGCATGTATTCCGCTTCTTGCCGCTCGCCGGTATCGGGCAGAGGCTTGCCGTCTGCATTCATCTGGCGTACATAGGCTTGCAACGGAGAGATGGCGGCAGCATAGGCCTTTTGCTGGAACAGCGTCTGTCCTTCCTGGTAGAGTCGCTTGGGAGAAGTACTCTTCTCGCTTGTTTGTGCTGAGGCGAGTAAAGGTGCGCAACAGAGTGCTGTGCACAATATTCGGGAGATTTTATGTTTCATCTTCTTTTGTTAGAATAGGTATTTTACAAAAATACGGGTTTTAACCCGGAAATGTTACACTTGTTTGGCTTTTTTAGGATATATACCATAATAGGAACGAATAATCATTCACTTTTGTTCTTCCGTATGTCTTCCAGGAAGATACCCACTCCTTTGCGGATGGAGCCGAGTCCGAACTCTTCCGTACGGATATCTTTTAAGGGGAGGAAGAAGAGGTCTGCCGCGTCGTCCATCGCCTCGAAGTGCAAGGTGTCCTCCACCGTACAACGGAAAAACATATCCAGCGTGTGTACGGGGAAGCCGGAATAGATGTAAATATTGGGTAGGGAGAAGAGATATTCGGCCTTTGCCACCTTCATGCCGGTTTCTTCTCTTACTTCGCGGGCAACGCCTTCCTCTCCGGTCTCGGTCATGTCGATGAAGCCTCCGGGGAGGTCCAGCGTCCCTTTGGCAGGCTCTTTGGCGCGGCGGCACACCAACAGCTCGTCGCGCTCGTTCAGTATCAAGGCGACGGTGGCGGAAGAGGGGTTGAAGTAGTAGACGAAACCGCAGTCGGCGCACTGCTTCGACTTCTCGTTATGAACTTCGAAATGGGCTGAACCGCATTTCGGACAATATTTGAATTGCGAAAGTGGATGTTCCATGATATTTTAGCCTTTGTCCGGGGGACAAAGATAATGGAAACCAGGTGTAGAATGAAAGGAACAGAGTGAATTTTTCGTATCTTTGGCGACTATAAAACCATATCGGATGAAAGATTTTGCTGCCATTGATTTTGAAACGGCCAACGAACAGCGTACCAGCGTTTGTAGTGTAGGAGTGGTTATCGTACGTGATGGAGAGATTGTGGACCATTATTATAGCCTCATCCGTCCCGAACCGGAGTATTACACTTATTGGAATACCCGCGTGCATGGTCTGACGTTGGCAGATACCCAGGATGCTCCTATCTTTCCCGTTGTGTGGCAGGAAATAGCTCCACGCATTGAAGGCTTGCCATTGGTAGCGCACAACAAGGCCTTTGATGAAAGCTGCCTGAAAGCTGTTTTCCGTACTTACTGCATGGATTATCCGGATTATGAGTTTTATTGTACTTTGCAGGCATCACGTCGTGCTATAAAGGGATTGCCTAACTATCAGTTGCATACAGTGGCTGTTTGCTGTGGCTATCAGTTGGAACATCATCATCATGCGTTGGCTGATGCTGAGGCTTGTGCATGGATAGCGAAACAGGTCATATAAATAAACAGAGGAGACTTGTCATGAAGCCTCCTCTGTGGAATTGTTTGTTTCCTTGATAAAACTCTATCAGTTTATCCTAATGGATTTTCACCTTGGTCACCATCATTGCCGCCGCCTCCGCTTTCGTTTCCTCCGGGATTTTCTTCATTGTCCGGCACGATTTCAGAGCCGGTTACCAATCGTGTGATGCCCGATTGTTTCATCATGTTCTTCAAACGTTGTCCCGGCACGAAAATCAGTTTCTGGCGGTAAACGACATCAGCCGTTACAGACTTTGCATCCTCCTGGCTTTTGCCGTTCAATCCCGGTCGGAGGCTTCCGAAGTCTCCCAGCCGTACGGTTGCACCGATGCTGGCATAGGTGCAGAGCGCGTCAATCATACCGTCCAATACGGCTTTTACGATACCTCTTGGCACCATCCCTTGACTGGTCACCTGGTCGCATAATCTATCAAAGTCAATATTTGCTACGGAATAAGAAGCAGCTACATACTTCTCGGTTTTGGTACCAATGCCTACCATTCTCTTTTTTACTACATAACGAAATGCCATAATGTTTTTTGTTTTTAATGGTTGTTACTTGCGGTTTCGTTCACTCGTCAGTTAGCGAGACCTGTTTCTTTGTGACCACGGTGCGAAGTTACAACACTTAAAAACGGCATGGTGCTTTAACGGGACTGAACGACTTTTTTTAACGTTGTATTTAGCCATTTGACGACATGGAAAGTCCTATGCTATAACCTATTGCCTATATTTAAAAAAAATGGGTGATTACATAAAATAATAATTTTGTGATTCTCCATCTGTAATCAAGTACAATCCATTGTCTGTAAACTTGATGACTTTGGGTTTGAATGTGAGTTTCTTCAATGCCTCTGCCAAATTGGATGGAATGTTTTTGTAATATACTCCGTTTTTGCAGCAAGCTATCATCCCGTAATTGGTAATATAGGCATAGTAAACCTCTTCGTATAGTTCTTCGGCTTTCAGTATGAAATTTTTGATGGTTTCATTTGAATAGCTGTAATGCTTGTCCGTGATAACTACCCATTCTCCTCTATCATTGAAGCAGGCCGAAAGAATATTGTCGTCTCTTAAATCTCCTGTACGATACTGCTCCAGTTTTTTGAGAAATTTCTCTGGGTGTCCAAGCGCCCAATACCCTGAACCGCCTAAGATAATTACATAGTTGCCATTTTCAGTGATGTTGATGTCTGTTATTTCAGAATTGCTACTGTTAGCTTCTTCTATACGTTTCTTAAGCCTGCTGGGAGTACTGCCGGTGTAGGCATATCCACTATTCCCATACACTCCTACTCCTGCTCCATACATAGTGATTGCTCCGGTACGGCATTTCCCCCATTTGTTGATGGCTTCTGTGATGTATGACATGTATGAGCTGGTCGGTAAATTTATATAGCGAACAGTACCGCTATAGGAAAATGGTTTTGAAACGGTTCTGGTTCTGGCTGGAAGAACCGGTTCCGCTTTTTCTTTACAGATATAAGAAGTACCGGCTATCAATTCATTTCCAATCCATTTTCCTGACTGAATGGTGTGTGCCGTAATATCAAAGTAAGCGCCGTATCCATTTCTTTCACCATCCTTCCAAGGGCCGAACCACATATCCCCATTTTCCCAGATATGAATGCCGTATCCGTGGCGTTGTCCATTATAGGTTTCTCCCCAATATTTATTCCCGTTTGTGTAGTTTGTCCGTTCAAATATTTGTCCGGGATATTCCTTGGCTTCTATTTCATAACTGTAGGGGCGGAGCAGCATATACGGTTTTCCGGTGTTTCGGTTGTATTTTACACCATTTTCAGAGCCATTTTTAACTATTATGTCATCTTCTTGAATATAGATGAATAAAGTGAATTCTGAGTTTTTAGTAAAGCCAATTTTAATATTATCTTCTTTGACTTCTACCCTGAATCCATTTATTTCATCATTTTGGGTTTGTCCTAGAAAAGCCTCCCCTCCTATTGTTTTTCCCCACTCTACCGTGCTATTGCGAACAGATTCATGCATGCTTTTCTGTTCACTTTCCGACTATATTTTTGAATCTCTTTAAAATCCAAACTGTTGCTTTTGTCATATACTTTTATTTTGGAATTATAATCAGATATTATATCTGCCTTTTCTTCATTTGATAAATGGAGAAGATGGTGGTATTTTATTAACCTAATAGCTTCTTTTCTTTTTAATTGGATCATTTTCTCAGTTTATTTTCAATGCTAACGTTATGCTAACAGCGGTCATTTAATGTTTCGCTGTTGTTTTTTCTAAGTATTTAATTAAATCTCTTCTTCTAAAATATCGTCCAACAGGCTTTTAATTTTGCTTTTGTAAGTGTTTGCTATATGGACGTACATCGCTGTTGTTTTTATATTCTTTATTTCATCAGTCATATTATCTATATTATATGACTACCTATAAGTTGTCTCCTTGTCTATCCAATTACAATATTTGATAAATTTACACTATATGCTATAATTTCTTATTCTGACTTTTAATGTTTTGTTTATCAGTAAATTATATTCATATTGTTTTGCTGTATATAATTATGCCTCTAAAGATACGGTTTTGTCTAATTATTCACAAAGGAATCTGTTAGTTTTTTCCTTTATCCTATACAATTTCATCCTTTGGCAGCCAATAACTTGCTTTACACTTATGAAAGCCAGTTCGGTGTAGTAGAGACAATGGCGCGTATCGAACAAACATTGAAAAATATGGGAATCCCATTTTATATGATCGCAGCAGCACTTACAGGCGTGGTGGCACAGCGTCTGGTAAAAGTGCTCTGTCCCCATTGTAAGAGAAAGGTATTAGCGGAAAGCGGGACCAGACATCTGATCCGGGAACTTACAGGTGAAGAAGTAGAAGAGGTATGGGAAGCTGTTGGATGC
>OGXH01001672.1_pt1 | contig 16206 bp, 15 predicted proteins | sample 1576241 | NCBI WGS metagenome assembly OGXH01 (sample SAMEA3541529, study PRJEB24748) | human gut metagenome | biome: human gut; feature: human-associated habitat; material: faeces | place: China | collected 2012
GTCTCGTTTAACAGTTGATGCTGACAAAATTTTGTTGATTACAATTTTAGCTGCATCTGCACCACCGGCTGCAACGATTACACAATTTGCACAGCTTTATAATAAACATCCAGGATATGCAAGTATTATGAATGTGATGGGAGTTATATTTAGTATTATTACAATGCCACTCATGATTATGATTTACCAATTATTATAAAAAGGTAGAAATACCTTTTTATTTATATATTAATAAAAGGAGTTCAAATGAAAAAAATATTATGTGTTTTGTTATTATTTGTAATAGGTTGTACACCTAAAACAACAATGATTGAAATTCAAAAACATGTCTATGTAGAAAAAGAATTTAAAGACAGTTGGTTAGAAATGAATGAATTTGGAGATAGCTATATTAAGGAAGAACTACAAGGAGGATATGGTTATTCATATGATGATCAATATTTAGAAATCTTTTTTAATTCAGGTGGTAAAATTGAGCTTTATAATTATAGTATAAAAAAAGATAATTTGATCATTTCAGGCGAAATGATTCCTCCTGCAACTATTCGTTTAGTTCATCCGCATCTTGAGAATGTCACAAGTGAAGGAGTAATTATTCATGAATTAGGACATTATTTTGATGAAAAGTATCATTTTAGTTCTTCTAAACAATTTATAAAACTTTATAAAGAAAATAAAACATTATTCAAACAAAAGACAAAAAAAGAATATTTTGCAGAATGTTTTAAAGAATATGTTGGAAATCATCAAGAAAAGGTAAAACCTTTTCAATCTTATATGGAAACAATTACTAAAAAAATACGACAAAATAATAAATGACTCATGCAAAAAGCGTGACTTATGGGTAAAAAAACGATATAATGTGTCTAAAAAAGAAACTAATAAATAGGTTTTGATTAATGATATAAATGCTTTTTAAAATATGATAATATGTTATGGTGAGGTGAAAATGATGGATGATTTTATTAGACCGCCAAAAAAAGAAGTAAAACAAGAAACAAAACAAAGACCAATCAAAGAAGTTTTAATTGTTATTTTGATTATTGTTTGTCTTGCAATTGGGTATTTTGCAGGCTATGTTTCAAAAAAGAATGTTATTGTTAAAAATACAAATGATAGCAGTATTATTAATGAAGTTTATGATACTTTAGATAAGTATTGGGTAAATACGAATGATCAGGATGTAAATTTAAATACCTCTGCTATTGAAGGAATGGTTGCAGGATTAAATGATCCTCATTCAAGTTATCTAACAAGCAAAGAAGCTGTTGAATTTAATCAAACAGTTGCTGGAAATTATCAAGGCATTGGTGTAGGTTTTTCTATGGTAGAACAAGGGGCCATGATTACTAAAGTATATAGTGATTCACCAGCAAGTAAAGCAGGCTTAAAAGTTGGCGATATTATCACGAAAGCAGATGGAAATGAATTAGCACAAGCAAGTACTGATCAAGTAAGAGACTATGTGCGAGGTGAAGATGGAACAGAAGTTACATTAACGATTTTAAATAATCAAAAAACAAGTGATGTGACAGTTACAAGAGGCGCATTAGATACTTCTGCTTTTTATGAAATAAGAAAACAAGGAAATGTATCTTTTGGATATATTGAATTATCAACTTTTGGAACAGATACCGCTAAGCAAGTAGAAATAGCCTTAGAAATGTTTAAAAAGAAAAATATTCAAACATTAGTTATTGATTTAAGAGATAATGGTGGAGGCTATTTAACAGCTGCTACAGATATTTTAGATTTATTCTTTACTTCAGATGAAGTAATTTATCAAATGAAAGAAAAAAATAGTGCAGCAAAAAAATATTATGCAGAATCAGATAAAAAATATGAATTTGAAAATGGTTATATTCTTGTAAATGAAAATACAGCAAGTGCTTCTGAATTAACAGCAGGAGCTTTACAAAGTGAAAAAGGATATCAACTTATTGGTAAAACAACTTATGGAAAAGGAAGTGCACAAACTCAAAAAACGCTTTCTGATGGATCAGTTTTAAAGTATACGTATGCTAAATGGATGATTCCTAATGGAACATGTATTAATGGAAAGGGTCTAACACCTGATGAAGAAGTTGATAATGTTTCATTATCAGGAATTACAACAAAAGATGTAAAAGAAACCTTAAAAGTTGATTGTGTAAATACACGTATTAAATCTATGCAAAAGATGCTCAATATTTTAGGATATTCTGTTGATCGAGAAGATGGTTATTTTTCAGTTAATACACAAGCAGCATTACAACAATTTGAAACAGATAATCATTTAAATGTAGATGGAGAGTATAGTCAAAGTGATAAACAAATGCTGGTTGCAAGAATGATGATTTATATCAATAATCATGAAAATGATAAACAGTATGATCAGTTAATGAAAATCATAAAATAAGGTGGTGAAACTATGTCTCAGTTTAAACTCGTTTCTCCTTTTCAACCAATGGGAGATCAAGTTCAAGCTATTCAAGAACTTGTAGATGGTTTAAAAGCAGGTAAAAAGGAACAAGTCTTACTTGGGGGAACTGGAACAGGAAAAACATTTACTGTTGCTAATGTTATCAAAGAATATAATAAACCAGCGTTGGTTTTAGCACATAATAAAACATTAGCAGGACAATTATATTCAGAGTTAAAAGAGTTTTTTCCTGAAAATAGAGTAGAGTACTTTATTTCAAACTTCGATTTTTATCAACCAGAAGCTTATATTCCAGGTAGAGATCTCTATATTGATAAAAATGCAAAAACAAATTATGAAATTGAAATGTTACGTTCAGCAGCAATGAATTCACTTATTGAAAGAGAAGATGTCATTGTTGTTGCTTCTGTTGCTTCTATTTATGGACTTGGAAATCCTGAACAGTATAAAGAAATGATTTTCTCATTACGTGTTGATCAAGATATTGATCGTAGAGAATTATTGACATTTTTAGTCGATCGTCAATATCAAAGAAATGATATTGAACAAACTAAAGGAACTTTTAGGGTTCGTGGTGATGTTATTGAAATTGTTCCAGGACATAGTGAAAGTTATTTGATTCGTATTGAATTATTTGGGGATACAGTAGAACGTATTTGTGAAGTAGATCCCCTTACAGGACATATTTTAGGTTCTTATAATACGTATACTATTTATCCTGCTTATGGATATGTTACGAAAAAGGAACAAATGTTAAAAGCTTGTGATACGATTTCTAAGGAATTAGAAGAACGATTACAGTATTTTAAAGATGAAACAAAGCTATTAGAGTATGAACGTCTTGATCAAAGAACGAGACATGACGTGGAAATGTTAAGAGAAGTGGGAATGTGTCCAGGAATTGAAAATTATTCACGACATATCGATGGACGAAAAGCAGGTCAAAGACCTTATACATTGATTGATTATTTTCCTAAAGATTTTTTACTTGTCGTAGATGAAAGTCATGTTATGCTTCCACAAATTAGAGGAATGTATAATGGGGATCGTTCTCGTAAAGAAACATTAGTAGAATATGGTTTTAGACTTCCAAGTGCTTTGGATAATAGACCACTTGTTTTTGAAGAGTTTGAAGATTTGATTCATCAAGCTATCTTTGTTTCTGCAACGCCAGGTGATTATGAACTAGATAAGGTTCATCATCAAGTTGTTGAACAAATTATTAGACCAACAGGGCTATTAGATCCAATCATAGAAGTAAGACCTATTGATGGTCAAGTAGATGATATTATTGATGAAATTCATCAACGTATTGAAAAAAATGAACGTGTATTGATTACCACACTTACTAAAAGAATGGCAGAAGATCTCAGTGCTTATCTTGTAGAACTTGGGTTAAAAGTTGCTTATTTGCATAGTGATACTAAAACATTAGAAAGAACAGAAATTTTAAGAGATCTACGTCTTGGAAAATATGATGTTTTAGTGGGTATCAACTTGTTAAGAGAAGGGTTAGACTTACCAGAAGTTTCTCTTGTTTGTATTTTAGATGCTGATAAGGAAGGTTTTTTAAGATCGGAAAGATCATTGATTCAAACTATTGGACGTGCTGCTAGAAATAGTCATGGTAAAGTTATTATGTATGGTGATAAAATTACTGATTCTATGCAAAAGGCCATTGATGAAACAGCAAGACGTCGTGAAATACAAGAAAAATATAATAAGGAACATGGTATTATTCCTCAAACAATCAAAAAGGAAATTAGAGAAGCTATCCATGGACAAGAAAATGTGGATGAAGCCATTTCTCTTGTTAAAAAGGGTAAGAAAGCGAAGAAGAAAGATAAAGAAACACTTATTAAAGAACTTGAAAAACAAATGAAAGAAGCAGCTAAAGCACTTGATTTTGAAAGAGCAATGGAACTTAGAGATATGATGTTGGAGTTGCAAGGTGAAGTTTGAGTTTAATCATTTAGAAAAAAGTGTTTTAGATTCTTTATCTAAAAAGGGTCGAGTTTATCTTGTAGGTGGTATTGTTAGAGATATGGTGATGTATCAAAAGGTGGATTACCATGATGTAGATGTAGAAATCTATGATCTAGAAATAGATGAGATTATTGATATTTTATCTCAATATGGAAAAGTAAACGAGGTAGGTAAAAGTTTTGGTATTTTAAAATTGGATTGTTTACCAAATTTTGATTTTGCTTTACCTCGTATTGAAAGAAAGAAAGGACAAACACATCGAGAATTTGAGGTAGAAGTTCATAAAGATTTAGATATGAAAACAGCATGTTGTAGAAGAGATTTTACAATCAATGCAATGATGTATGATTATCAAAATGGAAAGCTGATAGATTATTATCAAGGACGAGAAGATATTAAAAATAAATGTTTAAAAATGGTTGATGAAAAAACATTTTATGAAGATCCTTTAAGAGTATTAAGATTAGCTCAATTTATGTCTCGTTTTGAATTTCAAGTGGATTTAAAAACAAAAGAGATTTGTCAAAAAATGGTCAATGAAGGAGTTTTACAATATTTATCTTTAGAACGAATTCAACAAGAATATAATAAGTTATTGATGTCTTCACATCCATCAACGGGTTTAAAATTCTTATTAGAACTCAATGCTCTTATTCGTCCTTTAGAAACATTAGTAACATGTCCTCAAAGATTAGATTTTCATCCTGAAGGAAATGTGATGAATCATACTTTATTAGTTGTTGACTTAGCTGCTTTATGTAAAGATAAAACAAGTTGGCCACTTGCTTTCATGTGGAGTGCTTTACTTCATGATATAGGAAAACCATTAGTAACAACTCCTGAAGGAAAAGCACCAGGGCATAATGAAAGTGGTGTAAAAGTTTTTAATCAATATTTTAGTCATTTTTTTACAAATAAAAAAATGAAAAAATATATTCGTACAATGATCTATTATCATATGCATTTGATGAATATGGTAAGAAATCAAAGTAAAGATTATAGTTACTATAAATTATTAAAAGGAATAGAAGGAATTTTTCCTTTAAACGATTTAGTATGTATGTCGAAATGTGATAAGTTAGGACGACTTGCAAATCGTCCAGAAACAATTTCAACATTAGATACTTATGTTGAAGAAAAGGTTTCAAGATGTGGAAATCATGCATTAAAACCTTTTGTGGATGGTAAACTCTTAATAGAATTAGGATTTAAACCTAATCAAGATTTCAAAGAATTACTTGATTGGGCCTATGATTTACAAATGAGAGGGCATGACAAAGAAAGTGTTATCCAATTATTGAAAGGAAGAAAAGATGGAAGATAAATTAATTATTCGAGGAGCAAGAGAAAATAATTTAAAAAACATTAATATCGATATTCCTAAAAATAAACTTGTTATTATGACAGGTCTTTCTGGTTCAGGGAAAACATCTTTAGCTTTTGATACAATTTATGCTGAAGGACAAAGAAGATATGTAGAATCACTAAGTGCTTATGCAAGACAGTTTTTAGGCAATATGGAAAAACCAGATGTTGATGCGATTGAAGGTTTATCACCTGCTATTGCAATTGATCAAAAAACAACTTCTAACAATCCACGTTCAACTGTAGGAACAGTTACAGAAATCTATGATTATTTAAGATTGTTATATGCACGTGTAGGAAAAGCTTATTGTCCTAAACATGATGTTGTTATTGAAAGTCAAACAATTAAACAAATGGCAGATACGATTGACCAATACGCTGATGGCGATCGTTTAATGGTTGTCGCAAGAGTTGTTAAAAGAAAGAAAGGAACTTTTAAAGATTATTTTGCGGACTTATTAAAAGATGGTTATTTACGTGTGGTTGTTGATGGACAAAATTACATGTTGGATGAAGAAATTGAACTTGATAAAAATAAAAAACATGATATTGATGTCGTTATTGATCGTATTATCAAAAAAGAAGGTTATCGTAGTCGTTTAGTAGATTCTTTAGAAGTCGGTTTGAAACTAACGGGTGGAGAAGTCATTGTTCAAAACTTAACAACAAAAACAGAAGAACTTTTTAGTGAACATCTTGCTTGTCCAATTTGTGGTTTTTCTGTTCCTAAATTAGAACCACGTTTATTTTCATTTAATAATCCATTAGGAGCTTGTCCGGATTGTCGTGGATTAGGGATTAAAAATGAAGTGGATGATGATTTATTGATTCCAGATTGGAGTAAATCAATTAATGAAGGTGGACTTCGTTATTTTAAAACAGCAGTAGGAACAAATCGTATTGAATGGCAAAGATTTTTAATTCTTTGTAAGAAATATAAAATAGATTTAGATAAACCATTAAAAGATTTTACAAAACAAGAATTGAGTTATATTCTTGATGGTTCGAGAGAACCTATTAGTTATGAAATCGTATCAGATAGTGGAAATGTCTCACGTACAACAAAATTTATTGAAGGTGTGAGAACATTAATTGCAAGAAGATATGAAGAAACAACTTCAAAATGGTCAAAAGAATGGTATGCATCCTTTATGTCAGAACATACTTGTCCTACATGTAAGGGAAGAAGACTTAATGATCAAGTTCTTTCTGTAAGAGTCGGTGGTTTAAATATTGCTGAATTTACAGAACAATCGATTGGGGATGCTTTACATTTTATTCAAAATATAAAATTAACAGACTATGAAATGAATATTGCTCGATTAGTTGTTAAAGAAATCAATGATCGTCTTACATTCTTAAATAATGTTGGTCTTGGTTACTTAACACTTGCTAGACGTGCAGGAGGATTATCTGGTGGAGAAGCTCAACGTATCCGTCTAGCAACTCAAATTGGAACACGTCTTACGGGAGTGTTATATGTTTTAGATGAACCATCTATTGGTTTACATCAAAGAGATAATGAAAAGCTTATTAAATCTTTACAAGATATTAGAGATTTAGGAAATAGCGTTCTCGTTGTTGAACATGATGAAGATACAATGAGAGCTTCAGATTTTATTGTTGATATTGGTCCAGGAGCTGGTGTTCATGGTGGACAAGTCATTTGTGCAGGAACACCAGAAGAAGTTATGAATTGTAAAGATTCTATTACAGGACAATATTTATCTGGAAATAGAAAGATTGAAGTTCCTAAAAAACGACGTAAAGGGAATGGCTTATTTATTGAAGTCAAAGGGGCTAAGGAACACAATTTAAAGAATATTAATGTTAAATTTCCTCTTGGTAAATTCAATGTCGTTACAGGAGTATCAGGAAGTGGTAAATCAACATTAGTGAATGATATTTTAGGAAAATCATTAATGAGATATGTTTATCAATCAAAAGAGAGACCAGGTTTACATAAAGAAATCTTAGGAATTGAAAATATTGATAAAGTCATTGAAGTTTCACAAGATCCAATTGGAAGAACACCACGTTCAAATCCAGTAACTTATACAGGTGTCTTCGATGATATTCGTGATTTATTTGCACAAACAAATGAAGCGAAAATGAGAGGTTATGATAAAGGAAGATTCTCATTTAACGTTAAAGGTGGTCGTTGTGAAGCGTGTCAAGGTGATGGACTAAAGAAAATTTCAATGCACTTTTTACCAGATGTCTACGTTCCTTGCGAACAATGTGAAGGTAAACGATATAATGAAGAAACTTTACAAGTGACTTATAAAGATAAAAATATTTATGATATTTTAGAAATGACAGTAGAAGAAGCGTTAGATTTCTTTGATAATTTACCAAAAATTAGAAATAAGATCCAAACACTTTATGATGTTGGTCTTGGTTATATTAAACTTGGTCAAAGTGCAACAACTCTTTCTGGTGGAGAAGCTCAAAGAGTTAAACTTGCAAGTGAATTACAAAAGAAGTCAACAGGGAAAACTGTTTATATTCTTGATGAACCAACAACTGGATTACACAGTCATGATGTTTCAAGACTTATCGATGTTTTACAACGTATTGTTGATCAAGGAGATACAATTATTGTTATTGAACATAATTTAGATGTTATTAAAGTAGCAGATCATATCATTGATTTAGGACCTGAAGGTGGAGCTGGAGGAGGAACAATTGTTGTTACAGGTACTCCAGAAAAAGTAGCAAAGTGTGAAAAAAGTTATACAGGTCAGTTCTTGAAATCAATGCTTTAAGGAGAAAAAAGATGAAATCAATTACAGTAGAAAAATTATTAGGGAATAATAAAAATTATCAACAAGTTACAGGAAATGAAGAATCTTTAAAAAGAGTTATTTTAACTGGTGAAATCAATCGACCAGGTTTTGAATTAGCAGGATTCTTTAAACATAGTGACTTTAGAAGAATTATTGTCTTTGGTGATAAAGAAATGGCTTTTATTGCTGAGATGACAGAAGAAAGACAAAAAGAAATCTTTCCGTGTTTAATTAATGAAGAAGTACCTTGTATTGTAATTTGTAAAGGACATGCTTGTCCTGAAGTATTAAAAAATATTGCTGATGAAAGAAACTTTCCAATTTTTCAAACAGAAATGATTACAGGTGTTGTATCAAGTGAACTTATGAATACCTTAGAAGAAAAACTTGCAAGAGAAACATTAATGCATGGTGTTTTTCTAAATATTCATGGTAAAGGTGTCATTATTAAAGGGGATAGTGGAATCGGTAAATCAGAAATTGCTTTAGAACTTGTTAAAAGAGGCCATTTATTAGTTGCTGATGATGCTGTAGAACTTTATCGTATAGGACAAAAAATCGTTGGTAAAGCACCTGCTGTTCTTGCTAATTTATTAGAAATTAGAGGAATTGGGGTTATTGATGTTTCTAAGATGTTTGGTATTTCTGCTATTTTAGATAGAAATGATGTTGATTTGGTGATTCAGCTAGAACGTTGGGTACCATCACGTGAATATACACGTGTAGGGGTTGAAGAAAATGATATTTCAGAAGATGTTTTGGGAATTAAAATTCCTAAAATAGTTGTTCCTGTATCAAGTGGTCGTAGTATGTCGGTTATTATTGAAGCGGCAGTTATGAATATGCGTTTACGTGACGTAGGTATTGATTCAAGTAAAGAATTTGTTGAACGTATTCTTAAAAATATTGATCATAATAAACAAGAACAATGAGATTTTTCCCAAGTTTTAATACCTTTATAGAAATTGGACCACTTTCTATACAATGGTATGCAGTTTGTATATTGACAGGTGCAGCAATTGCTTATTTTTTAGGGCAATATCATTTTAAAAAATTAGGTTATTCAAAAGAAATACTTTCTGATTATGTTTTTGGTTTATTATTTGTAGGAATCATTGGTGCTAGAATTTGGTATGTGATTTTTATGTGGAATGAATTGTATGCCAATAATCCGATGGAAACCATTATGATCAATCATGGAGGACTTGCTATTCAAGGAGGAGTTATCACAGGACTTATTTATAGTTATTTCTTCTTTAAAAAAAGAAATATTTCATTTCTTGTTGCGGGGGATGCCATCATGCCAGGTGTCCTTATTGCCCAGGCATGTGGGAGATGGGGAAATTTCTTTAATCAAGAAGCTTATGGAAGTGCAGTTGATTTAAGTTTCTTAAAAGCACTTCATTTACCACAGTTTATCATTGATAAAATGTATATTCATGGTCAATATTATCAACCTACATTTTTATATGAATCCTTAGGATGTGTGATTGGTTTTTTAATTATTTTCTTTATTATTAGAAAGTACCAACAAAAACAAGGAATTCAGTTTTTTACTTATTTTATTTGGTATGGAGTTATTCGTTTTTTCATAGAAGCATTTAGAACAGATAGTTTATATGTTTTTGGATTAAAAACAGCACAACTTGTTTCTATTGTATTTGTTATTGTTGGTTTAATAGGATTTATTTATTGTCATTTTAAAGGACAAGATGTATTGGAGGAAAGATAGTGCATAAGACTATCTTTTTTTTGTAAAATAGATATAATAATTTACATTAAGGAGAAAAGTATGAAAAAAGCAATTATTTTTGATTTAGATGGAACACTCTTAAATACAGATTTATTAATAAAAAAATCATTTATACACACATTTAAAAAATATAAACCAGGTTATACTTTAAGTGAAGAAGAACTGCTTTCATTTCTAGGGCCTTCTTTAAAAAATACCTTTAGTCGATATGTAGAAGAAGATCAAGTGGATGAATTAATTCAATATTATCGAGAATATAATCATGCACATCATGAAGATTATGTCACAATTTATCCATATGTTGAAGAAATGTTAAAATATTTAAAAGCACAAGACTTTCCTCTAGCTGTAGTTACAACAAAATATAAAAAAGCAGCTATATTAGGATTGGATTTATTTAATATAACACCATATTTTGATGTCATCATTGGAGAAAATGATGTGAAACATTCAAAACCTGATCCTGAAGGAATATTATGTGCATTAAAAAAATTAAATTGTCAAGAAGGTTATTACGTAGGTGATAATGTAACTGATATTCAAGCGGGTAAAAATGTGGGAATTAAAACAGTAGGAGTGAAATGGTCACCTAAAGGATATGCTCTTATAGAAAAAGAACATCCAGATTTGTTAATTAATGATTATCAAGAATTTATAAATTATATAAAGGAGAAAGAAAAATGTTAGATTTAATAATTATTGGTGCTGGACCTGCGGGGTTAAGTGCTTGTTTATATGCGAGTCGTGCGGGATTAGATGTTTTAATATTTGATAGTGCAGCTCCAGGTGGTAAATTAAATGTTACTGCTCAAATTGAAAACTATCCTGGACTTAAACCAACACCAGGCCCTGAAATTGCTTTTACAATGTATGAAAGTGCCTTGAGTTTTGGAGCAAAAATGGAATATGGTGAAGTTTTAGATATTAAAGATTACGGAGATTACAAAGAAGTTATCACTGCTAAACAAACATATCAAACAAAATATGTTTTAATTGCGACAGGTACAAAAGAAAGACAAATGAATCTTGAAAAAGAAAATGAACTTGTTGGACGTGGAATTTCTTATTGTGCTGTCTGTGATGGTCCTTTCTTTAAAAATCAAGAAGTTGCTGTCATCGGTGGTGGAAATTCAGCGCTTGAAGAAGCAATGTATCTTGCAACATTATGTAAAAAAGTACATTTAATTGTAAGACGAGATGTTTTTAGAGCTGATAAAATTATTCAAGACCGTTTATTAAAAAGTGAAAATATTGAAGTTCATTTTAAAAGGAAACCAGCTGAGATTTTAGAAGAAGATAACAAAGTAAAAGGTCTTGTTTTAGAAAATAGTGAGACAGGTGAAAAAGAAGAATTAATGATCAATGGTATTTTCCCATTTATTGGTTTAGATCCTATGACACAATGTGCAAAATCATTAGGAATTGTTAATGCAGAGGGGTATATTGACGCTAATGAAAATATGGAAACAGCAGTTAAAGGAGTTTTTGTTGCAGGAGATGTAAGAAGTAAGCAATTAAGACAAGTTGTTACGGCTACAAATGATGGTGCTATTGCTGGACAATACATTGCTTCATTAAAATAAAAGCTCAGATGTTCACATCTGGCTTTTATTTAGAGATGAATTTTGATAGAATAGATACGAAAATAGAAAGGGGAGGTATTATGGATAAAATTGAGATTGTCATTGTTACAGGTATGTCAGGTGCTGGAAAAACAACTGCAATGGCTGCTTTTGAAAATATGGCTTATTGTTGTATTGATAATTATCCTATTGCCTTGTTAGGGGCTTTTTCAGAATTTTTAAAAGATAATACGAATTATCAAAGAATAGCCATGGCAGTAAGTTTAGCTGATGCACCAAAAGCTATTCGTTTTTTAAACAATGTAGATTGGTTAAATGTATCAGTTGTTTTCTTAGATTGTGATGATAATATTATTTTAAAAAGATATAAAGAAACAAGAAGAACACATCCTATCTTGATTTCTAATAAAGCTTCTACATTAGTTGAAGCTATTGAATATGAAAGAAAATTAGCAAGACCTATTTCTAAAGAAGCAAATATGGTTATTGATACAACTCATTTAAAAGGAAATAAATTCCAACAACTATTAGAAAATCAATTTAATCATCAATCTATAGATCCATTTAGAATAAGTTTTGTATCCTTTGGATATAAACATGGAATTCCTAAAGATGCAGATTTACTTTTTGATGTGCGTTTTTTACCAAATCCTTTCTATATAGAGGAACTTAGAAATCTTACAGGAAACGATAAAGAAGTTTATGATTATGTAATAGATAAACCTGAAACACAAGTCTTTATTCAAAAAATGACAAACTTACTAGATTATTTATTAGAAGAATATGATAAAGAAGGAAAGACACATGTTGTTATTGGTATTGGATGTACTGGTGGACAACATCGTTCAGTGAGCTTAACAAATTATTTTGCAGATCACTATAGTCAAAAGTATCATGTTCATCGTCTACATAGGGATGCTGTTCATTAATGAAAGTATCATTTGCTAGACAAGTTAAAGAGGAAGTTGTTTTTAATGATTTTGATATTTGTTGTCAAAAAGCTATTTTATCAGCAATTATTAAAGTCAATGGAACACTTTCTTTATCAAATCAAGGTTTATTACTTACAATAAGAACAGAAAATGCAAAAATAGCATCTAAAGTTCATAAAATGTTAAAAGAAGTGTATCATCCTCATATAGAGTTTCTTGTTTCTAGAAAAATGAAATTACAAAAAAATAATGTCTATATTCTTAAAGTCTCAAAAGCAAGAGAAATCTTAGATGATTTAGGTTTAATGAATGGATTAGGTTTCCATACACTTCCTGATAAAAAAATAATTCAAAAAGAATGTTGTAAAAGAGCATTTTTAGCGGGTATCTTTTTATCTGGAGGATCTGTGAATAACCCAGAAACCTCTAATTATCATTTAGAGTTATCTGTTGATGAAGAAGAATATGCTTTATTTATTCAAGAATTAATGAATTATTTTCATTTAAATGCCAAAATGACAAAAAGAAGAAACAAATATGTTATATATTTAAAATCGGCAGAGAAGATAGGAGACTTTTTAAGAGCCATTGGTGCGAGCCAATCGGTGATGAATTTTGAAAGTACTCGTATTGATCGTAGTATGTCAAATACTGTAAATAGATGGAATAACTGTGATATTGCTAATGAGGTCAAATCAATGGCTTCTTCTAATAAACAATTAGAAGATATCAGTATTATTGAGATGTTTATGGGACTTGATATGCTTGATGAAAAAACAAGAACTGTTGCTTTGATTCGTAAAAAATATCCAGATTATACATTAAATGAATTGTGTAATGCTTATCAAGATGAAACAGGTTTGACGATTAGTAAATCGGGATTGCATCATCGTTTTAAAAAATTAAGTGAACAAGCAGCACAATTAATGCAAATGCAAAATGAATAAAGATATTCACATTTTATTTGGTTTACGAATTAAAGAATTAAGAGTGAGAGCACATATCTCTCAAGAAGAACTTTCATTTCGTTCAGGATTATCTAAAAATTATATTTCTGATGTTGAAAGAGGGACAAGAAATATTTCCTTAAAAGCTATTTCAAAATTAGCAGATGGTTTGAAAGTAGAAGTGAAGGAATTATTTAATTTTTCTAAATAGGAGTAAAAAAATGCCAATTTATCAAATTATTTTAGTTATTGCAGTTGTTATTTTAGTTTTAAGTTTATTATTAAATTTATTATTCAGTCCTATTACATGGATCATTATTGCTATTCTTGTGATTTATTCTTTTATTAGAAGATACTTATATGAAAAACAATTGAAAGAATATAATGAAAGAATTGAAAAAGAAATCGCAGAGAAAAAAGCTGCTTATCAATCAGGTCAAGCTTACCGTAATGGGAGTGACGATGTTATTGATGTAAATTATGTAGAAAAAGATGAAAATGAATAAAAACTATTGACATCTAATTCATAGAGGTATACTATGGTACCAACAATACAAAAAGACATTGAAAAGGAAAGTAATTTATTGAAAATGCCTAGAGAGTTCTTGGTTGGTGGAAAAGAAACATGGAAGATAAACGAAAATGGCCTTGGAGTTGCATACCGACCCAAGATATTGGTTAGGCTATGACGGATTCACCCGTTAAAGTGATAGAGTATGATGGTACTCGATGAGGAAATAATCGTGAGGTTATTTTAAATTAAGGTGGTAACGCGAGGTAACTCGTCCTTTGTATAAAGGACGAGTTTTTTGTTTGTTGTATTGTAATAAAAGAAAAAGGGGAAAAGAAAAATGAAAAAGGGATTAAAATTATTATTATCAGCAGCATTTGCATTATCAATTGCAGGATGTGCTAATGGATCATCAAACGATGATAAAACAATTAAAATAGGAGCAACAGCTATACCGCATGCAGAGATCTTAAATGATGTCGTTAAAGATGAGTTAGAAAAAGAAGGTTATACATTAGAAGTGACTGAATTTACAGATTATGTAACACCTAATACTTCATTAGAAGATGGAGATTTAGATGCTAACTATTTCCAAACATTAGCGTATTTAAAAGAACAAAATAAAGAAAGAAAATTACATTTAAAAGCCGTGGCCGGTATTCATTATGAAGCAATGGCTCTCTATTCAGAAAACTTAAAATCATTAGATGATTTAAAAGATGGAGCTACAATTGCTGTACCAAACGATGGTTCAAATGAATCAAGAGCACTTGCTTTACTTGCTAAAAATAACTTAATTGAATTAAACGATGATACACTTTATACAACATCAAGTATTACATCAAATCCACATAATTATAAAATCGAAGAATTAGAAGCAGCCAACTTATCAAACAACTTACCAGATGTAGATGTTGCTGTTATCAATGGAAACTATGCATTAGAACATAATTTAGGAGATAGCGCAAACGTTTTATTAACAGAAAGTTTTACAGATGAAGAAGCACAACCTTATATCAATTACTTAGTAGTTAAAGAAGGAAATGAAAATACTGCTAAAACAAAAGCTTTAAAGAAAGCATTACAATCTAAAAAAGTGAAAAACTATATTAAAAAATATAAAGGATCAGTGAAAGATGTCTTTACAGATCCAACAAAATAAGGAGATTTAAAATGAGTGTTATTTATTTAGCGGGAGGATGCTTCTGGGCTGTATATATGCATTGTTCTGCATTAATTGTATCAGCAGGACAAAATGTAAGTGCGGGAGACGTTATAGGGCTTGTAGGAACAACAGGTTCGTCAACAGGAAATCATTTGCATTTTAGTGTACGATTAAATGGGGCATATGTAAGTCCTTGGAATTACGTGAGCAAATAAAGAAAACGAAGGCACACTACTAAGATAAAATAGTGGGTGCCTTTGTTCTGTTATATACGGCAAAAATATAAATAACTATTATAAGGAGACATATAAATTATGAAAAAAAAGAAAGCTGCTAAAATAATAGGCGTAATTTTGGTTGTTGTGTTTGTATTTGGAGGTGGATTTGCAGCAGGTACAATTTCAACAATAATTAAGACAAATAGCTCAGATAACATTGCATCACAAGTACAGACAAAGATGAATTATCTAAATAAATTGATTGATGATTATTATTTGGATTACAATGACAATAAGAATGATGAAAAAATAAAAGACAGTATTTATAAAGGTCTTTTAAATGGATTAGATGATCCATATTCTGTGTATTATACAAAAGAAGAATATCAGTCATTGCTTGAAAGTACTAGCGGAAGCTACTGTGGAATAGGTGTTGTTGTTAGCCAGAATAATGATACGGGAGTAATTACTGCAGTTAGAGTATTTGACGGAGCACCTGGAGATAAAGCGGGTGTTAAAGCTAAGGATATTATAT
>OGXH01001675.1_pt1 | contig 16197 bp, 7 predicted proteins | sample 1576241 | NCBI WGS metagenome assembly OGXH01 (sample SAMEA3541529, study PRJEB24748) | human gut metagenome | biome: human gut; feature: human-associated habitat; material: faeces | place: China | collected 2012
TTCATCTTTTACTTATTACTTGCCTTAACAAACTTATAAAGCACGAAAGTCTTGGGCGCCATCTCTACATTCAGTACATTACCCTCAATCGTAACATCACTTTCTTTCGGAGTGATGACATTCGGATGCTCTACCGTGTTATCTTTATCCAAATCGGCAGACTGGAGCGTGATGCATTTACCTTCCACAAGTTTATCACTCTTCTTCAATCCGTTGAAAGTCACTGATACCGGTTGTGCCTTATCCGAAGTATTGGCAATTTTCACGATACAAGCCTTTTCATCCTTATCCCATACGGCACTGGCAAACAGACCATCCTGTCCTTCCTGACCGCTCACAGCTTTTTTATCCATTGTCAACGGCAATACATGCGTGCCTTTATTATGACTGTACAACTGTTGTACATAGTAACTGCAAGTACGGACGGAATTCAGATTATCAAACCAAATCAAATCCGGACGCCACTGCCACCCTTCCACATGAGCAAACAAAGGCGCATAAGTAGCCATGTGTACCACATCGGCATTGCGTTCCAGTCCGGTCATGAACGCAGCTTCCATTAAAGCAGCATTAAAATGGTTCCATTTCTTGCCTTTTCCATGACAAGCATATTCTCCGGCAAAGACCTTCGGACCTTTGCGGTCGTAATTGTCATAACGGTTACCTTGTGCCAGGAACCAGCTTTCGGGACGATAGAAATGCTCATCCACCAAATCCACTTTCAGATTTTTCATTTCCGGCCATAAGTAATCAAAGTCTTTACCTTCAGACTGAGGTCCCGAACTGCCGACAATCTTGATTTCGGGATGCGCCTTACGAAGCACCTCGACAAACTGTTTCAGACGTTCCGGATATTCCGGTCCCCATTGTTCGTTGCCAATACCCAAGAACTTCAAGTTGAAGGGAGCAGGATGTCCCATATCCGCACGAACTTTTCCCCAAGTAGTCGTAACATCACCATTGGCAAATTCAATCAGATCCAATGCATCCTGTATATACGAATCAAGTTTGGACAAGCTGACCTGCTGGTCGGGGTCATTCTGATACTGGCATACCAGTCCGCAGTTCAGAATAGGCAACGGTTCGGCGCCTATATCCTCCGACAACTGGAAATACTCAAAGAAGCCCAGTCCGTAAGTCTGGAAATAATCGGGGAAGAAACGATGCTTGAACGTATAATGCCAGCGGTTTTCATTCAACGGACGATTCTCTACCGCACCTACTGTTTTTTTCCATTCGTAACGGGTAGCCTCATCCGTACCTTCCACAATACAGCCACCGGGAAAACGGAAAACACCGGGTTTGATATCATATAAAGCCTGCACCAAGTCCTTGCGAAGACCGTTCTTACGCTCTTTCCAAGTATCCACAGGGAAAAGAGAAACATGTTCCAGATCCACCGTTCCCGCACTTTCAAGGAAAATACGGAGATGAGCCTTGGGTTCCGTTCTCGGCGATTTCAATATCACCTCATATTGTTTCCAATCCTTCGAGTTCACTGTCAGTTCTTTTGACTCAAAAGCCTGACGTTCCTCCATCGTATCATTCTTGATCAATTCAATGCGAAGTTTCTGGTTCTCACCACGTGCCCATACGGAAAAACGGTACTCGGCTCCTTCCTTGACACCTATACCGAAGAAACCTTCGTTTTCAATCCCTGTATGTTTTTCCCTGTGCCCGGAATTACCCAGACGGACATAATGCGGATTTCGTTCAAACGGCCCGTCATCCATCAAGGTCACGTTACCGAAAACATTCCACCCCATAAAACGTTGCGGGAATTCGAATGAACGGTTCTTTACCAGTTCGGCATACAATCCTCCGTCGGCTCCATAATTAATGTCCTCAAAAAACAAACCATACATGGTTGGTTGTATTTCCGCACCAAGTTTATTGGTCTGCACGACCATGTTGTGCGCATTCTGTGCATGTAGCGCTACTCCGGCAGCAAATACCCATGCCGTGAATAGAGTTCGGTGTAATTTCATGATAGTAATATTATTAATTTTTATTAGTTAATTCTCTTTCCCCATACAGAATGCCCTTGAGCATCCAGACCAGTAAAGAGAATGGTTTCTGTCTCATTTTCCCAATCGTGTCCGGCAAAGATAATCAAATTGTTAATATCTTCTGTCGCTGTTTTTATAGTAAGAAGCTGTTTTTTAGCATTAAACCCCCATACTGCATCTCCCGCACTGCCATCTGCTTCCAAAACGACACGGGCAGATAATGCCTGCTCACCATTCCGCAAGTCTCCTTCGCCCCACAATATCTGACCGGCCTCCAAGCTACGTTCCAAAGGTGGTTCCTGAATGCGGATAATTTCCCACTCACCTACCAAATCTTCTTTAGTGAAAGAGCGCGGAGCAGTACCCGCATAGCGTTCGGGAGAAACCACGGGCCATCCATTCACAGTAAAGAACACTTCACGCACATGCAGATCCATCAAATGGTTCTGAGGAGAGAGACGTCCCTGGTGAGCCATAAAATAACGGCCGTCACCGGCATCAATAAGACCGCAATGAGCCGTTCCCGCCCATCCCGGATGATTTTCGAAGCGATAAGGAGCTGTCAATATGGGAACATTATTCGTTGTATCTTTTATATCCTCTCCATAGAAATCCACAAAAGGCCCTTCGGGAAAATCGGAATAAGCGACACGTACATTATAGGTAGTCATCAGCGGATCGTAGGATGTAAACAGATAATATTTGCCAAGTTCCGGCTGATACATGATTTCCGGCGCTTCCAAGTTGTCTTTCCGGTAATTGGCCCGGCGTGCTATCAAGTGCCCATGATCCTCCGACTGCTTAGTCATTCCTGTTTCGGGATTCAGTTCCACACAGTACAGACCGCCGAAATAAGAGCCATAATGCATCCACCACTTTCCGGTTTCCGGGTCCTCAATAACAGAAGGATCTATGGCATTCATCGCATCCCCTTCCCCTGTCTTGACCACACACCCTTTCTGTATCCAGGGACCTTCGGGAGAATCCGACTCAGCCATACCGATATAGGATGTATTCCTGCCGAATGCCGATACACAATAATACAAACGATAAATACCCTGATAAGGCATCAGGAAGGGAGCCCAAATGTTAGTCGCCCCTTTTCCCTCCGCCTGACTATGGACCCATTCTATAGCCGGAGCAGGTATTTCGGGAAAGGCCCATCCCACAAAATCCCAATGTACCAGATCTTTTGATTTGCGTACCTGGATAAAACCTAACGGTACATTCTTCTCTTCCGCCTCTTTCCGGTTCTCGGCAAAGATAGCATCAGTGGAATACATATAATAGGTATCCCCTATTTTTTTACAGGCCGGATCGTGTACATTATACGTTCCCCACTGCTTATAATTTTCCATAGACGAAAGGGCGGTATAATCATCCATCCAAGGATTCGGTGAAGGAACAGGCACGAAAGCCGTAGGTGCATTGCATGATACCAATGCCCCTACGACCAACAGGCCTAAACCAACCAACCTATTTATTATTAACCTCTTCATGTCCATGAATAATCTTTGAGGAAAAAATTGCTGTTCCATAGTATTTTGTTTATTATATGACCATTTGCTAATGTACTAATTTGTCAATGGCCATGTGGCATATAGCGCAGCCAATCGGCACATTGACACATTGACTAATTATTATTAATGCAAATATAGCTGCAACCAAAAGCTCGCCAGGTGGACAATATCGCTTAAAGGGTGGACATTTGTACAGCAGAGGGATAAAAATGATTTGTTTGTTTTTAAGGAAAAACGAAAAGGTATATCTTTGTTTCCATAATGGTATATTCTTACGTCATTAATGAACTACACACTATGAAAAGACATTCTTTGCTATTTGCCCTGTTCATCTTTCTGTCGAGCCTGTCTATACAAGCTGAAGGGACCGCCGGAAAATGGTCCGAACGCTATAACGTCACCGCTATTACGATGGATGAAGGACTTCCTCACAACTTCGTGGACGATATATTGAAAGACAGCCAGGGCTTTTTATGGATTGCCACCCGTGGGGAAGGAATCGCCCGTTATGACGGTTATGAATTTACCGCCTTCAATATGGGAAGCACCCACACCAAACTACGAAGCAACTTCATAAACAAACTGTGTGAGGATAACTTCAAGCGTATTTGGGCTGTCAGTGAAATGGGTATTGACATATTGGATATACAAACCATGCAGACTGTACAAGTCGCTGATACGAAAGACAAACTTATTTCACTGTGCAACCGCCCCTCCCATCTCATTCTCCATAGCAAAGCGGGAAATATTTGGGTTTGTTCGGAAAACAATTTATTCAAAATTACCTTTGACAAACAAGGAAATATAAGACAGATCATTAAAATATGCGAAGTGCCGGCAGGAGAATCCATCCGGACTATTTGTGAGGTGGAAGACTATCTTTGGATAAACTACAAAGACGGTATCTACCGCATCAAAGAATCGGCTATGGAAGTACAGGAACCCACATTCATTTCATCTGCCCTGCAATTACCCGGTGTGTCCATACAAGTAATCTGCCGGAAAGAAAATGAAATTTGGATTGGCAGCGCACAAGGCCTTTTCCGATACAATATGGATACGGAACTGATGAAGCATTATATGTACGATCCGAATGACAACAACTCGCTTTCCCAAAACTTTATCACAGACATAGCAGAAACAGGAGAACATACCATGCTGGTTGCCACCCTAAAAGGTATAAACCTTTATAATGCGTTGACAGACAATTTTGAGCGGATAAATAAAGATACCGGAGAAGGAGAAATTGTACAAAACACATTGAACTGTGACTTCGTAAACTGTCTGCTGACCGATGGTGACATTATCTGGGTAGGAACCGAAGTGGGAGGGCTGAACAAGATGAGCCGCCGGATGCTGTTGGTACAAAACTATTATCATATTCCCACCATTCCCGGAAGTCTTTCCCAAAATCCCGTCAATGCCATTTATGAAGACCCGTCGGGTGTTTTATGGGTAGGAACCGTAGAAGGAGGTTTAAACCGGCGGGCTCCCGGCAGCAACACTTTTGAACACTATACCACTGATGCACCCGCCCACCTAAGCCATAATACCGTCAGTTGTTTTACCAGCGATAACGATGGAAGACTCTGGATAGGAACCTGGGGAGGAGGCATAGGATGGATAGACATGAAAAATCCGCAGAACAAACAATTCCACCACATAGAAATACCCGAATACGGAGACTTCTCATGGGGATGGGCCGGAAGTATCTGCTATGACCACTTGAATAATGCCATCTGGGTGGGAACCAGTACCAATATCTATGTTTACGACTTGAAAACACAAACGCTCACCGAACCATTCAAGGGTATGAACCTAGGTGGAATTGAAGGCTGTACAGGATACTATATAGATAAGGATAACCACCTGTGGCTGGGACTTACAGAAGGACTTTGCCGAATAGATCTAAGCAGTTTGAAAGCCCCCAGACTGATTTATCAACTCTGGAGGATCAAGCTGGACGAACCGGAATCAAAGTTGAAGGAAAGGGTAACCTACATCACCCAGTCTAAAGACGGAACCCTATGGATAGGCAGCAACGGATATGGTTTCTACAAATCCTCACCAACAGAAAACGGAGAATATACCTTCCGCTCCTTCACCACCGAAGACGGACTGATAAACAACAGTGTCCGCTGCATATCGGAAGATAAAGAAGGGTATCTTTGGATTACCACCACCAACGGACTCTCCCGCTTCAATCCTAACAACAACAGCTTCTTCAACTATACCCGGAAAGACGGACTATTATCCAACCAGTTCTATTGGAACGCAATATGCCGTGCCGCCAATGGAGATTTGTATGTAGGAAGTACTAAAGGGCTGTCTGTAGTCAAACCAGTCATAGACACAAATCCCAAGGAGGCTGTTCCTCTGGCATTCACCCATGTTCGTGTGGCCAATGAAGAACGATTGTACACAAACGGCACCCTACAGTTACACGAACGCGACAAATCTCTCTATATTGAATTTGCCGCACTGGATTATGATGCATCGACATTCGCCAATTATTATTACCGCTTGAAAGGATTTGACGACAAATGGATAAAAGTGCCGGCCAACAGGCGACAAGCCGCCTATACCAACCTGCGTCCCGGCAACTATACTTTCGAACTGCGTTATGCCCCCGACGGCAAACAATGGCTGGAAGAAATGGCAGAACTCCACATTGCCGTATCACCTTATTTCTATAAAACCATCTGGTTCATTCTGTCCATATTGGTTCTTCTATCTTTCCTTATATATAAGGTATTATCATGGAGGCTTCGTTCGTTAAAAGAACAACAAGAAATGCTCCACATCAAAGTAGAGGAACGTACCCGTGAACTGGAAGAACAAAAAAAACTGCTTTCCACTCAGGCAAGCGAGCTCTATCGTCAAAACCAACTATTGAAACAGCAAAACGAAAAAATAACCAAACAAAAAGGGCAACTGATACAAATGTCAAAGAAAGTACAGGAATTGACGGTTGACAAACTCGCCTTCTTCACCAATATCACCCATGAATTCCGTACTCCGTTGACATTAATCGTAGGACCTATAGAAAGGGCATTGAAACTAAGCTACAATCCTCAAGTCATTGAACAATTACATTTTGTGGAGCGCAACTCAAAATATCTGCTCTCACTGGTCAACCAATTAATGGACTTCCGCAAAGTAGAATCAGGGAAAATGGAAATTGTCCGCAACCCGGGCAACTTTGCCAAGTTACTCAATGAACTGCTGGTTCCCTTCGACGCATATGCATCCGAAAGAGGAATAACCATCGAACGTCGTTTCCGCCTTCCTTCATGTGAAATCATGTACGATGAGGATGCCATGCATAAAGTGATTGTCAATTTGATAGGAAATGCTTTGAAATTTACCCCCAAAGGAGGACAAATTACCATCTATGCCACCCCCTTCCGCCAGGAAGAGCAGGAAAAGTTGTTCATCTGTATCCGGGATACGGGGCCAGGACTGCCCGAAGAAGAGATAGACAAAGTATTCAACCGCTTCTACCAATCACAAAACAAGACGCATTCCTCTATCAACGGACAAAGCGGGACCGGAATCGGCCTCTATCTATGCAAACGAATTGTCCAGTTGCATGGAGGTTCAATTTGTGCCAAGAATAATCAGAGCAAAGGATGTTCTTTCCGTATTTTACTTCCTTTGCAATATGCCGATGCAAACAGTCTGCCCGCACCAACAGAGCAAGTTAAAGAACCGGTAGAATCTCCGCTGGCCTTGCAACCTGCCACCAATGGAAAACTGACGATTCTGGTAGTAGAAGACAACAAAGATATGCGCGCCTATATCCGTTCCATTCTGGCCGAATATTATAACGTGCTCGAAGCATCCCAAGGTGAAGAAGCATTGACTGTGCTCCAATCCCAGAACGTGGATTTCATAGTCAGTGACTTGATGATGCCTGTCATGGATGGTATGGAACTGTCCCGCCGGGTAAAATCCAATTTCGCCATCTCACATATCCCCTTCCTGATGCTCACAGCCAAAACATCCAACGAATCGCGCATCGAAAGCTTCCGTATAGGTGTAGACGAATACCTGCTGAAACCATTTGATGATACTTTGCTGCTGGCCCGGATATCCAATATACTGGAAAACCGCAAACGTTTCCAACAAAAGTTCTCATACAGTATGGACGTGGATGCACTGAATATCGAAAAAGAATCCAGTGACAAGAAATTCCTGGACAAGGCGATGCAGATTGTGAAAGAAAACTATAAGAACTCCTATTACGAAATAAGCGATTTCATCGAAGCAATGGGGGTAAGCAAAAGTTTGATGAACAAAAAAATGCAAAATCTGACGGGACAGTCTGCCGGACAATTCATGCGTAACTACCGGCTGAATCTTGCGCGGGAACTTATTATCCGTAACCGGCTGACGCACAATATGAATATATCTGAGATAGCATACGAAGTAGGATTCAATGATCCCAAATACTTCACACGCTGCTTTACAAAACATTTCGGAACAACACCCAGTTCGATGATGGAGAATGGAACCGACTGACTTATTCCAGAGCGTAAAATGAACGGATTGTATACCATAAATGCTCCGTTTTTCTACGCTCTCGTCTCGCTAAATAAATTATCTTTGCTCTACATTATAATAGCATATTTAATACCCATGAAAAAACAATTTATGACTTGGCTGCTTGCCATCACTACAATGTCAGCTTTTGCCCAACAAGCTACAGTTACAGGACCCGATTCCTTTTTGAAAGTAAATGTATCCGTAAAACAGGGTATCCCCGTTTATTCCGTTACCTATAAGGACAAGACCATCCTGGAAGATTCACCTTTAGGTTTCATTGCCAATGTGGGGGACTTCAGCCGAGATATGACTTTCACCGGACAAAAAGAGAATAAAATAGATAAGACCTATACACAAGACCGTATCAAACAATCACAAATTCATTATCAAGCCAATGAACTTACATGCACCTTTACCAATAAAGAAAAGAAAAATATAAATATAATATTCCGCGTAAGCAACAACGATATTGCTTTCCGCTACGAAATGCCCAAATATGGCGATACGGGAAGCATCGTGATAGAAAAAGAAACTACCGGTTTTGACTTCCCCTCCTTCACCACTACTTTCCTGTGCCCGCAAAGTGACGCCATGATAGGTTGGAAACGTACCAAGCCCAGTTATGAGGAAGAATATAAGGCTGACGCTCCTATGAATGTACGTTCACAATATGGGCACGGTTACACATTTCCTTGTCTGTTCCATGTAGGAGAAAATGGCTGGGCACTTATCAGTGAAACCGGAGTAGACAGCAAATACTGTGGTTCACACCTGAGCGATGCCACCGCCGACGGACTTTATACCCTCGCTTTCCCCATGCCCGAAGAAAACAACGGTAACGGTACGGCATCTCCCGGTCTTGCATTGCCCGGTTCCACTCCTTGGCGTACTATTACTGTAGGCGAAAACCTGAAGCCCATTGTAGAAACAACGATTCCATGGGATGTCGTGGAACCTCTTTACCCAACGGAGCATACATACAAAATGGGACGCGGAACCTGGAGCTGGATACTTTGGCAAGATGGCAGCATCAATTTCGACGATCAGAAAAAATATGTAGATCTTGCTGCCGCCATGGGATATGAATATGTATTGATAGACAACTGGTGGGATACCAACATCGGCCGTGAACGTATGAAAGACTTCATAGACTATGCACACAGTAAAAATGTAGATGTATTTTTATGGTATAGTTCCAGCGGCTACTGGAATGATATCGTACAAGGTCCTACCAATTACATGGACAATCCCATTATCCGTAAAAAGGAAATGAAATGGCTGCATAATATAGGAGTAAAAGGAATCAAAGTAGACTTCTTCGGAGGTGACAAGCAGGAAACCATGCGTCTGTACGAAGCCATCCTGAGCGATGCGGATGATAATGGACTGATGGTCATTTTCCACGGCTGTACCCTTCCTCGGGGATGGGAGCGTATGTATCCTAATTATGTAGGAAGCGAAGCCGTGCTCGCATCGGAAAACCTGATTTTCCAACAACATTTTTGCGATGAAGAAGCATTTAATGCCTGTCTGCATCCATTTATCCGCAACACCATCGGTTGCATGGAGTTTGGCGGCACATTCCTCAACAAACGCCTCAACCGCAACAATGACGGCGGAAGCATACGCAAGACCACTGATGTATTCCAACTGGCAACAGCCGTTTTATTCCAAAATCCTATTCAGAATTTTGCGTTGGCGCCTAATAACCTGACCGATGCCCCCCAAGTTTGTTTGGATTTCATGAAGCAAGTTCCCACCACATGGGACGAAACAAGATTCATTGACGGCTATCCGGGCAAATACGTAGTACTGGCACGTCGGCATGCCGATAAATGGTACATAGCCGGAATCAATGCACAAAAAGAACCGCTGAAATTAAAGTTGAACCTTCCCATGTGTACTAAAGGAGATAAAGTGATGCTTTATCAGGACGATAAAAAACTAAATCCTCACGCTGAAGAGATAACATTAAAAAAGAATGATGAAGTCAGCATTACGATGCAGGCGGAAGGAGGATTTTTACTTGTGAAATAATTCCTTTCAGAGAATTTTATTTGTATTTTATCCCTCATGTAGCCGGACAGTCCTTCACCAGGTTGTCCGGCTACATGACTTTATATAAAAAAAGCCTTCTCCTAAGCCTATCTCACCACCTCCAAAAGACGCAAACTATAAGCGGAATAAATACATTTTTTTCCATTATCCATTCGTCCACCCTATAAAACCGTTTGTCCACCCCTGTTTACGGTGTAAATTATACTTTTGTCATGCAATCGGTGCTCAATCTTTCGGAAGAGAACCCTGCTTTTAAAGTCTAATCCTAATCTTAAATATTATGAAGAATAGCTCCAGCATATTTATAAACTCTGTGGTTTGTCTACCTAGAGTATTCAACATTAGATTGTACAATAATCCAACATCTCAATTCAATACATCAGCAACAATTTAATCTACTAATTTAATACTTAAAAAAATGAGGAAACATTTATTATTTTCCGTAATGCTTAGTCTGTGTGCTATGGGTGGCATGATGGTGTATCCCACACCTGCTATAGCTACCGTGGCACAATCTCCGGCTATCAAGGTTCGCGGTCAAGTTATCGATGAACAAGGTGAGCCCTTGACAGGAGCTACTGTCAGAATTAAAGGAGGACAAGGTGGAACCATTACCGATGTGGACGGAAACTTCCAACTGGAGGTTGCCGGAAACGCTATCCTTTCGATAAGCTATGTAGGCTACAAGGAACGCGAAGTAGCTGTTCGTAACCGCGCTATCATTGAAGCTATCCAATTGCAACCCGACAACCAGATGCTGGAACAAGTTGTTGTCATAGGTTATGGCACACAAAAGAAATCCGATTTGACCGGTTCTGTAGCTGTAGTAGACACGGAAGCCTTGAAACAGACATCCCATTCCAATATCTCCACCATGCTCGAAGGTAAAGTATCAGGCGTACAAGTCACTTCCGACGGGCAGCCCGGTGCCGACCCTACCGTCCGTATCCGTGGCGTCGGATCTTTTGGTGACACTTCTCCTCTTTATGTTATCGATGGTGTCCCCATGGGTACTTCCATCCGCGATTTCTCTTCAAACGATATTGAAACCATCCAAATTCTGAAGGATGCATCGGCTGCTGCCATTTACGGTTCGCGTGCAGCCAACGGTGTGGTCATCATCACTACCAAACGCGGTCAGAAAGACCAACCGCTGAAAGTAGACTACAATGGGTACGTAGGTATGGACTACATTCCCAGTAGTGTCTATGACGTAATGGATGCCGACCAATACAGCCAGTACATCGGTCAGGCATGCGCCAACTCCAACACTCCGCTGCCCGGCGGTTACAAGCTGGACAGTACCACCGGAAAATATCATTTCCAGGATAACACCAATACCAACTGGTTTAAAGAAGTGTTCAAAACAGGTATCCGTCAAAATCACAATGTGAACCTCTCCGGTGGCGGTGCCCACAATACTTATAACGTTTCATTAGATTACTACAACCAAAAAGGTACACTGGAAGGCGCCGGTCCCAACTACGAACGTTACACGGCGCGTGTCAACAACACGATGGACACCAAATTCATCAAGTTCCATACCAGCCTGGTTTACTCTCACTCCGATCAAGACAACATGGGTTTGTCAAACGCTTCCGAATACGTTCAAGGTCTGTATGGAGACGTAACCAACATACTGCGTGGTACTTTGCTGATGCAACCCACCATCAAAGCCTACGACAACTCTACTTGGGTACTTGACAATCTGGTAGGGATCGCCAATAACTTCAACTATGACTCTTATGGTTATGGTGTTTACTACGACACCGTACATGGTGACATTTCAGCTTCCAACCCCTTGCTAGTCAATAACCTGTTAAAGCGCAATACCCGTGTAGACCGCTTTGTAGGAACAGCCTCTGCCGATGTGGATCTCCTGAAAATGATCGGTATTGACAGCAAAAACCACAAGCTCAACTATAAAGTCAATCTCTCTTACAGCAAAACCCATTGCAAGGACTTCACCTGGATTCCTGCATGGGTACAGAGCAACCGTGTCTATCTGGCCAAAAGCAACGAACGTCTCACCAAAGCTACCCGCTCTTATGCCGATGCTTTGATTGAAAACGTGCTGACTTATGATGCCACCGTCGGCAAACACCATTTTAACCTGGTAGCCGGCCAGACTTACGAAGAAGAAAACACCGACTTGCTGACAGGCTGGGGCGTCAACTTCACCGAGCCTTACTTCCTGCAACTCCAGAATGCCGCCAACACTTACGCTGAAAGCTTCGAATACAAACACACCCTCCTATCCTACATCGGGCGTATCAACTACAACTACGACGAGCGTTATCTGTTCTCGGCAACCGTGCGCCGCGACGGCAGTTCCCGCTTGTCCCAAAATATCCGTTGGGGCACCTTCCCCTCTGTTTCTGTGGGATGGCGTTTCGACAAGGAGTCTTTCTTCCCCTTCAACAGAAACATTGTCAACATGTTCAAGGTACGTGCCAGCTATGGCGAGCTCGGTAACGAAAACATTGGTGAATACATGTATCAGGCTGTAATGGCACGTAATAACATGACTTATAGCTTTGGCAACACGCCCATCACCGGTTCTGCCATTTCCACTTTCGTAGACAACAACCTTTCTTGGGAAAAGAAGAAAAGCTACAACGTGGGTATCGACCTCGCCTTGTTCAACAACCGTCTGGAATTCACTGCCGAATGGTACAAGAACACCAGTGAAGACCTGCTTTATGCTGTTCCCGTTCCCGAACAAGCCGGTGTATCCAATACCACCGTAACAATGAACGCCGCTTCGATGAACAATTCAGGTTTCGAATTTGCAGCTACTTACCGCAACCGAGACCACGACTTCAAGTATGAAGTGTCGGCTAACTTAAGTACTGTCCGTAACCGCGTAACCTCATTGGGCTTCGGTACCGATTCATACATCTCCGGCGCCTACATCACCAACGTAGGTGAAGAGATCGGCAAATTCTACGGATGGGTTTATGATGGCATCGCCCGCACACAAGCTGACTTGGACAACCATGCCACACAAGAAGGCGCCCAAATTGGTGACTGCCTCTATAAGGACGTAAGCGGTCCCGACGGAAAGCCTGACGGAAAGGTAGATGCCAATGACCAGGTAGTATTGGGCAGCGGTATGCCTAAGATCAATTTCGGTTTGAACGCCCGCTTCGAATACAAACGTTTCGACCTGAGCATCGCTACGTTCGGTGCACTCAACTATCATGTTAGCGACGACATCCACAACTCTCTGAACTCTTGCTATGGCTGGGGCAACAAAGACGTAGCCATGCTCGACGCCAATCGCTTCAGCGAAGACGGCAGCACCTATCTTTCCAGCGTACCACGTACCTATGTCACCAACAGTGCCAGCCTGGCCTGGAACGATCTCTTCAGCGACCGCAAAATTCAGAACGCAGCTTATTGGAAAATTGCCAATATAGAACTGGGCTACAACTTCCCCAACGAATGGTTTGGCAAATACGTATCGGATGTACGTTTCTACGTGTCGGCACAGAACCTGCACACCTTTACCGGCTACAAAGGTTACAATGTGGACTATGCAGGAGGTACCTTCACACCGGGATATAACTTCTGTTCTTATCCTACCGCACGTACCTTCATGTGTGGCGTTCATTTCACTTTCTAATCACTAAAAACATAACAATATGAAACTCAATAAATATGCATTGGTTCTCTTTTTGGGATTAGGCACATTGACTTCTTGCAATGATAATTTGGAGCTGTTAAATCCCAACCAGCAAACCTCAAACACATTCGGTTTCAATGCCGATGATTTGGAAGAGAGCGTTATTGCCGCCTATAACCATATCCGTATGGAAGGTTCTTACGCCCGTGTAGGCTACACCATTGATGTGTGTCGTGGCGATGAAGCCTGGAATTCATCACAAGTATGGTATCTGCCTTTCGATGACCTGAATGCGGAAGTAACCTCGGACATCACGTGGTGGCCCTGGCGCGAATGGTACTACACCGTTAATGTATGTAATTTTGCCATTTCCCGTTGCGATGAAGACAACAGCCAGCTTTCCGAAAAAATGAAACGGCCGCTGAAAGCCCAGCAAAACGGTTTTTTCAGCGCCAGCTTTACCACCGCCGCGCAAAGCGCCGCTGCGGCTGACCAGCTGGCCCTGCATTACCAGCAGGCTGCCGATCCGAAGGCCGTGGCGAAGCAGTTTGGCCGTTTAGTCAAGCACAAACTCAAAAAATAAAAAGGGGGAGAGCCTTATCAAAAAACAACGCCTGTTTTATCTGGACCTGATCCGAGCCGTGGCGCTCGCCAGTATCTTAATTGTCCACTTTAACGCCACCGTTACCGGGTATTTCACCCTGCCGCACAAGCTGTTCACCAGCACGCTGGTGCAGGGCATTTACCTTGGTGATTTCGGCTCGTCGCTGTTTTTTATCGTGTCGGGCGCATCGCTGGCGCTCACTGTCCCGCCGGAACAAAGCCCGTGGCAGTTTTACAAGAAGCGGGCCAAGGCGGTGTTCCCACTGTTCTGGCTGGCATGGGTGGTCTGCTTTTCCATCCGCTTCCTCAGCCAGCCCGGCTGCTACACCGGGGCTAAGACCATTACGCTGGTGCTGACTTTTTTGGGGTTAGATAACTTCGCCGTGGCCGCCGGCTGGGTGGGTATGGATTTCGCCTGTGTAGGCGAGTGGTTCCTCGGCAGCATCCTGTTTTTGTACCTGCTGTTCCCGCTTTTGCAGCGGGCTCTGCGCAAGGCCCCGGTGCTGACCTGGGCGGTAACGCTGCTCGTCTGCATCCCCCTCCATATGCAGGGCTGGGATAACGGCCTGGTGGCTGTACATATCCCGGAATTCCTCTTTGGCATGACCTTCTTGACGCTGAAAGATCAGATAAAGGCCATCCTGGCACCGGTGCTTGTCTTGGGGCTGATAAATCTGCCCGTGGATGAAAAGTTGCTCTGCTCCATGTTCAGTGCGCTGATTTTTATCGGCCTAGCGGCTGTGGCGGCCCCGCTGCTGGATAAGCCGCTGCCCCGTGCGGTCTGCGCCAAGGCGGCCAAGCTCTCCTATGCAGTATTTTTGACCCATCATGTCATCATCCAGCGCCTGGTGCGTGGGTTTGATCTGGCCGCGCTTTCCCGCCGTGACACGGCGATTTTGTTCTGTGCCTACCTGCTGGCAACCTACGCCGCGTCCGAAGCACTGCTCTGGCTCCAGTGCCGCCTGCGGGAAGAACGGCAAAAACTCTTCCCGTAAAAATCCCTATCCGCTGTTTGCCCAAAACAGCGGATATTTTTTTGTCATAGTACTCGGCACAAACCTCTGTACAAAAATCGGCTGGTACGGTATAATACAAAGTAAGTATGTGTGCCGGACTGCCGCAAACGCGCCCGGCAAAAAGGAAGTATGGAAAGGGGAGTCCCTGCATGTCTGAGTTCTCTGTTTCTCTGGCAAAACTGGCGGAAGAAGCTAATCTGACCGTCGCCTATACCCCCTGCGAACTGGAAAAGGTCATGGTCACCGCGACCGAAGTGTACCGTCCGGGCATCCTGCTGGCCGGTTACTACGAAAATTTTGATAACAAGCGCGTCCAGATCATCGGCCTGACCGAGATGTCCTATCTGGAAGAGCTGTCCACTTCGCTGCGCAACACCCATCTGGAAAAGCTGTTCTCTTTACAGCCGCCTGCCGTCATCCTGACCCGCGGCATGCAGCCGCTTTCCGAGATGATGCAGTTCGCCAAGCAGTACGGCGTGCCGCTGCTTATGTCTACCGAGATGACCTCCGCCCTGATGGGCATGCTCATCACCACGTTGAATAAGGAGTTGGCTCCCCGCATCACCCGCCACGGCGTGCTGGTGGAAGTCTACGGCGAAGGCATCCTTATTTTGGGCGATTCCGGCGTCGGCAAAAGCGAGACCGCCATCGAGCTGGTCAAGCGCGGCCACCGTCTCATCGCCGACGATGCCGTCGAGCTGCGCCGCATCTCCTACAAGCAGATTCTCGGCACCGCGCCGGAAAACATCCGCCATTTTATTGAATTGCGCGGCATCGGTATCGTCAACGTAGCCCGCGTGTTCGGCATCGGCTCC
>OGXH01001677.1_pt1 | contig 16191 bp, 13 predicted proteins | sample 1576241 | NCBI WGS metagenome assembly OGXH01 (sample SAMEA3541529, study PRJEB24748) | human gut metagenome | biome: human gut; feature: human-associated habitat; material: faeces | place: China | collected 2012
TTTCCTCACCACCGGATTTCTCGACTCCCGCTTGTGGGTGTGAGCAGTCCGACGAGACATTTCATCAGTACCGTCTTGCCGCTTCCGCTCTGTCCTATGATGAGGTTTGTCTTTCCGTCATCAAACACCGCGTTTATGTCTTTCAGCACTTCCTTACCGTCGAACGATTTATATAGATGCTGTATTTCAATCATTTTCCTTTTCAGTTATAGTTATGTTGTCTTGCGTCATGCCCCGTAATGTTCCTGTGAGAAGTCCCCCGCAGTGCCTGCTCATGACAGCAGCTGTGTGAGGAACACGTCGGAGAAGAGGATGAGCACGCTCGAGCTCACCACCGCGTCGGTGCTTGCCTTTCCCACTTCCACAGATCCTCCCTCCACCGTATAGCCGAAGAAGGACGACACGCTCGATATGATGAACGCGAAGAAAAGGCTTTTTATGATGCTCATCCACACAAACCACGGGTTGAAAGCGTGCTGAAGTCCGAGCGTGAGGTCGTCGGGCGGCAGTATGTGACCGATGTATGCGGTGCCGTAAGCGCCCAGAATGCCGGTGGCGGAAGAGAATATCACGAGGAACGGCATGATGGTCACGAGGGCGAGAATCTTAGGCATGATGAGATAGTTAGCCGAGTTCACGCCCATTATCTCGAGCGCGTCAATCTGCTGTGTCACACGCATGGTGCCGAGCTCTGACGCGATGTTCGAGCCCACCTTGCCAGCAAGGATGAGACACATTATAGACGAGGAGAACTCGAGGAGCAGTATCTCGCGCGTGGTGTAGCCCGAGACCCACCTCGGCATCCACGGGCTCTGGATGTTGAGCTTCATCTGTATGCATATCACCGCTCCTATGAAGAACGATATGAGCAGCACGATGCCGATGGAGTTCACGCCCAGCGACGACATCTCCTTGACGTACTGCTTGAGAAACATGCGCATGCGCTCAGGGCGGGCGAACGACCGTCCCATGAGCATCAGGTAGCGTCCGAGTGTTGTCAGATATTTTGTAATCAACATATTGTGCTTTTTTGATATGTCTGTGACTGTACGCTTGCAAAAGTAGTAATAAAAGATTAAAAACTGCCAAAAGCTTTGAAGTTTTATGTTTATTTCATACTGGGGCATCCGGAGCTGTGCCTGTGTGTGCCGGAAAAGGCGTGGCGAAGGCGTATAAATGAAAATATAAAAAAACGGAAAAAGCGGAGGCGGAATGTTAAATATCCGTCGCGCTTGTAGCGAAAACAGCGCGTCAGAACGTGCGGACGGGCTTTCAGTACGGAATATCGCGTAATTTCGGGTTTTGCGTAATGCGTTGACATACATCCGCTTGCGCTCTTCTGTCCCGTCGCCCCGTCTTGACGGTTTTGCGGAAAAGCCCGTTCCGCCTTGCGATATGGGCTTTTCGGGCAGGCGGAACGGGCTTTCCTGCACGCCGGAAGAGGCTTTTCCGCATGACAGGAAAGCCTCTTCTGCGGTCGGACGGGTGTGACGACGGCTTGCCACCGGTGCGGAAGAGGCTCTTCCGGAGCGTTTCATGGCGTGACGGCTATGCGGATTGTGAAAAACGGTATGTTAAATTTGAATCCTCTAAAGTGAACGTATGTTAACGTTTCGCGCCGTTCCGATGAGATGGTAGAGGTGTCCATGACCGAAATCTCAAACCTTCTGAATCTGGCAGACACCGCACAGATTGTGGTTCTGAATGTCGAAGGGGAGCAGGTGCCTTACCAAGTGACCTACGATGACAAATTAATCTTCCCTGCGACGGTAGCTGCCAATGCATCGGCTGCATATACCGTCCAGGCCGGTACTCCCGTCGATGTGGAGGTAAGGGCTTGTGGGCGGCAGTATCCCGAACGTCTGGACGACATGGCCTGGGAGAACGACTTGGTAGGCTTCCGTGCCTACGGTCCTGCATTGCAGGCAAGGGGTGAACGCGGTTTCGGCTACGACTTGTTTACGAAGCGAGGCACTGCTGCACCGGTACTGGAAGACATGTATGCCAAGGAACTGGATGCAGACTCCTGGAAGCAGGTTAATGAATTGCGCAAGACAGACCCGAAGGCAGCCGATGAGCTGGTACGCACATTCTCCTATCATATAGACCACGGTTATGGCATGGACTGCTATGCAGTAGGCCCAACATTGGGAGCCGGAGTGTCTGCATTGATGGTGAATGATACCATTATCTATCCGTGGTGCTACAAGACGCAGGAGGTGCTGGACAACGGTCCGTTGCGCTTCACGGTGAAGCTGGAGTTCAATCCGTTGGCTGTGAAAGGGGATACTGCGGTGGTGGAAACGCGTCTGATTACGCTGGATGCCGGTTCTCATCTGAACCGTACTGCCGTTTCGTATAGCAATCTAAAGGAATCTTTGCCCATTGTTACCGGTATTGTGCTGCACGAACCGGACGGTGCTGTGGTGGCTGATGCCGCCGGTGGCTATATGACGTATGTAGACCCCACTACCGGACCGGATAATGGCAAGATATTTATGGGGGCCGCTTTCCCTGCCGTTGTGAAGGAAGCCAAAACCGTGCTTTTCCCCATAGAGGAGAAGAAGATGCGTAACAATGCGGACGGTCATGTACTGGTTGTCAGCGACTATGAGCCGGGCGCTGACTACGTGTATTACTGGGGCTTTGCCTGGGACCGCGCGGACATCAAGACTGCTGAAGCCTGGAACCGATACATGGCTGATTTTGCACAGAAGGTGCGCAATCCGATGACGGTGAGTATCCGCTAAGTTGATTTTCTTCCTTTTCAGACGGAGAAGCTTGAGAAGCTGGAGGCTTGTAACTGTCTGGGCGAATGACAAGTGTTCTCAGAATAAGCTCTTCCCCCTGTAGACAAGTTCTGCAACGTTTTTGGCCTCCAGTTTTTCCATCAGGCGCTTCCGGTAAGTCTGTATTGTATTGATGCTGAGAAATAGTAATTGGGATATTTCAGAAGTGCTCAGTCCTTGCGAGAGATAGGCGAGCACTTCTTTTTCACGTCTCGACAATTCGGGAAGTGCATGTGGTAGGGTGTTTTGTTTTTCCTTGTCCAGTTCGCTGAAAACATTGCTGAAGTATCTGGTTCCGTTTTTCAGTGTACTGATGGCGTCTCTCAATTCGCTGGTGCTGGCATTTTTTGAAACAGCTCCGTTGATGTTTAGGGTGGATAATTTGGCTATGATCCAAGGTTCTTCATGCATGGTATAGATTAAAATGCCGCATTCGGGTATCTGGCTGTGAAGGTGGGATATGAGTTGGAATCCATTCATATCCGGTAGTTCAAGGTCAATGATGCAAAGGTCGAATCTCTCTTTGAGGGTCAGTTGTTCCACGTCTTTTGCACAAGTGGCTCCTTTGCACGTCACTCCTTCGAGTTGCGAGGCCAATGCGATGATGCCTTCAGCAACAATCGGGTGGTCATCTATTACCAGTATTCTGTATGTTTCTTTGTTTGGTTTCATTCGTTTATGTTAAGCAGTAGGGTGAAAACGTTGTTTTCTGTTGACGAGCATACATTGGCGGTAGCGTTGATGGCTCTGATACGGTCGTTTACGGTGCGCAATCCTATGCCGTCATTGTTGTTTGTTGCTGTTTGTTGCTTGTTTGCATTCTTACCGTTGTCTGTAATTTGCAGGGTATATTTATTTTCATTGTCGGCACGGAGACTGATGACTATATGACTGGCTGAGGCATGTTTCACGATGTTCATGGTGAGCTCTTGTACGATGCGGTACAGCTCATAAGCGGTTTCATTGGGAAGATGGCGTGATGCGTTGTTCTCCGTTGGATGATAGCTGACCTCTATGCCGGTGTTCTCGGTCAGTTTGGCAGCATAACGGTCGAGTATCTGGTCTAGACTGAGATGCTCGAATTCGGGAGGCATCAGTTCGTGTGAGATATTCCGCACGTTGTTTCTCAGTTTGCTGACGAGTGAGGCCAGTTCCTGCTCATTCCCTTTGCTGGCAGAAGTTTCTATCTTCATTTGCAGCCCCAGCAGGTCGTTGGCTATGCCGTCATGCAGTTCCTTGGCAAAATATTTGCATTCCTCTTCCAACCCTTCAATGTAACGGCGTGCCGAGTTCAGTTCGTTTTCTTGCTTTAGCAGTTCAATCTTCTTTTCGGCTATTCGTTTCTTGTGGCGGAGCGTCAACAAAGTAATGAGAGCAAGACCGGACAGAAGGGCTACAGCAATGGAGGCTTTTAGCAGGAAGGCTTGGTGTTCCAGTTGTTCTTGTTGCAGGTGGGCTATCTCCAATTCCTTTTCTTGTGTGTGATATTTCACGTTGAATTCTGCCATTTGTTGCGTCAGATTGTGCTGTGCCAGCGTATCAGTCCACATGCGGGCACTATCCATATAGGTGTAGGCCAGTTTGGGGTTTCCCAAGGCATCGTAGCATCGTGCCATTTGTGTAAATAATGTTTTGGGCTCGGTACCGGTTTTCCGGTTACGCAGCCAGTGGAAGTCCTTCAAGGCGCGGGCATAGTTTTTGCGGTTTGTTTCGGTGGCTGCCCTCGATTGTATGAATCCTATGGCAGCGATGGAGTTGGATGGTACCCGTTGTAGTAGTTTGTTCCCCAATTTCAAGTAGTGGTCTATGGAATCGGGTTGTTCTTTTCGTTCAAAGAGTCTCAGCATGCCGGGCAGGCAGCGTATCTTCCATAGGTCTTCGTTTCCCTCTCCGTGGCAGGCAATGTTCCAGGCTTTGCGGTTGGATTTTTCAGCATCATCCAGCTTGTTTAGTTCAGCCTTTATGGTTGCTCTGATTTGCCAGGTGGTGAAAGCTACGAATGGGTCTTCGGTTCTGGCGGCATGTTCGGCGGCCATGTCGGTATACTTTTCGGCTTCGTCCAGCTGCCTGATATTGAAGTATAGGATGGACACATTGTTGCAGATGTGGGCTATCCAGCTTTCGTCCCCATATTGCAAGGCACTGTCCAGTGCTTTATTGTAATAGTAGAGTGTAGAGTCATTCATTTGGTGCTGACGGTAGAGGAGGCCCAAATCGTTGTATACGCTGATGTGCTTTTCCAAATCATTTATCTGCGGCAGGTAGGGGAGCACATTTTTTTTCATGGCAAAGGCTTCTTCTGTCTTTCCCACATAGATCAGTAGTGTGGCTTGTTCGTTCAGCAAGATGGGATACATGAAGGAGTGCTTTACGTTCCGGGTGGCAAAGGCGCTGTCGAAGCTACGTTGCGCTTCATCGTAGTGTCCTTCTTCCATGAGATTGGCTGCCCGGTTGTAGAAGTGTGCCAACAGAGTGTCTGTTGGTATTTCTCCGGCGTGAAGCAGGATAGTGGTTAAAGAAAAGAGGAGTGATAATAGCTTAGTATGGCGTACCCTCATATCGGTATATTTTAGTGGAATTCAATCTGTGCTTAGTTGTTGCAAATATACGTCTTATTCATTTTGCTTTTTATTGGAGATGCTGAATTTTTTCTGTATGTGGCTGAAAAATCACCTTTTTCAGTGACAAGGAGTGAAAGGAAAAGTTTATTACTTTGCAAAAAATATTAAGCTTTGTCTGGGAATGATAAATGGCCAAAAGTATCTGTCCGGGTTTGAATGGCAGAGTCTTGTTGTCGTGAGATACGGACGGCATTCCTTATACTTTTGTTATTATGGATTTTCCTTAGAGGGATGGGGATAAAACAAGATTTGTAACTTATGAAAATGTTTAAAATGATGGCTGCCTCCATGTTGGGTGTGGCGTTGTGCTTGGGATTCACTGCTTGCAGTGACGATGACGAAAATGAGAATGGTGAGGGTGGCGAAAACACCGCCACTGTGGTCAATCCTTCGCAAGTGTTTACGGGAGGGCTTCCGAAGTCGGTTTCGGGCATGGCGATTTCTCACAATGAAGAAGGGCTGGTGACGAACATTACAACTGAGGATGGGGATAAAGCCGTCTTTGAGTACTTTCCCGCTACTACAAAGGCAGATGTTGCAAAGGACCGAGCAAGAATCACCGTGACGGATGAAGAGGGCGATGTTACAGAACTGAACTTGCAGCTCAACAGCGATGGTTATGTGGAATTTTGCAACTCAATAGACCACGCTGGTACTCCCGATGCCGATGAGTTTACTTGGGAGATGGAATACGACACTGAAGGCCATCTGGTTGTAATGAAACGCTCTGAAAGCGATGGTGAAATAACGAACATCACCTATAAGGATGGAGATGTGGTGAAGACTTCCACACGCTATGTAGCTAGTGGTGATTTCAATGGTGACGGAATTATCGACAGCAATGACGAGTGGGAGTATAGTGCTGCCATAGACTATACGACGGATAATATAACAGCTCCTATCGAGAATAAGGGCTGCCTGATGTTGTTTGATGAAATACTGGATGTGGATATGGACGAGATGATATATGTCTATTATGGAGGCATGCTTGGTAAGGCTACGAAACATCTGCCGCTTGCAGGGCATTATACATACAATGGCGAGGACTCTGTGTCCGATATGTATTTTACATGGACATTGAATTCCGACAGTTATCCTACGGAACTGGTTGTAAAAGACCAATGGGATGAATACAGATGTACATTTACTTGGTAATTATAAAATATCTGTTTATTCTTGTGGAACAGGACATGAGCCTATAAAATGTAAGGGGTTGCCTTTTGCCGAGACAACCCCTTCTTATTTTATGTGGAATTTATTGTGACAGCAGATGTTGGTAACTTTCTGCTGTTTCAAGTTTATAATACTTTGAATTCATATCCCTCTTCCTTCAGGAAGTCAATGGCGCGCGGCAATGCGTACTGCAGGTTTCCGTTGCACCAGGATTTCAAGGAATCGTGGAAGGTGATGATGGAGCCGTTGCGGGCGTAGCGCATCACGTTGGCTAGCACTTGCGGACCGCGCAGCTTCTTGCTGTAGTCGCGGGTCACGAGGTCCCACATCACAATCTTGTAGGTTCGTTTCAGCGTGAGATACTGGTTGGCGAACATATGGCCGTGGGGAGGGCGGAACAAGAGAGGGTAGAGAACCTTCTCCACATTGCAATTGATGTCCCCACCCATTTCCATGAAAATCTTCGCCTGTTCGGTATTTCCCAGATAATTCTTGGCCGTGTATTCAAATCCACGGATATGGTTGAAGGTGTGGTTACCGATGCGGTGCCCACGCTCAACGACCATCCGGAATTCGTCCGGATGCTTCCGTATGTTGTCACCTACCATGAAGAAGGTGGCTTTGATGTTGTGCTTATCCAGCAGGTCGAGCACCCAGGGAGTTACTTCGGGGATAGGGCCATCGTCGAAAGTCAGATAAACGGCTTTTTCATTGGGGTCCATCCTCCAGACTGCACCGGGATATAGTTTGCGAAAAAACTCAGGAGGTTGTTCTATAAACACGTGATTAAGGATTAAGGGATTAGGGATTTTAAGGATTAGGGGTTAAGGATTAGGGGTTAAGGATTAGGGGTTAATGATTAGTGATGAACTGCACAGGCTAATCCCTAATCCTTTAATCCCTAATCCTTATTCTCACTCCTTCATTCTGTCCACATACATATTATACAGTTCTTCCACCTTCGGCTCGTAGATTTCGGCGAGCTTGGAGTTGTACTTCTTCATGGCCTTCACCTCGGCATCGAGTACAGCCCAGTGGTATTCAAATTCACGGGTAGAAATCATGAAGCGGTTGTCGTCCAGGCTCAGATACCAGGTCAGGTACTCTACAGCCTTGTCAGCAAGGGCTTTCATCATCTCGTCCGCCTTGGCGGTTTCGCCCAGTTGGTAGTAGGCTTCCGCCATCTGTACGGCACCGTTCTGCCAGTCGTAAGGCACGTTGTAGGCGGGAATCATCTTTTCGGCATAGTCCAGGGCGGCTTTTGCCTTGTCTTTCTTGCCCTCACGCATCAGCTGCTGCACGAGTTGGGAGAAGATGCGACGGTGAGAGTGACACATGCGCATGGCGTTCTCGTCGATATAGATGCCCGGCTTGTCGATGCCACCGAACTTGAACTTGTTCATCAGGTTGTCGTACATCTTTTCGGAGTCTATTGTCACGCCCGTCTTACTGGTGTCGAACGGAGTGAAACGATAGGCAAGACCTTCCTGAACGAAGTGGTTCTCCATGTTCAGCTGGTTCTCCCTGCCTACGCTGACAGCGATATAGATGGGGCGTTCCCAGTTGGCCTCGCTCAGCATTTCGAGCATCATCAACTCGCTCTTGTAGAGGGCGCGTTTGCCTTTCAGCGAAATGTGCATGTAGTCGGGGATTGAGTCGCCCGGTATCATCATGCCGCTGCGGCGCACGGCTTCCTTGTCTACCTTGATGACAATGCTGTCGGTAGGAATCACCTTCAAGTCCTGATTCTTGTTGCGCACCCAGTTCTTGAGGATATTCTTTAGCTCATACGGGTTGTCACCGAATTCTTTCTTTACATTGACCAGTGCTTCGGGATTACCGTCCAGTGCCTGCTTCTCGGCTTCGGCATAGAGCTGGTCGATGCTTTTCTTGTACTCAGGCTGGATGGGGACGTATTCGTTGGTGCCTTCTACGTACTCCATTCGGTCCCACGTGATGGGGAGAGAAGGACTGTCGTAGGCGGGGCGCTTCATCTGGTCGATGTACCAATCGGTCTGCAGGTACGAGAGGTTGCAGGTGCGGGCGTCGGTACGGAAACCTTCGGTCTCCTGGTTGTACCAGAGGGGGAAGGTATCGTTGTCACCGTTGGTATAGATAATCGGGTTGCCGCTTTCTTGTAGGGACATCAGGTAGTTCTGGCCGAAGTCGCGTGCCATGTAGCGGTCGCTGCGGTCGTGGTCGTCCCAAGTCTGGCTTGCCATCTGCACGGGGACAAAGAGGCAGGCTACGGAAACGATGGCGGCAGCAGGCAGTTCCTTCATCTTGGCATAGTCTTGAAGCAGACGGACGAGTCCTGCCACACCCATACCAATCCAGATGGCGAAGGCGTAGAACGAACCGGCGTAGGCATAGTCACGTTCGCGCGGTTGGCTCGGAGTCTGGTTCAGGTAGAGCACGATGGCAATACCGGTCATGAAGAAGAGGAAGAAGACTACCCAGAATTGCTGGATGCCTTTCTGTCCACGGTAGGCTTGCCATAGCAGGCCGATGATACCCAGCAGCAGGGGCAGGCAGTAGAATACGTTGTGTCCCTTGTTGTCTTTCAGTTCCTGAGGCAAGAGGCTCTGGTCGCCCACCAGCCAGTTGTCGATGAACGGGATACCGGTAATCCAGTTGCCGTGTTCAATTTCTCCGCTGCCTTGTATGTCGTTCTGGCGTCCGGCGAAGTTCCACATGAAGTAGCGCCAGTACATCCAGTTGAGCTGGTAGGAGAAGAAGAACTTGATGTTTTCCCACTGTGTGGGCATGTTTACCATAATCATGTTGCCGCATTTGTCATAGGGCACATCGTAACCCTTGATGTCCTGCCAGGCATGGTATTGTTGTGTATGGGCACTGCTGTACATACGCGGGAACAGCATGTTCTGGGCGTATTCGTACTCAATGCGTCCGGGGATTTCGATGTACGAATCCTTTTCATCGGGTGTAGCTTTCTCCTTGCGGATGAACTTCGTGCCGTTGTACTTGATGCGCGGTTCGCAGTAACCGTCTTTCACGTCCAGCGCCACTTGCGAGGAGAAGGCAGGGCCATAGAACAGCGGGCGTGTGCCATACTGCTCGCGTCCCAGGTATTCGCCCAGTGTGAAGATGTCCTCCGGAGAGTTCTGGTCCATCGGCGTGTTGGCGGTGGAGCGGATGACGATAAGTGCATACGAGGAATATCCGATGACAATCATCATGGTGCAGAGCAGCGAGGTGTTCAGCGTGCGTGCCGATACGCGGAATTTCTCTTTGACGGCTGCCTGCGTCTTCGGACGGAGGTAGAGCCACAATGCGGCAATGACAATGACACCGATAACTACCGAGCTGGTACCGTGTCCGTAGAACGGGATACCCAGCATGGCGATGGTGAGTATGAACGAGAGTGCCATACGTGCCTTGTTGCGTTCGGTATAGCTTTCGTAGATACCCCAGATGAGGCAGGCTGCCAACAGGATGATATATACGATGACACCCGTGTTGAAGGACATGCCCAGCGTGTTGACGAAGAGCAGTTCGAACCAGCCGCCCACTTTCACGATACCCGGCACGATGCCGTAGAGTACGGCTGCTACCAGTATGCCCGAAGCGAGCAATGCCAGCAGGGAGCCTCGGGCATTGGCGTTGGGTACTTTCTTGTAGTAGTATACCAGTACGATGGCGGGCAGGCAGAGCAGGTTCAGCAAGTGCACGCCGATACTCAGACCGGTCAGGTAGGCAATGAGAATCAGCCAGCGGTCACTGTGAGGCTCGTTGGCAACGTCCTCCCATTTCAGTATGAGCCAGAATACGACGGCAGTGAACAGTGAGGAGAAGGCATACACCTCGCCTTCCACAGCGCTGAACCAAAAGGTATCGCTGAACGTGTAGGCAAGTGCGCCCACCAGACCGCTACCCATGATGGTAACCATCTGGCCGCGTGTGATATTGTTTTCGTCTGTCACCACAAGTTTGCGTACCAGGTGCGTGATGCTCCAGAAAAGGAACAGGATACATGCGCCGCTCATCAGCGCGCTCATGTAGTTCACCATCTTGGCAACGGTGGAGGCATCGGAAGCAAATTGTGAGAATAGGTTGGCTACCAGCATGAAGAACGGTGCGCCGGGCGGGTGTCCTACTTCCAGCTTATAGCCGGTGGTGATGAACTCCGGGCAGTCCCAAAAGCTTGCAGTAGGTTCGATGGTCATGCAGTAGACCGTCGCTGCAATGAGGAAGGTAATCCAGCCTACAAGGTTGTTTACGGTTTTGTACTGTTTCATTCAGATGAAATTCGTTATTATTCAGTTTTGTTTTTTACAAGCTGTTTTGCCATCGCTTAGTCAACGTATTGGCATATATGGGCGCAAATATAATGATTTCGCTTCTAAATAGGTGACAATAAGCAGCATTATTAGGATAGGTTAAGGGATTTGCTGCATCTATAGATGCAGCACGGTGGAAGTATAGATGCAACGCGGTGGATATATAGATGCAACAATGATGATTCTATAGAGGGAATATCCGGCCGATAAAGGGGGATGCGGAAAGGAAATATCCTCCTTGCTTGTCTAAATGAATCTTTCGTTTATAACCGAAAATCTAGCCTTTTTCGCAAACTTTTTAGGTTATGAACGAAAGAATTGATGGGAATGTTCGTTTATAACCGAAAATTGTTATCTTTGTAACTAAAGTTTAGGTTATGGACGAAAGAATGGATATACTTAGGAAGTACAATCTCTGGACAGAAGGAGATTTTGACTTCGGTTTCATGCGGGTAGCTTATACCGGCAGAATCATGGACTACGTAGGCAATCGTCTTGTAAAGGTGCTCATCGGTCAGCGGCGTGCTGGGAAAAGTTATGTGTTGAGACAGATAGCAAGGGAACTGATAAGAAACGGTGTCCCTCCGCAGAACACTTTGTTCATCAACCGGGAACTGAGCGACTTTGCTTTTTTGAAGACTCACAAGGATTTGGAAGAGTTGGTGACGCTTTATAAAAGCGAACTGCACCCTCAGGGGAGGATATATATTTTCATCGACGAAGTGCAGCTCATCGAAGAATGGGAAAAGTCGGTCAATTCTTATTCGCAGGACTATACCGAGGAGTACGAGCTCTTTATCAGCGGCTCCAACTCACGGATGCTGTCCGGTGAGCTTGCCACGCTGCTTTCGGGGCGATACGTCCAATTTCCGGTATATCCCTTCAGCTATCAGGAGTATACAGAGATAAGGCATCTGGAACAGAACCGTGAGAGCTATATGGGCTATATGAATACGGGCGGAATCCCGGAACTTTTTGTCTTGCCCGAAAAGCAGGAGGTGCAGCGCAATTACTTGTCTGCCTTGAAGGACACCATCTTGCTGAAGGACATCATCCAACGCTACAGCATACGTGACCCCCGGCTGCTTGAGGACCTTTTTGCGTTTCTTGTAGGCAATGCCTCCAATTTAGTGTCCATCGGCAACATCGTGAACTATTTCAAGAGCCAAGGCCGGAAGACGAGCTATGATGCCGTGGCTGCCTACATAGGCTATATCGAAGACTCGTTCTTGGCGTATCGTTGTGAACGCTTTGACTTGCGCGGAAAGGAAATACTGTCCGGTACGGCGAAATATTACATCAACGACCTTGCCTTTAAGAATTTCCTCTATCCCGGAACAGCCTATGGTGTGGGTTATAAACTGGAGAATCTTGTCTATCTGGAGTTGCTTCGGGCGGGCTATGATGTCTATACCGGATGTGCTAAAGAAAAAGAGGTGGACTTCATCGCTCGGAAAGGTGACCGTACGATATATCTGCAATCCACCTACATGCTGGTAGATGAACAGACGGTGCGCCGTGAGTATGCTTCGCTGGAGGCGATACAAGATAATTATGAGAAACTGGTTGTCTCGCTTGATGACTTCTGCCTGCCGTCCAATGAAGGAATATGGCATGTGCGGGCGTGGGAACTGCATGGGTTGTTGTAAAAGGTACTGAAAGGCAGTAATATCCTTATATTTTTGACAAAAAGTAATGTTTCTGTAGATTTCTCTGCCGCACATGGTTGGGCAGAAGGACGAATTTAGGATATATTGTGGATATTGGGGTCATAAAGATGCGTTCTTCTTGCATATTCTTCCGCTTTTGTAGGGCTTTTATGCAGAAATTGGCTACACCTTTAAGCTAAAAGGGTGATTGCTTTTTACTAAAAGGGGTATTGCGTTTTAGTAAAACGGTTACTCTGTTTTAGTAAAACGTTCTTTTGCTTTTGCATTTTCGGTGTATCAGGGCTTTCGGAGGTGTGATTTCGATTTATTGGAAGGACGTTCGTTTTGGTATAATGCTTATAACTTGACACTTATGGATTTTCGCTCTCGTATTTCTTTCTGTGTGGATAATCGGTCGGAAATACGGGATTCTCGTGCGATAGAAAATACAAAGTGTCAGAATGACAAAATCATATTTATCTTCTGTAGGTATCAGCCTTAAAAATACTTTCCAATCTTTTTCTTGTTTTCATTCTTTATCGTTAAATTTGCCATCGAAGCAAGGAAGTGTCCTTAGCTTCAATATTTTTGTGAAATGATATTGTAAGAAGCGTTGTGCTTCATTCTTGTCTTTGAGAACCTAGGAAATTTTCGAAACTATACAAGAATGGCATAGACTGCTCCTACGCTGGTTTCGGCGTGGGTCTGCTGTTTGTTCATTTGTATAGTTGGGTTTTCCTAGGACCTTCAAAGACAATGAATAGCACGCAGTTCCACGCTGTCTTTTTGTGTAATAGCCCCAACTCTAAGGAACAAGTGGCGTAAATAATATATTTAAGAAAGAAACGGATAGTAGTAGTTTAAATGTTAATTGCTTTGCGGTGAGCAATAAATAGAATGTATAATTAAATATGAACTATGATACAACAAAAAAATTATAACGTAGGAGACTTTGTTAAAGATAAATTGGGAAATGAATGGGAAGTACTTCGCTATAAAGAAGTCTTTGGTTTAGGCTTGTCCATGCAAAAGACTGACTTTGTAGTATGTAGAAAATTGGAGAAAGATAATAGTCTAAATGTGACCTTTCACCAAGATGAGTTAGAATATGTTAGGTCAAATGCTAAACCTTTTATTATAGAATAATAGAAAGAAGATGTTTATAAGTTTATACTCATATTATTTATAGGGATAAGTATGTCTGCTTACGATAAATTAGATGACGATGTACTTCTTATAGATTATTTTTCAGAGTATAGAGAAGTTATTGGCATTTGGGATGCTCCTAATTGGAATAGTTTGGGGATGCGGTTGAACGCTGATAAGACATGCAAAATATATTGAGGTTTTGATACCTTAAATAGAAAAGGTAGTTGGGGGTATGATCCTAAAACTCGGAGAATAAGTACGACATGTGGATATGATTTTTGCATTACAGAACTGGCTTCGTATGCTATGACTTGTATTGATTAGGATGGAAATTACCATTCTTTTAAGGCTCGTAATTCTATTGCGGACCATGAATACTGGAAGGCTAATTCTTTTTTTGATCTCAATATGAATCGACAAGTGATTGTTGGGAGTTGGAAAAATATAGCAACAGATACAGTTTTAACATTTTATACTGATGGAAGATTCAGATTGGTAAATGGTACTATTCAATATAATGGAAGTTATAGCTGGAATATGGATGATCTTGTTTTGGATTGTGGACTTTTTGGAATTGATGATCAAATAGTGAATGTAGATACTTTCTTAGGCACAAGATTGGAACTTTCACATGGGTTTGCTTATAAGCCAACTTATGGGGAGTCGTTGTTGAATGGAAATTATGATTATGTGTTTTTTAATTATTAATGATATATTTAAATTGAAGGAAGATGAAAAAAATAAAGTTTATTTGTCGAGTAATCCTATTGTTAATCTGCGTGTCGGCATGCAGTAAGTATGATGACAGCGAATTATGGGATGAGATTAATTCACTGGATAATAGAGTGACTTCCATTGAAGAGCAGTTAAAATTGCTGAATAGTGATATTACTACCATTAAGTCCATTGTGGCTGCACTTCAGGATAGGTTGTACGTTGCCAAGGTTACTACGTCAGGAGATGGCTATACTCTTACATTTTCTGACGGTTCAAAAATAACAATATCTGATGGAAAAGATGGAGTTGATGGAAAGGATGCTCCGGTGATTAATGTTCGGTATGATAATGGTAAATACTATTGGACCCAGACTATTAATGGTACAACTACTTGGCTTTATGATACTGAAGGAAATAGAATTCCTGCGTCAGGAACAGATGCGATTACGCCATTATTGAAAGTGGATTCAGATAATTATTGGATTGTAAGTTATGACAATGGGTACACCTATTCTAAATTACTTGATGAACATGGAAATGCAGTAAAAGCCTCTGGTAAAAATGGTGATTCATTCTTTGAATCAGTAGAAGCAACAGAAGATGAACTTTAAGGATGGAACAGAAGTAGTTATTCCTTTAGGCGAACAGTCACCTTATAAGGCTATTGACTTAGGCCTTAGTGTAAAATGGGCTTCATTCAATTTAGGAGCAACAACATCTTCGGAAGCAGGTGGGCTTTATCTGTGGGGAGATGTTGAGAATAGTGGAATGACACCTTATTATGAAGCTCCGGATGTTGATAATATTTGTGGAACTAAATATGATATTGTACGCGCAACATGGGGAGGGACGTGGAGGTTACCGAGTAAAACAGAGCAAGTGGAACTGGTAACGCAATGTACATGGGCAAAAGCTACAGTAAACGGGGTGGTAGGTATGAAAGTAACTGGTCGTAATGGAAACAGTATATTTCTACCTCCTACGGGTTATGGATTGCCGATGAGTGGTCCTATAGGGCAGACTCAAATAACAAATGCTAATGATGGTTATTATTGGGTAGGAGAATCTTATAAAGATTCTTATGGGCGTTTTGGATACATCTTCTATTATAACGAGAAAAGCCATTATTATAATGCAAGTTGGAATGCTAATTTCGCTAAAATGGCAATTAGACCTGTAAAATAGAAATTCTTTACTTACGTTGTAAGATCTGTCAAGAACGAAAGTAGGCAGAAAATGAAGTTAAAAGTCCTTTACCTATCAAAATAGAAAACCCCACTTCGCAAGTGATCCGCATTTCGCTGCGCAGGCTCGGCATCGACTGCCGCATCGCCCCGAGCGAGCGTCCCGAGGATTTCGAGACGCTGATCGACAGCCGCACCAAGGCGCTCTACGCCGAGAGCATGGGCAATCCCACCTGCGCGGTCCCCGACCTGGAGGCGCTGGGCAAACTGGCCCGGCGGCGCGACATTCCGTTCATCGTCGACAACACGTTCGGTGCGGCGGGCTACCTCTGCAACCCGTTCGAGTGGGGCGCGAACATCGTCGTGGACTCCGCGACGAAGTGGATCAACGGCCACGGGACGGCCATGGGCGGCGTGATCGTCGACGGCGGCAACTACAACTGGGCGAACGGCAAATTCCCGCAGATCGACGGACCTTCGGAAGGGTATCACGGGCTGAATTTACACGAGGCGTTCGGTCCGGCGGCCTTCATCGTCAAATGCCGCGTCGACGGCAAGCCTTAATAAGTTCCATAATAATGAATGAACCGATTACATTACCGAAAAGA
>OGXH01001686.1_pt1 | contig 16129 bp, 15 predicted proteins | sample 1576241 | NCBI WGS metagenome assembly OGXH01 (sample SAMEA3541529, study PRJEB24748) | human gut metagenome | biome: human gut; feature: human-associated habitat; material: faeces | place: China | collected 2012
TCCATCACTCCATAGAATCATTTCTTATGGCCATCTTAGAAACATATGGAGTGATTTCCTGTAGAACCGCGGGCTTTTCGTGCCCCTCTACTATATACATACCGCGAGATTAAAAAATGAGAAGTAGTCTTTAAAAAAATATGATTTTTTATGAAAGGACTTTCAGAATAAAAACATGGAATCACAATAAGTAAGCAGCAAAGAAATCTTCAACCTTCTTTCCCCTACTTCTCCATAAAAGGCTCCACGTGGTCCATCATGATTTCCAGTTTCCCCATGGTTACGTCCACGTGGAAATGGCCGGCGTACCACTTTTTGTACTGCAGGGAGTCTTCTACCCTGTCCAGCCAGTGCTCTGTGGACTGGTCCACGCCGGGCCAGGGGCGGAGGTGGAGGGCAGGAATATATCTGGCGGGGATGGTGTGGGTAAGCACCGCATCCACTTTTCCCTGTCTTTCCCGAATGGCATCTTCCACCCGGCGGCGGATCCTGCCGTCCGGCTGCTCATCGGAATACCATGGCCAGCCCCGGGCAAGGCGCATGAGTTTATCGGGGCTGTAAGCGCCGCCGATGACAAGAGCAGCTGTACCGTCCAGGTCATAGACCTCCCCGTCCCTGGCGAAGAGTATGGATGGAAAAGCGGACTCCACATATACCCTTCCGCCATGCCAGTCCCTCAGTCGGTAGGCCTTCCGTTCCATCCTTCCGCCCCACCGGTCCACCTGCACCACCCGGGTGGGCCGCATTTCATGGTTGCCGTGAATGCAGAAAAGAGTGATGGGAAGCTGTGCCAGCATCTGTTTTTTGCGCAGGTCCTTAAGGCCATTGGAAATATTGATTCCTGCATCCCCCAGGATGATTATCGTATCTTCCCTGGTGGTTTTCATTGCCCTGCAGAACCGCCGGATTTTTGCAAATTCTCCATGACAGTCACCGGTGATGTAAATCATAGGAACCTCCTTTCTATTGATTGCCGCCGGAAAAGAATGACCACTTCCTGTGAATAACAGGGGGTGGTCTTTTTCCGTGGTTAGGACTGTGAATCTTCTTTTCCTGCCATCACACATTCCTTAAGCAGTTCCAAAGCCGACGGGTCCGATGGATCCTGGGTGCCCAGTTCTCCTCGGAAGGCCCGGGCCAGAATGGATTTTTTCATAAGGTCAATTTGGTCTATCACATTTTGAGACATTTTTCTTACTTCGTACTCCTTTTTAAAGAAAGTATCTACCATTTGAACTATCTGAATTTGTTCATCTAATGGAGGTAAAAGTATCTCATAGTCTGCCATAAAGTTCTTGGGCACTCTTTGCTGTCCAACAGCGCCAGTCATTTGTGACTTTGCGTTACTCCTAAACTTTATGCTTCTTACAAGGTGATACAAAAAACGATTATATAGTTCGGGATGACAGCGCAGTACGTAAAACTCAGTCGTACCGTATCCTATATCATTTAATAATGGCCCAATCACTGCCGATTTTCCATTTTCCATGCAAGGAGTAATTTTAGCAAAAACTACATCGCCTTCTTGAAAATTTGTAAATCCCTTTTTTACCTTTCCTAGATCTCTGATTTCCAGCTTAGTAACTTCACCAAGAACCTCATCGACAGAAGCCATGGGGACAAAAGATACTTCCAGACTATCTTCCAAAGATGTAGTATTTAACTTCTTTGGGTTTATAGTGCAAACATCGGATAATTTTACTTTTCTCCACCCTTTTGGCACGCTCTTGTCTCCTGCCCCATGATCCCCCGTCCATTTTCCGCTGAAGGCTTCGTGGAGGATGGCGGCGCGGCGGGCTTCATAGCCGTCCAGCACTTTCTGCAGCCGGTCTCCGGCTTCGTCGAGCTTGGCAAAGAGGCTTTCAATTTTGTCTACGATACGCTGCTGCTCCGGAAGAGGAGGAAGAGGTACTGGGTATGATTTTACAAATTTAGGCTGAGCCCGCATTAAGGAACCACCAACGCCAGATACATTTGATAGCATATATTCTCGAAACATGGATGAGCGAAAATACCATAACAAATAATCCGGCATTATGTTATTATTTCTAACAACTATCCATTCAGAAGAAGCTAATAATAAATTCTCAGTAAATCCATAAACTTTCCATACCCGATTTATTCGAGGATTAATTTTGCAAAGAAGAATATCTCCCTTTTGAACAAGTTGCTTCGATGAGCCAATTTCAATCCCTTTTAGAGCATCAGGAAATCCTTTCGCATAACTTGGAACACTATAAACCTCAAAATTTCTTTCGGGTTCTTTATTAGGCATATAGCTTTTATTTTGAAACTCGTTGATATTGTCAATTCTCGTCCATACCCATCCCTTTGGCAGTTCATAGGGCCATTCTTCCCTGGGCAGGAGGGCCTGAGACAGCTTTTCTTCCGGGGTGAGTGCCTTTTTCTTGTATTTCATCAGGCCTTCTCCCCTTTCCTGCACCGGGCCAGTTCGTCAGCCACCTGTTTCAGGAGGTCCACTGCTTCTTCCAGCTGGCGGGCGGCAACTCTTGCGCTTTCTTCGGGATCCGGCAGGTCTTTGTAGTCCAGGACAGAGTCATCCCGAATAAGTCCCAGATCGAGACTGTTTCCTTTTTGTGCAATTTCTCCCCTTGTGAATTTATGCCACCGTTCATCGCTGACCTTTTCCCGGTCTTCTGCTTCATAGGCAGCCATAAAGCCGGTAAAGTCGCCTTTGGCTAAAGGATGGGTTTTACCGAAGGAGGGCATATTGGTGCGGAGGTCGTAGTACCACACTTCGCTGGTATTTCCTTTATCTTCTTCGCCACGGGTGAAGAAGAGGACATTGGTCTTCACGCCCTGGGCATAGAATATGCCCGTGGGAAGGCGAAGGATGGTGTGGAGATTGCATTTATCCATGAGATCCACCCGGATTTTTTCGCCGTCGCCGTCGGCAAAGAGGACGTTATCGGGGAGTACCACCGCCGCCCGGCCGCCCCGTTTCAAGGAGCGGTAAATATGCTGCAGGAAGTTCAGCTGCTTGTTGCTGGTGGGAAATGTGAAATCGTCACGGGTGGCCCGCTCTCCACCCTTCTTTGTACCGAAAGGAGGGTTCGTGAGGACGAGATCATAATTTTTGAACTCTTTACCCAGACTGGAGAGGGTGTCGCCCAGGGCGATTTTGCCGTTCATATCGTGAAGCATGGCGTTCATGAGGGCCAGGCGGTGGGTATCGTGCACCAGTTCACAGCCGGTGAAGGCGTCGCCTGCTTCAAAGTTAGCCGTATCCTGGTCCAGGTCGAAGAAATCGTCGGTGTGCTGCCGTACATATTCATGGGCAGCAATCATGAAGCCGAAGGTACCGCAGGCTGGGTCTCAAAGGTGTCTGTATTTGATACAATCGAACGATAGCAGGGATTTTGAACACCCCCGTGTTCACTTCAATCGGTGTTGTACTGATTGGCTATCTTCTTGAGCAGAAGTGCTTTTTCCATGAACCAGTCAAAGTAGTTTTTATATTCTTTTCTATCAAACGCCGCATCAAGCTCCTTGGTCAAAAGCATACGTCCATCTTTTTCACCTTCTGACCACTCAATGGAAGCGCCTAATTCCTTTTCTATCGTATCTTGATTATCTTTCAGCTGCCTATACCAATCCTTCCCCTTGGCAACATACAAGCCCGCTGTCGCCCGATGGCGGGATGTGTTGATTGTAAATTCTACCACCACAGACGATACGCCGGTACTCAGGTTGTACCAATTGGTCGCGAAAGCCTTTCTGCATGAGAAGCTCTTGCTGAACTTACTGTCTTTATCGAAGGCATAGTCACAGAACTGCTGCCAGAAGTTCAATTGGAATTTCCGCAGCGGCGTCAGGGTTTCTGCAGCTTTCACCGTTTTTGCCCATTCGTTGGGACGTTCTACAACATTAAACCGTGGTGCTGGCAGCGAATCCCCAATGCGCCAGAGTTCAATTTCAATCAGGAAAAAACCAATATTTTCATCCGTATGCTGATTCAGCCATCCGATAGCCTGTTTATGCTCATCACGATCCCTTTTGACAATCCAGACTATAATTTCAGCGTCTTTCCCTGCCGCATACGTAATGATTTTTCCCAAATGATCATGGTCGGTATCTTCCAGCTGATTCTCGATGATAATCCCACGGGAACTCCCGCTTTCGCGGGCGTAGATGTCTACACTGAAACTTCCTACTGGAGATTCCGTTTCCTCAAGCTCTAGGTCAATTTCAATGGCATCACTCAGCTGTTCCAGATTTTCTTTTTGGGCAAGCCATTTTGAAAAATCCTGTTCCTCATGCGGCCAGATAGACCGCAAGTCATCAATCCGTTTCATGCACCCTAGTTTTTCCATATATGTCACTTCACTTCCCGATGCTTTAGAAATGCTTCTCCTCTGCCGCCTTGAAATTATAGACTGGTTTCATCACGTCGATAACGTCCACGGTGTCACCGATGACATCCAAGATATCGTCAAGGGATTTGTAGGCCATAGGAGCCTCGTCAATGGTACCTTCGTTTACCGATGTTGTATATACGCCTGCCATCTCCTGCTGGTATTCCTTGAGGGAAAGCTCTTTGATTGCCTGGGTACGGGACATGATGCGGCCTGCGCCGTGCGGGGCAGAGTAATTCCACTCGGCATTGCCTTTGCCGAGTGCCAGGATGCTTCCGTCACGCATGTTGATGGGAATGAGAACCTTTTCACCCTTATGTGCGGCGATGGCTCCTTTTCTGAGAATCATCTCATCGACATCGATGTAGTTGTGAATGGTATGAAACGCTTCGCCGGGCTGAAGGCCGGCTCTTTCCAGCAGTTTTTTGGCAATCTGCTCCCGGTTCAGTCTAGCAAACTGCTGGCAAAGAGCCACATCATGCAGATACTGCCTCAGGTATTTTCCGGAGACAAAGCAAAGATCTTCCGGCAGCTTTTCTCTGCGTTGTTCTGACTTCGCCTGCTGGATGGCCTTCTGGATTTCTTTTTGCCGTCCTGCTGCCTTGTATTCTGCTATGATATGCTGGAGCCGTTCTTCCAGTGTTTCATCATGGGCATTCAGCTCAACGGCCATGCGCTGATAAATCTCCGCCACCTGTTTTCCCAGGTTCCGGCTTCCTGTATGGATGACGAGATAATGTCGACCATCATGGGTTTTATCGACCTCGATGAAATGATTCCCGCCTCCCAGGGTACCGATACTGCAGGCAATCCAAGACAGTTTTTTCAGCTTGTCATAACAATAGAGCCGCTGCAAATTGAAGTCAGCCTGTTTCTCAGGCCAGACATTCATCCCGGAAGGTACGATGTGAGCCGCTTCATCGAGTCTGGCAAAATCAATCGGCTGCTTGTCAAGAGCAATCGTATACATGCCACAGCCGATGTCCACGCCGACGATGTTCGGTACTGCCTTGTCTGTGATTGTCATCGTCGTACCAATCGTACAGCCTTTCCCGGCATGGACGTCCGGCATAATCCGCACCCGGCTCCCCTTCGTCAGCTCATAGCTGCACATGCGGCGGATTTGTTCCCTCGCTTTCTCATCGATACTCTTGGCATACGATATTGCCGTTGTAACTGTTCCTTCAATCCGTTCCATTGTCGCTTCACCTGCCGTCCCTGAGTTCCATAATTTTCTACTATTATACAACAGTTTACAGCTTTTAAGCCGCTTGCTCATCGCCCCAAGCCAATGCTTGCAAAGCCTTGAGCAATGTGCTTGAATTTATGCTACTTTGGGCTTTGGACACCAAAGTGGCGAAAAATACTTCCTTGTGGATCTGCTGGCTTAGCGCGTGCCGCAGCTCTTGCGGGCTCTTGTCCCGGTAGGTGTTCAGCCGCTCGTCCTCATACGGCAGGATCTTCATGAGAGCGTGCCCGGAATTCGTTAGGTTCAGCAGATGCTCAATCGCAGTCTTTGTGCGAACTTTGTAGCTGCCGAGCTCCCAGAACATCTTCTGCTCGTAGTAGTTCGTCTCAATGCCCCAGCGGAGCTTGTAGAGCTTGAGCGGGTAAATCGCCATATGCTTGGAGCTGGTGTTGCGGAGCCCTTTGTTCTCCTGCCAAGCAATGCTCATGTGCAGCGCCATCGGATCTATGGTGCTGAAAAAGAGACGGTACGAGCCACTCTTGCTCAGCGTCACATAGGCATGGACGGTATGGTCGCCAAAGATGCGCGTTTTCACCAGACGGTGAGCAACAAAATAGTTGTCCATCCGGCAAAGGTAATTCGTGAGATCATTGGCAATCTCGTCCAGCATCAAGCGTTTACCGTACTTTGGTGGACGGCCGCGACGGCCTGCCGTCGAATCCGGCAACTCGAACATGGCCGTATCGTGGCGTGCATTGCAGGTCACATTGAGATTCGGATAGCTGAGAGCATGTGCGAGCAACTCGCGCTTGGCGTACCAGCTATCGAAGAGCAGGATGACCTGGCGTTTTTCAAGGATTGGCATGACTTCATCGAGAAGCTGGCAGGCAAGTGTCAGCTTCGAGGCTTCGCCGTTGCTCATGACGTAGCCAATCGGCACCGCGATATAACGGATCTGCTGCTTGCCTGCGGTCTCATGGAGGACCGGCACGCTCATCGTCAGGCTGACGAAGGCATGCCCATTGAAATAGGACTTGCCATCGTGTTTGGCGTGGTCGTACAGGATGCCTACACCGTCGAAGTGCTTGCCCCACTTGGCAATGGACGTGTCGTCCACGCTGAGCAGGATAGGCTCCTGCCGCAGTGCCTCTGGCACTATGGCAAGCGCCTGCAGCGCCAAGGCCTGGCGAATGGATGCATCCGTGACGAGGCCGTTGCCAAGGGCGCGGTAATAGCTGTTGAGCGATGCGTCCGTCTGCTTCGATAGGAACTGCCGGAACAGGCAGCGCACCGACGGCGCCGACTCCAGAGCCAGTTGAGCAATGAGTAACCACGCCAGCAGATGGCGCGTCCGTCTCGTCGCAGATGGGAACAAGGAAGAAAAAGTCGTCAGGAGTCTGTTAACTGTCGGCTGACTGGTGTATAATTGAGACATCACGTAGCACCTCTCGTGTTTGGTTTGTGGTGAATCTTGAAGTGGTAAACTAAAATTGGACACGGAGGGGGTAATTTTTGGACATACGGTGTATACTGTACGGATAGTACGAAATTAATTATCGGACAGAAATTCTCCCTCACAGGACAGGAGGTTTGCCGTGAAGTACACAAAAGAACAGAGATTGGACATTGGCCGCCGCATTTACGACGGCGAAATCAGCCGGTATGAAGCTGCAGAGGAATACGTTATCAATGAGCAGACGGCACGGAATTACATGAGAATGTACCGGGATGCCAACCAGTTGCCGCCCAAGCAGGGACGAAGAAGCATCTGTGCGCCCTCGTTCAAGAAAGCTCCGGCAGAGCTGGATGAACTGAAGGCGATGACAAAGGAAGAACTTATCCAGGAACTAATCAAGGCCAAGATAACCGAGGCACGGCTAAAAAAAGGCTACGAGGTGAAGGGGGATGGTACTGTAATTCTGTACGGCAACAAGATTATCAAGTAATCATGGAACTATCCGGAGAAATTCCGGTGAAGCTTCTTTGCAAGACAATGGGCATCCAGAGGAGCAGTTTCTACGCTTGGAAAAAACATCTTTCTCAGCCGTCGGGCAAAGAAAAGCGCCTTTTGAGCAACGTCCTGCTGTTCCAGGAGTACCATTGGAAGTATCCATCGCACGGCTATCGCTGGCTGAACGCCAAGATACGGTTGGACAAAGAGATTGTCCTGTCCGATCCCTATGCCCACAAATGCTGTAGGATTGCGGGAATCAAGAGCAAATCCAAGCACTACAGGTACAAGAAGGCTGGCGATCCAGCGCGGATATTTCCCAACCTGCTCATGTCTGAAATGCAGATCGATGGGCCAATGCAGTGCATCGTGAGTGATATGACCGCTTTTTATGTGAAAGGCATCTACCATGAACTGACTCTTTATATGGATCTATGGAACAATGAGATTGTCAGTCATTCCCTCTCTGCAAAACGCGGTGATCGCATGACTTACATCAGCGGACTGGAAAATCTGATTGAGTGGCAAAAACGGCATCCGGAGCACCAAATGGTTCTCCATTCTGACCAGGGATCGGTCTACGCCTCCAAAGCCTACAACGAGCTATTGCCCATGTACGGCATCACCCGATCCATGTCACGTGCCGGGACCCCCACAGACAATGCCGCTATGGAGTCCATCAATGGATGGATCAAGGCGGAGCTGTTCATGGACTTGCATGTGACCGGCGAGAAACCGGTCAAGGAGGAGGTGGATGACTACATTCTTTTCTTCAATGAACAGAGGCCAGCCTATTCCTTAGGCTACCTGACGCCGAAGCAGTATCGGGAACGTCACACGCCCATCTGCTGATCTCGTCTGCATTATCGATGGCATGGTTTGTCTAACAAGCTTGAAGGATGTCAGAAAAGTTGATGAATCTTGTACATCGATTCGTTTTTTATGCCTGATTTTTTTAGTTTTGTGTCCAATTTTTGTTGACAAGTGCAAGTGACTGCATCTTTGATTGTATGAAGTGATGTATTAGTAATGGCAATAAGAGTGCTAATTGCTGATGATCACGCTCTATTGAGCCAATACGACCCGTTGAATTTGGCGGGTCGTTCAACAGATAGTAGGAGGTTATTATGAAGAAATTTTGTTTTTTGTTTTTGATAATCTGTGGCTTGATGGTTTTCTGCCTTCAGGATTGTCAAGCGCGGCAGAAATTAAATCTTGCTGATCTGGAAAATAAATATAACGCCGTGATTGGTGTTTACGCCGTTGACATGGAGAATGGAAAAAAAATTTGCTACAAACCTGATACGCGTTTTTCCTACTGCTCGACACACAAAGTTTTTACGGCTGCAGAATTGCTAAGACAAAAAAATACCTCCGATTTGAATGAAATTCGTAAGTTTTCGGCGGAAGATATTTTGTCCTACGCGCCAATCACCAAAGACCATGTTGCTGATGGCATGACGCTGGCGGAAATTTGTTCGGCATCGCTCAGGTGGAGTGACAACACGGCGGCAAATTTAATTTTGCAGGAGATCGGCGGCGTGGAAAATTTCAAGGTGGCACTTAAAAATATTGGCGACAAAACTACCAAACCTGCGCGAAATGAACCTGAACTTAATCTTTTCAATCCAAAAGATAATCGTGATACTAGCACGCCGAGACAGATGGTAAAAAATTTGCAAGTCTATATATTCGGCGATATTTTGAGCGACGACAAGAAAAAACTGCTGATTGATTGGATGAGCGACAATTCCATAACCGACACGCTTATCAAGGCAGAAACTCCGCAAGGTTGGAAAGTTATCGACAAGAGCGGTTCAGGCGATTATGGGGCGCGGAATGATATTGCCGTGATTTATCCGCCCAATCGCAAACCCATTGTCATGGCGATAATGTCGCGCCGCACGGAAAAAAATGCAAAATCTGACGACGCTATGATTGCGGAGGCGGCAAAACGAATTTTTGATAATTTAGTATTTTAAAGGGGCTTGATAGCATCGGTATTGCCGATGGGCAGAGAGGGCCATCACGCAAAAATATTTCGCCAAACATTTATATCTCACTCAAACTTCGCACACCTGAAACCCTTACTATTATATCATATTCCGATTTTCTTCATCAAAAATACGGCAGAGAATCCTGCGTTTCCTCTTGGATTCTCTGCCGTAATCCTTTTTTCCTGCTTATGCTCTGATTTCCGTCCCGTCCTTGAAGGTCACCCGGATATCGTCTTTGCTGTACACTGTGATGAAATCCACCAGGCTGCCCCACAGCCTGGCATCGAACTCCTTGATGAGATCCTGATCCCGAAGCTCCTTGATGAAGCTGTCCATCTGACGGCTCCGGGCCTTGCGATACTGGATGGCTTCACAGGTCTTGTCGTACTGCGTCTTCGCCGCTTCATACCGGCTGACCAGTTCATTGTAGTTCTGGTCATAATCATCCTGGTTCTGCGCGACCCTGGCGTTCTCGGCTATGAGCTGCTGTACCTTGTCGGCCAGCAGGTTCAAATCTGTGCTGAGCCTGTCCCGCTCCTCTTCCAAGGCTTCTGTGTCAGTGAGCCGTTCCTTCAGCAGGGCGATGCTGTCAAGTACATCCGCTTTGTTTTCGATGAGCTGATTGGCGGCCCGGACGAAGGTTTCCTTGATATCATCCTCTGTCAGATGTGGTGTCTTGCAATGGCTCTTGAACTTCTCGTTGCATCGGTAGATGGTCCTGCGGTACTTGTCGGTCGAATGCCATACCTTGGCCCCGTACCAGCCTCCGCACTGGCCGCACTTGATTTTGCTGGAGAAGATGGATACGCCGCTGTAACGTCCCCTGCCTTTACGCCGCCTGTTGATTTCTTCCTGCACCCAGTCGAAGACCTGCGGGCTGATGATGGCTTCGTGGTTATTTTCCACATAGTACTGCGGCACTTCCCCTTCATTCGCTTTCGTTTCTTTGGTCAGGAAGTTGACGGTGAACCGCTTCTGCAGCAGGGCATCGCCCTTGTATTTCTCATTTGTCAGGATGCTCTCTACCGTCCCCGGATACCAGCGTTTCTTTTTTGCCGGAGTTTCCAGCCCTCTGGAAGTCAGCTCCCTGGCAATGGAGTGGAAGGTATACCCGTCCAGGAACAAGCGGTAAATCAGTTTCACCGTCTTGGCCTGTTCCCGGTTGACGACCAGATTCCCGTCCGGTCCCCGGTCATAGCCAAGGAAATGGCCGAACGGCACACACACCTTCCCGTCAGCGAATCGCTTCCGATGGCCCCAGGTGACGTTTTCCGAGATGCTCCTGCTTTCTTCCTGCGCCAGGGAACTCATGATGGTGATGAGGAGTTCGCCCTTGGCATCGAGCGTCCAGATATTTTCCTTCTCGAAATATATCTCGATGCCCTTGTCCTTGAGCTTGCGTACCGTCGTCAGGCTGTCCACGGTATTTCTGGCAAAACGGCTGACTGATTTTGTGACGATGAGGTCGATTTTCCCATCCATGGCATCCCTGACCATCCGCTTAAAACCATCGCGGTGACGCGTGTTGGTCGCCGAGATGCCTTCATCGGTGTAGATGCCGACGAACTCCCAGTCATTCCTCTCCTTGATGTAATTCGTGTAATAGTCCACCTGTGCGGCATAGCTGGTAACCTGGTCATCATGGTCTGTGGAAACCCGGGCATAGCCAGCTACTCTCCGCTTCTTCCGGCTGTTGATTGGGGCCGCCGTATAACGGCTGATGGTGGCCGGGATGGCCCTTACTGTCTTTGCCACTTTTCTCTACTCTCCTTTCTCCGTGCCTTGGGACGCCGCTTGGATGGCATAGGCGTATAAGAAATCTCTTCTGTTCTCCCACTCTTGAAATGGACAGTCAGGCAATTTGGCTTTCCGGCTTCGATAGATTCCACTTTCTCCCGGAATCTATCCTCATCAAAAGTCTCTAACCCCATGGCCTCTGCAGCCACACGCTTCAGCTCATCTTCCCGGATGCTGACCGATTCACATTTGCCGCCTTTGCTGCATCGCCAATAAACAGGCCTGTCATGCTTCGTTTTGCACCGCCGGAAAGAGGATCCGCACAAGGCGCACCGGACACGTGTCGTAAAGGCGGAGAACCGTGTTCCCTTGCCATTGGCCATGTAGTTTTTCATCCATGCCCTCTGGCGATCCTTATACTCATCGGTCCAGCAATCCTTTTTCGCCGTTGATACCCAGTGCCGGATAAGTTTCTGTCCGTTTTTCATACAGAAAACCATCACATGGTATTCTGGCACTACTATCTTTTCGACCTGGTCAAGAAAAGCCTGCTCGTCAAAATCATCCAGCCCTAGGACTTCTGTACTCTCCTTCACAAGGACTGCATGCGGGATACTGCCTTTTGCGCCGCAATTCCGGCCTTTCAGCTTATGGGAGCCACAATCCCAGAATTCTTCAAAGCCCCGGTCTGTGCGGCGATTGTGCATATAACTCCGACCGCAGATGCCGCATTTGATTTTTCCCGTGAAGCAGGTCGTGTTCAAGGACTTATTGGCCAGCGCCCCCAGTTCCTTTCGCCGCGCCATCTCCTGCTGCACGTAATCAAAGGTTTCCTTGTCGATGATAGGCTCATGCGTATTTTCAACATAATACCTAGGAAGTTCGCCCCGGTTCTTCTTCCGCTTCTTGAGGATTGGATCCGTCACATATTCCTTTTGGAAAAGCATATTGCCAGTATAGGTAATATTGGTCAAGACACCTTTGATGTTGGAATCCATCCAGCGGCAGCCATTCCGGGTCGTGATGCCTTCGGCAGCAAATTCCCGTTCGGTCTCAAGCCGTGACTTGCCATCAAGGAAATTCTGGAATATGCGTCTGACAACAGCCGCTTCCTCGGGGACTGCCACTAGGTTATCTCCTTCCCAGCGGTATCCGTAAACACGGAACCGACCGTTGGGGATGCCTTTTTCAAATCGTTTCTTCACTCTCCATCTGACATTTTCGCTGATGGAGCGGCTCTCTTCCTGGGCAAAGGAGGCCAGGATGGTCATCATCAGCTCGCCGTCCCCGCTCATGGTATGGATATTCTCTTTTTCAAACCAGACTTCGATGCCCAGCTCTTTCAGATGCCGGACGGTACGCAGAAGGTCTACGGTGTTGCGTGCGAAGCGCTGGATGGACTTGGTCAGGATGATGTCTATCTTCCCGGCTTCGGCATCTTCCAGCATCCGCAGGAATTCCTGCCTCTTCTTCATCCCCGTCCCAGAGATGCCATAGTCGGCATAGACCCCGGCGTATTCCCAGTCCGGGTTCTTCTGGATGAGGCTGCTGTAATAACTGACCTGCGCCGAAAGGGAATGGTGCATCCGCTCCGATTCCATGGATACGCGGGCATAAGCTGCGACTTTCTTTCGCTGCTTCAAATTTGGTATGCTTCGTTCAATCTTACGGATAGTCCGCATAACATCAGCTCCTTTCGACACTATATATCACTCTGTTTGATACAATTAGCAAGTGTATAAATCACCAGAAAACGGCTGATAGCGACAGATCATCTCCTGCACGAAGTCCCGGTACTCCTTCCCGGTGATGAGCTTTTCGGCCAACATTCGCCTTGCCAGATGCATCACCACCTGGAAGGCTGTTTCATTTTGAAACGCCCTCTTATCCATGGCGGACACCCCCGAATCGGTACTCGATATAACAGGCATGAGAACAGAACTTCCGATGGCTGTTGCCATAGACGGTGAACTCTTTGCCGCAGTTCGGGCAGGTGAAAGTATAGACTGCCTTCCGCTTCACCAGCTCCAGATGGGTATTCCACCACTTGTTCCGGCAAGAATCTGAGCAGAAGCGTTTCCGTTTCCGTCCAGGATTCTGTTCAATAGGTCTGCCGCACTGTTCACAGACTGATGCCGCCGTCTTCGCCGCCAAGTTATGACGCCTGCAAAACGACTTCACCGTATTGATGGAAATGCCGACTGCTGCCGCAATCTGCCCGTACCCTGCCCCATCCCGGCGCAGGGCGATAATTTTTTGCTTCTGTTCATCCGTCATCGAGGACACCTCCTGAAAAATTTGCTTTCAGGAGTAATAGGACAGAACGGCTATCGTTAAGTACTTCAAGGGCAAAAAAAAATTACGGACGCCCATGTGAGCATCCGATTTTTCATTACTTGTACTAAACAATAAGTACTGCTGTATTGTACCTATAGTAGCCTTCGTTGCAGTGTGTTATAATTAAAGAAATTCGATATAAACACACCATAGCTTAGAAAATTTACAGACGGTGTGTACAAGGAGTTTCTATGGCCGCTATCGTCACCTTGAATCAAGACAGTCCTTCTGTCCAATATTTATGCAAAAAAGATAAACGGCTTGCAAAAGTCATCAGTATGGTAGGTCCGATTTCCTATGAACCACACACTGATAATCCCTTTCCTTTTCTAATCCATGAAATCATCGAACAGATGCTGTCGGTAAAAGCCGGAGCAAAAATCTATGGACGGTTTGAAGAATTGTGTGAGGGTCAGATAACCCCGGAGGCTATCTCAAAGCTCTCCGTTGAGGAAATCAAGGCAATTGGTACTTCTACTGCCAAGGCTAACTATATAAAAAACGCAGCTTCAGCCGTCTTGTCAGGAGAACTCGATTTTACGAAGTTCCCTGATATGACGGATGAAGCTGCGCTCAAAGAATTAGTCAGCCTTCGCGGCATTGGTACTTGGACCGCAAAGATGTATTTGATTTTCGTCCTGGACAGACAGGACATCTTGCCATTCGAAGACGTTGCTTTTTTACAAAGCTACAAATGGCTTTACAAAACAGAAGATGTGTCGAAAGCATCTATAGAAAAGAAATGTAAAAAGTGGAAGCCCTACTCCTCCATTGCTGCCCGGTTTCTTTACCGTGCTTTGGACATGGGCTATACGAAAGAAGCGTTTCACTTATATAAATGAAGTGAGGAGATTTTGACATGAAAAAAATCTATCGAATTCATGGTGATAATATTGTTGAATGTGAACGGATTGCTAATTTAATTTTAAATGAAGTGCATCCTCAAAATATGAAAAAGACTCTTATATCTCCTGCAACTATTTCTGAGAATATAATTTTTTCCTATTCAGGGTTTGACTTTGAATGGGAGTTAATATTATTGCCCGGATTTAATAAAGCTGGTCGTTCTCGTTGGAAGGGAGATATATTTAAAGCATTAAGAGAAAATGGTAGTTTCTTAGATGAAACCCCTGATGCAATTATTACAGAAGTCACTAACAATAGTGAAAAAATCATATGCGCAATTGAGTTCTGTAGCGCATTACAAGCAGGTAATCAAGCTTGGCAAAGAAGTGGTCGTGCCTTTTCCACAGGAAGAACAGGATGTCCATATATCTATATCGTGGATTTTGTAAAATATGAACTCGATCCCCAAACACGAAATCGCAAAGCTTTACGATTTCCTAATGCAGCTGTCCCCTATAGCTATGTGAACTTTTCTAGGGAAGCGCTGATTAAATCGTTATCGGATTCCATTCTTGTATTTTTATTCAATGCAAGGAATCAAGTCGACGCGAATAGCCAGCTATTTAAGGAGACTGATGACGCAGCGTTGGATAAAAATACATATGGAATTCGATTCTGCGAATTAATCAGTGCTTCCTTAGTATCTTAGTATAAATGCGGCCTTCGGCAGCACCCCCTTTGGTGGCTGGCGCCACCACCTTTCCCCCTAAAGGGGGCACTATGGGTGCTCCGCAGCGTGCCATATGTCTCTGCTGGGAAGTATAGAGAGGCCTATTCTGCCCCCTGAATAGGGGGAAGTCCGCCGTAGGCGGATAGGGGGTGGCCGCCTAGGGAAACGCTGATTTAATCCAATTATTTGCTGACTGGCAAAGCATAATCCTGTAAAATAGAGATAACAACAGGAAAGGTGGTATTCCCCATGAAACAGCAGAGCTTAAACTTCACTGACGTAGAGTACATGCATAGAAAAAAGGTAACCAAGCGCGAAGAATTCCTTGAATCCATGGATAAGATGATTCCCTGGGATGACTGGGTCAATATTATTGCGCCCTACTATCCCTCTGGTAAGCGTGGACGCCCCGTAAAAGGCATTGAAACCATGCTTCGTATGTACCTTATGCAGAATTGGTTTAACCTCTCTGATGCTGCTATCGAAGATACAATCTATGACAGCTATGCCATGAGGTCTTTCATGCGCCTCGACTTTTCCTGTGAACAAGTTCCTGATGCTACTACCCTTCTGAAATTCCGCCATCTGCTGGAAAAACATAACATAGGGAAAAAGCTCTTTGAGGACGTGAAGCGCCGCCTGGAAGAGAAGGGGATGATTATGCATGGTGGAACCATTGTGGATGCTACCATCATCAATGCCCCAAGCTCTACGAAGAATAAAGAAGGCAAACGTGATCCGGAAATGCATCAGACCAAGAAGGGAAACCAGTGGTATTTTGGCATGAAAATTCATGCCGGAGTTGATGCTGGAAGTGGTTATGTACACACAATTACCGCAACGGCAGCCAATGTAAGTGACATTAATGAAGCGCATAAACTGATTCGTGATGATGATGAGGTAGTATATGGTGATTCTGGCTATGGTGGCCTGCCAAAGAGAGAGGAAATAAAATCAGACCAAGAC
>OGXH01001690.1_pt1 | contig 16108 bp, 18 predicted proteins | sample 1576241 | NCBI WGS metagenome assembly OGXH01 (sample SAMEA3541529, study PRJEB24748) | human gut metagenome | biome: human gut; feature: human-associated habitat; material: faeces | place: China | collected 2012
CCCTGTACCACGACGCCAGCGAGATCCTCACCGGGGATCTGCCTACCCCCATCAAGTACTACAATCCCGCCATCCGGGATGCCTATAAGCAGGTGGAGCATATCGCCTGCGGCAAGCTGGTGGGGATGCTGCCGCCGGAGCTGCAGCCGGACTTTGCCGAGGCCCTGACCCCCACAGACCCGGAGGTGGAGGAACTGGTGAAGGCGGCGGACAAGCTGTCTGCCCACATCAAATGTCTGGAGGAGCTGAAGGCCGGGAATCTGGAGTTCCGCCGGGCGGCGGAGCAGACAGAGCGGGCGTTGGACGATTTTCACCTGCCGGAGCTGACCTATTTCCGGGAGCATTTCCTCCCCAGCTTCCGGCTGACGCTGGATGAGATGGAGTAAAATCAAGCGCAGGAGAGACGGCTCGTCTCCCCTGCGCTTGATTCGTTATGAAGCTCGTACCTTGCGTTCTGCGCATGGCGGCAGGCTTTTCGCAACTGTGTCCTCCGACCACCCCGCAGCGATCTTCTGCCGTGGCACGGCATCACCCATGCTGCGGCACCGACCATGATATCCCGCCGAAGACATACAGACCTTCCCTGCAAAAAGAAAAGCAGGCGGAAAGCCACGCTTCCCGCCTGTCAAGGACACACGATCATTATTTGCCAGCGGCCACGGACTTGACCTGCTTGACCTCACGGCCATTGTAGGTACCGCACTCCGGGCACATTCTGTGAGGCAGATGCAGCGCACCGCACTTGGTGCAAGCCACCAGACCGGGAGTCGCCAGCTTCCACACGGAGCTGCGTCTCTTGTTGCGTCTTTGCTTGGATACTTTTCCCTTGGGTACTGCCATGTTGACACCTCCTTGGTCTTAACTGCCTGAGCAGTAATTGATAGTATAGAGAAGCGCTTTACTCCTTCTCCTGCAGGAGACTGGCCAGCTTGGCAAGCCTCGGATCCACCTGCTTTTTACAGCGGCAGGGCTCCCGGTTGAGGTTCACGCCGCAGCCGGGGCAAAGACCCTTACAGTCCTCGGAGCAAAGAGTTTTCGTGTCCATGTCGAGAATGAACGCATCTCTGGCCAATTCCGCCAGATCCACCTCGTCGTGCTCCAGCAGGATGATCTCGTCGCTGTCCTCCTCCTGCTTCTCCTCGGCCAGAACGCACGAGTAAGAAACGGACTTGGGCGCATCGAACTCCTCCATGCACCGGTCACACACGCAGTGCAGCGTCGTATGCATCTCCAGCTGGCACAGCAGAACCCCGGCCTGATTCCGAATACGGCCTTCCACAGTGACCGGACGGATAATGGGCGCAGCGCCGCCGAAATCCAGCTGAGACAGATCCATCTCAAACCGGACCTCCTGACTGGCGTCGGGGGTATGCAGCAGTCGGTTTACATTCAATCGCATAGTACACCTCTTAATGACACGAATAGTATTATAGAGGATTGCACCCGGCTTGTCAAACATTTTCTGCGAAATATTTTGACAATTTCCGAAAATCAGGTACAATAGCCTTAAACAGCATCCATCAAAGGAGGAAACACGCCATGCGGGAGCTGACCATCGGGAAAAATGACGCCGGACAGCGGGTGGATCGCTTCGTCTCCAAGGCTCTGCCGCTGCTGCCGCCGGCCCTGCTGCAAAAGTATATCCGCCTCAAGCGCATCAAGGTCAACGGAGGCCGGGCCCAGCGGGATCAGCGTCTGCGGGAGGGGGACGTGCTGCAATTATACATCAACGACGAGTTCTTCGACAAGCCCAGAGAGGATAACCTGTTCCTCACCCTGTTCCGCCCCAGCCTGGATATCGTCTACGAGGACGAGAATCTGATGCTGCTGAACAAGCGCCCCGGTCTGGTGGTTCACGCCGACGAGACGGAGAAGGTCAATACCCTCATCAACCACATTCAGGCATACCTCTACCAGAAGCGGGAGTGGAACCCCCGGTGGGAGAATGCCTTCACCCCGGCGCTGTGCAACCGCATCGACCGCAACACCGGCGGCATCGTCATCGCCGCCAAAAACGCCGAGACCCTGCGGATCATCAACCAGAAGATCCGGGATCGGGAGATCGACAAACGCTACCTCTGCATCACCGTGGGGACGCCCCGGCCGCCGCAGGGGGAGGTATCCTGCTTCCTGCTGAAGGACGAGAAGAAAAAGCAGGTGGCCGTGTACCACAGGCCCGTTCCCGGCGGCAAGACCGCCGTTACCCGCTACCGGACGCTGGAGACCCGTGGGGAGCTGTCCCTGCTGGAGGTGGAGCTGCTGACGGGCCGCACCCACCAGATCCGTGCCACCATGGCGGACTTGGGCTGCCCCCTGCTGGGGGACGGCAAGTACGGCGACGGGCAGGTGAACCGCCGCTACGGCGAGACCCGGCAGGCTCTGTATTCCTACCGCCTGACCTTCGACTTCCCCACGGACGCCGGCCTGCTGAATTACCTCCGGGGCCGCAGCTTTCAGGTGGAGAGCGTCCCCTTCCGGGAAAAATACTTCGGCTGACCGCCGCCCCGGCTGCCTGGTGCAGCCGGGGCTTTTTTCTGCCATTCCCCGGAAATCTCCGGCAAAAACGAGTAAAATTCTCCACCGTGCAGAATTTTCCTTAAACAGGGAAAATATTCATTGACATTTCTTCGCTTTTTATATATAGTGAATCTGCCAAATTTCAACGAGAGATATCAGGCCTGTCCGCAAGGCCTCCCTTTGAACAGAGAAAAGAGGTAGATATTATTTAACGAACGGGGGAGGATAAATGTCCAAAGAGTTGATTCGCCTGCGGGACCTCTGCATGGCGTTTGACGACGAGCTGGTTCTCGATCACATCAATCTGTATATCAACGATTCCGAATTCCTCACACTGCTTGGCCCCAGCGGCTGTGGCAAGACCACAACGCTGCGGATCATTGGCGGCTTCACGACGCCCACGTCGGGAGACGTCACCTTTGACGGTGTGAGGATCAATGACGTTCCGCCGCATAAGCGGCAGATCAACACCGTCTTTCAGAAGTATGCCCTGTTTCCCCATCTGGATGTCTTTGAAAACATCGCCTTTGGCTTGCGGATCGCCAGGGTGCCTGCCGACGAGATCGAGCAGCGGGTGACAGAGATGCTGGGTGTGGTGAGCCTGAAGGGCTTTGAGCACCGGAGGATCCATCAGCTCTCCGGCGGCCAGCAGCAGCGTGTGGCCATTGCCCGTGCGCTGGTGAACCGGCCCAAGGTGCTGCTGTTGGACGAGCCGCTGGGTGCCTTGGACCTGCGCCTGCGGAAGGATATGCAGATCGAGCTGAAACGGATCCAGCAGCAGATGGGCATTACCTTTGTATACGTTACCCACGATCAGGAGGAGGCCCTGACCATGTCCGACACCGTGGTGGTGATGGACAAGGGCCGTATCCAGCAGATCGGCACCCCGGAGGATATCTACAACGAGCCGAAGAACGCCTTCGTGGCGGATTTTATCGGTGAGAGCAATATTTTGAACGGCGTCATGGTCCGGGACAAGGTAGTGAAGATGTACGGCCGGGAGTTCCCCTGCGTGGACGGCGGCTTCGCACCCAACGAGCCGGTGGACGTGGTCATCCGTCCGGAGGATATCGACATCGTCCCCGTGGAGCAGGGGCAGCTGGTAGGCACCGTCACCAGCGTCACCTTCAAGGGGATGCAGTATGATATCATTGTGGACTTCCGGGGCTTCAAGTGGCTCATTCAGACCACGGATCACTCTCCGGAGGGCGCCCGCATCGGCGTGAAGATCGATCCCGACGGCTTCCACATTATGAAAAAGAGCGAATACTCCGGCCAGTTCGGAGATTACAGCTCCTACTCCGAGGAGTATGAGGAGCTGGCGGACGCCTCTCTGGAGACGGACGAGGAGGAGAGCGGGGATGAAGAATAAGCTCTCCCGGTTCGCCGTGCCCTACGAGGTGTGGATGGCGATCTTCGTGGTGGCCCCCATTGTCATTATGGTGGTCTACGCCTTTTCTTCCGCCGACGGCGGCTTTACTCTGGATAACTTCGTGCAGATGGGGGGCTATACGGAGGTGTTTCTCCGGTCCTTCAAGCTGGCCATCATCGCCACGGTGATCTGTCTGCTCATCGGCTACCCGGTGTCCTATCTCATGAGCCGGGAGGGCGCCTCCTTTCAGCGGACGGCCATGGTGCTCATTATGCTGCCCATGTGGATGAACTTCCTGCTGCGGACCTATTCGTGGATGACCATTCTGGAAAACAACGGACTTTTGAACCAGCTGTTCCAGAAGATCGGCCTTATCAGCCTCTATAACCACATCTTCGGCACCAACTTGGAGTATTTCCCCATGATGAATACCCAGGGGGCCGTGGTGCTGGGCATGGTGTATAACTACCTGCCCTTCATGATCCTGCCCATCTATTCCGTCATCATCAAGCTGGACCACTCCCTGCTGGAGGCCGCCCGTGATCTGGGGGCCGGCAGCCTGACGGTGTTCCGCCGGGTGATCCTGCCCCTGTCCCTGCCGGGCGTGGTGTCGGGCATCACCATGGTGTTCGTGCCGTCGGTGTCCACCTTCGCCATCAGCCGGATGCTGGGCGGCGGCACGGAGCTGCTGCTGGGCGACCTCATTGAGCGGCAGTTTCTGGGGGGTGCCTACAACCCCCAGCTGGGCGCCGCCATTTCGCTGGTGATGATGATCATTGTGCTGGTGTGTATGCTGGTGATGAATCGCTTCGGTGAGGGCGAGGAACAGGCGGTGAAGCTATGAGCCGCACCCAGAATCGCTTTGGCGACCGGCTGCTGATGGCGCTGGTGTTCCTGTTTCTCTATGCACCCATCATCATCCTGATCGTCTTTTCCTTCAACGCCGGTACCAGCTCCAGCGTGTGGAAGGGCTTCTCCCTGAAGTGGTACGAGTCCCTTCTCTCCAACCGGCTCATTATGAACAGCGTCTATACCACGCTGCTGGTGTCGCTGCTGTCCACCATCGTGGCGTCCATCGCCGGCACCTTCGCCGCCATCGGCCTGTACGCCATGAGCCGCCGCCGTCGTGCGGCGGTGAACGCCGTCAACAACATCCCCATGATGAATGCGGATATCGTCACCGGCGTCAGCCTGTGCCTGCTGTTCGTGGTGTTCTTCAACGGCTGGGGCGCTTTCGCCGGGTGGATGAATTCGTGGCAGTCGCTGGTGGTGCTGCCGGAGCGCCTGACCATGGGCTTCGGCACACTGCTGATCGCCCATATCTGCTTCAATATCCCCTATGTGATTTTGTCCGTGGGGCCCAAGCTGCGGCAGATGGACCGCAACCTCATCGATGCGGCGCAGGACTTGGGCTGTACGTGGATGCAGGCCTTCTGGCGTGTGGTGATCCCGGAGATCAGGCCCGGTATCGTCTCCGGCGCTCTGACGGCCTTCACCATGTCCGTGGACGACTTCATCATCAGCTACTTCACCGCCGGTACCAGCTCCTCCACGTTGGCCATGACCATCTACGGCATGACCAAGAAGCGGGTCAGCCCGGAGATCAACGCCATCTCCACCCTGCTGTTCGTGACGGTGCTGGTGCTGCTGGCCGTCGTGAACCTGCGGGAGAGCCGTGCCGACCACCGCCTGAAGGCGGAGCACCACACCGCCCCAGCGGCCCCCCACCCCAACCGCAGCAAGCTCCATAAGACCCTGCGCCGTGTGGGGGCGGGACTGGCGGCCTGCGTGCTGGTGGTGACGCTGATTGTCACCGGCCGCTCCGCCCGGTCCGACCGGGTGGTGAACGTGTGCTCCTGGGGCGAGTATATCGACGAGAGCCTCATCACCCAGTTTGAGGAGGAGACCGGCATCCGGGTCAACTACCAGACGGCGGAGAGCAACGAGGCTCTGTACTCCCTCATCAAAATGGGCGGCGCCGACTTCGATGTCATCGTCCCCTCGGACTATATGATCGCCCGGCTCATTGACGAGGATATGCTGGCGGAGCTGGATTACAGCCACATCCCCAACTTTGACCTCATTGCCGATACCTATAAGAACCTCAGCTACGACCCGGAGAACAAGTACACCGTCCCCTACACCTGGGGTACGCTGGGCATCATCTACAACACCACCATGGTCTCCCAGCCTATCACCAGCTGGAGCGCCATGTTCGACCCCCAGTACGCCGGACAGGTGCTGATGATCAACAACTCCCGTGACGCTCTGGCGGCGGCCCTGCTGTATCTGGGATACAGCATCAATACCACCGACGAGAGCCAGCTGGAGGAGGCCTTTGCCCTGCTGAAGCAGGCCAAGGACAGCGGCGTGTATCAGGCCTTCGTCATGGATGAGGTGTTCCAGAAAATGGAAGGCGGCAACGCTGCCGTGGCCATGTATTACGCCGGCGACTACCTGACCATGCTGGAGAATAACGAGGATCTGGCCTTCGTTGTCCCGGAGGAGGGCAGCAACTGGTTTGTGGATGCCATGTGCATCCTGAAGAGCAGCCAGCATATGTCCGAGGCGGAGGAGTGGATCAACTTCATCGCCTCTACAAAGGCCAATCTGGCCAACATGGACTACATCTGGTATGCCTCCCCCAACGGTGAGGCGCTGGAGGAGTACCCGGCCTACTATGAGGAGGTCAACGAGGAACCGCTGGATCCGGAGATCTACGAGATCATGGCCCCCTCGGAGGAGGTGCTCCGTCGCTGTGAGATCTATGAGAATCTCCCCGCTGAGACCCTGCGCCTGTACGACCGACTCTGGACCCGTCTGGGCGTGTAGGGGAAGCTGCCAATGTAAAGTATCCGGTCAGGCGTATTGACGTAAAATCGGATCAGACCCCCGGCCGGATGGATGTCCGGCCGGGGGTTCTTGCCATTTATGACGGAGGGCATCCAATTTGGCAAAAACGCTTGTCAGTCCGGGAAAAATCCGGTATAATAATGCGTCAGGAAAGCGTCAGATCTCTGTCCACTGGACAGAGAAATGTCAAGCTGACGGAAGAATTACAGAACGGAGTGGAAAAATATGAAAGCCATCGTGACCGTGGTAGGAAAAGATCAGGTGGGCATCATTGCCGGTGTGTGCGGTACACTGGCCCAGCATGGGGTCAACGTGCTGGAGATCAGCCAGACCATCATGGAGGGGTGCTTTACCATGATGATGGTGGTGGATCTGGCAGGGTGCCAGGGTTCCTTCGAGCAGCTGCGGACCGACATCACCGCCTACAGCGAGGCCCGTGACCTGTCTCTGCGTATCCAGCGGGAGGACATCTTCGACGCAATGCACAAGCTGTAAGAGGGGGAGCCATGCTGAGTATACATCACATTTTTGATACCATCGACATGATCGATAAGCGCCATCTGGATATCCGCACCATCACCATGGGTATCTCCCTGCTGGACTGCGTCAGTGAGGATCCCAAGCGCTGCTGCGAGAAAATCTATGACAAGATCTGCCGCCGGGCGCAGCATCTGGTGCGGACGGGCGAGGAGATTCAGGGGGAGTTCGGTATCCCCATCGTCAACAAGCGCATCTCCGTGACCCCCATGGCGCTGGTGGCCGGCGGCTGCGACACGGAGGACTACGTTCCCTTTGCCCACGCCATGGACCGGGCTGCCAAGACCTGCGGCGTGGACTTCATCGGCGGCTACTCGGCGCTGGTGCAGAAGGGCTTTGCCCACGGCGACGAGCTGCTGCTGCGGGCCATTCCACAGGCACTGGCGGAGACGGATATCGTCTGCTCCAGTGTCAACGTGGGCTCCACCAAGGCGGGCATCAACATGGACGCCGTGGCCCGCATGGGGCGCATCATTAAGGAGACGGCCCATCTGACCCGTGACACCGACGGGCTGGGCTGCGCCAAGCTGGTGGTGTTCTGCAACGCCGTGGAGGATAACCCCTTTATGGCAGGGGCCTTCCATGGGGTGGGTGAGGCCGACAGCGTCATCAATGTGGGCGTCTCCGGCCCCGGCGTGGTACACCACGCCTTGCGGTCCTGCAAGGACCAGCCCTTTGACGTGGTGGCGGAGACCATCAAAAAGACGGCTTTCCAGATCACCCGTGTGGGTCAGATGGTGGCCACCGAGGCCTCCCGGCGGCTGGATACTCCCTTCGGCATCGTAGACCTGTCGCTGGCGCCCACCCCCGCCATCGGAGACAGCGTGGCCCGGATCCTGGAGGAGATGGGGCTGTCCGTCTGCGGCACCCACGGCACCACGGCGGCGCTGGCGCTGCTGAACGACGCCGTGAAGAAGGGCGGCGTCATGGCGTCCTCCCATGTGGGCGGGCTGTCCGGCGCCTTTATCCCGGTGTCGGAGGACGAGGGCATGATCGCCGCCGCTCTGGACGGTACCCTGACGCTGGATAAGCTGGAGGCCATGACCTGCGTATGCTCCGTGGGGCTGGATATGATCGCCGTGCCCGGCAGCACCACCGCCGAGACCATCTCCGCCATCATCGCTGACGAGGCGGCGGTGGGCATGGTCAACAGCAAGACCACCGCTGTCCGTATCATCCCCGTGGAGGGGAAGGATGTGGGTGACATGGTGGAACTGGGCGGCCTGTTGGGTTCTGCGCCGGTGATGCCGGTCCATGAAGCCGCCAGCACAGATTTCATCGCCCGTGGCGGCCGCATCCCCGCTCCGCTGCAGAGCCTGAAGAACTGAGAAGCGGCAGATCGCCGTGAAAAAGGAGCCTTGCGTGCGCCACCATGTAGCGCTGTCGGTAGTCGAAATCATAAGAAAATGTAAAAAAGCCAGTCAGAGATTTGTGACGGGCGGATAACGAGGTTTTTATGCAGGATACGGTGCAGTCTCTGAAAAGGGGCTGCACCGTGTTCTGCTTTATGCAGAAATTCTGAACTGCTGCGGGTTTTGGCGTATTTCCTCCATTGCCGCCTGCAGCTCCTGTTCCGTCGGCGGAGTGAACAGCCCGACGGCAGTAAAGTAAATGCCCACCTTCACCTTTTTTGTTTTCTTGTCCTTGCTGTGGACCTCGATACGCCGTATCAGCGCATTGACAATCTCCGGGGTAAGCTGCCGGATGTCCGTGTAATCTCGAAGTGCTTTCATCAACAGCTTTAAATCCACCTTGCTTTGCTCGGCGGCCTGTAGTTTTTCGTTACCGTCAGCCACAAGCTCCAGCAGATCCTTCTGTTCTTTCTCGTAATTGTCCGTCATCTTTACAAAACGCTCATCGGTGATCTTGCCGGAGATATTTGCCTCAAACAGTTCTTCAATCGCCTTGTCGATCACCTTGATTCGCTGCTCACCGGTTGCTATGGTTTGCCTCAGCTTTTCGCTTCGGACTGCCTTGCGGCGGTGTTGTTTTTTGCCAGCAGATATAGGAAAACGGACTCATAACACCGCACAAAATCCGCAAGATTGCCCACCGCTTCTGCCACGATTTGCTCCAGCGCCACATTGCGGATGTAGTGGATGCCGCAAGTCCCACGCCCGGAATTATAGTTGGCACAGCGGTAAAACTCCTGATTGGGTTTTAGGCTTTTGGCGGCGCAGAAGTGCAGCTTTGCACCGCAGTCGGGGCAGTACAGCAGTCCTGCAAACAGGATCTTTCGTCCCGTTCTCGTGTTCCTGCGCTTGTGGCAGCGTAGCTCCTGTACCCGGTCGAACAGCTCTTCGGAAATAATCGGCTCCTGCATATTCGGAATAATCTGTTGTTCCTCTACAGGATTGTAGATTTTCTTGTGAACCTTGAAACTGACCGTTGTGCTTTTGAAGTTCACGGCGCAGCCTGTGTACTGCCTGTTTTCAAGGATATGCTTCACTGCATCGCTCGCCCACAGATACGGATTAGTCGGGACAGGATTTCGGGTAACTCTGCCGGTGCTGGCGTAATATGCTGTTGGGGTCATTATTTTCTCATTTTCAAGGTCACGGGCGATTTGTGACGGGCCACGCCCTGCAAGGCAGAGATTGAAAATCTTCCGCACCACCTCCGCCGCAGGCTCGTCTATGAGCCACTTTTCTCTGTCATCCGGCGATTTTTTGTAGCCATAGGGAACGGTTGGCGAAATTCGTTTTCCGTGTTCCGCCTTGCTTTTCCAAACTGCACGGATTTTCTTGCTGGTCTGTTCGGCGTACCACTCGTTAAAAATGTTGTAAAACGGCATCATCTCAAGCCCTGTTTTGGTTGCGGTGTTCACATTTTCCTGAATGGAGATAAAGGTCACACCGAGGGACGGATAGACGATCTGCGTCAGCCGACCCATCTCCACCTGCTCACGACCAAAACGGCTAAGATCCTTCACAATAATTGTGCCGACCTGTCCGTCCTCCACCATCTTCTGCATTTTCTGAAAACCCTCACGCTGAAATGTGGTGCCGGAGATGCCGTCGTCTACAAAATACATTGTGTTCCGGTAGCCCTCCCGACGGGCGAAGTCCGAGAGAATCTGTTTTTGGTTGGTGATGGAGTTCGATTCCATATCGCCTTTATCATCATCCACCGATAGGCGGCAATACAGCGCTGTGATTTTTTCTTCTGTTTGCCCTTTGTTTTTGCTTGCTGTTGTCATATTGGTTTTGATCTCCTTTCTTGACAACCGGGCATGGCAAAGGCAAGTGTATTGTACTATGCTCGGTTGTCTTTTGCGATTGTGCGGTTACATCAGCTTTTGCGAAAGCAGCAGGTCACGGAACTGCTGCAAAACGCTTTGCTTGCCGTTCTCACTGAAATGGGTGGATATCTCGTAGACTGTGCCGCCGATTTTCATTGTAAAGTCTGACTTCGCTACGGCTTCAAACACATCATCGGTTAACAGGTTCTTTCTTTGTTTCATCTTCACACGCTCCTTATCTTTCATTCTCTCGCTATCTGCGCAGATATTTGCGGTAATACTCGCAGGCTTTGAGGATGAAGTCCTCAAGCTGCTGTGGATTAGCGCCCGGCGCAAATTTCCGCAGTTTTTCGGTGGGTATCTTCACGGTTTCCCGTTGATTTGCCTTTTCTTCCGACATAATGCTTCGAATCATATCCGCCGTCAGCGCAAAGTTGCTAAATGCCTTGCGCATACGAACAGCCTGTGCGTAGGACGGCGTGCAGTCGTTGATTTCGCACTGTTCCAACACATTCCGCTGACTTTGCTCGTCGAGGAAGGAAATCTCCACACCGACGGACAGCGCCATTTTACCTTCATCCATAAATTCAAGAAGTTCGGGAATAAGGTTTGTTAGGCGAATATAGCGGTGGATTTGTCTTTCACTTTCGTTTGAAGATTCGCTTATTTGTGATACGCTCCACTTCTCGCCAAGTTGGCGAGAAGTTCCCTGGTGTGACAGAGCCTCCATTTTCAACTTGTAAGCAAATGCCTTTTCGGATGGCAGGATATGCTCACGATGCAAATTGCTGTCCACCACGGCAATGACGGCAGCATCCCGGTCAAGGGCATAAATCAAGGCAGGGATTTCGGTGATCCCTGCCTTTTGTGCTGCGTGTAAACGGCGGTGGCCGCTAATCACGTCATATTCGTCCGTACTATCTATGGGTTGGACAATCAAGGGTGAAAGAATTCCTTGTGTCTGCACGCTTTCGATCAGCGTGTTCATCTCGGCATCGTCCTTGACCTTGAACGGGTGTCCGGCAAAGGGATGCAATTTTTCTACCAGAATTGCCACCGGCTTTTTCATCGTATTTTTCATTTTATCTACCTCTTTCCTTGTATCTTGCACGGGCTTTTTTCTCCAACTCGTGCTCTTGCTTTAGCAATTCATACAGGTGCGGAGATTTCTCTAAAATCCGCTCCGCACGGCGCAGACGCTCCCTTACAGGCTTCATCTGCCCGGATACCGCCTTGCGGCGTTCCTTATTTTGCGCCTGTTCCTCCGGCGACTTGGGGCGGCGTATGCGGTTGCTGATGCCGCTGCGCTCACGCTCCAAGGCGGAAAGTTCTGCTTTGGATTGCTCAATATTTGCTTGCAGGTCGGCTGTCGTATGGATACCGTGCTCCTGCAAGAAGTGATAGTCGGCAACCAGCTCCTTCAAGTCCTTTTCCGCCGCCCGCAGATCCGGCGACAGCAGCATTACATCGGCAAGCTCGGCTACGATTTGAATCGCCGTTATGACAAGATAAAACACCGCATCCACCAAAACGGTGGCGGTGGCATAACTGTGTTCAATGGAGAAACCCAGCTTTCGCAGCTCGTCCTCCAGTGGGAATTTCTTCGGCTTGTACGGCGGTCGGTATTCCAAGGTGAATAGCCGATACCGATTTTCAGCGTTCTGTCGTAGCTGTGCGTTGACGATATCTTTCGTAAAGCCGATGCTTTTGAGTCGGATGGCTCGCTCCCAGTGCTTTGCTTTTACCGAAAAGCGCACAGGGTCAAGCGTATAACCGAGCGCAAATAGCTGGCCTTCAAATTCTCTTGGGCTGGTCGCAAAGGACAGGCAGTATTCCACATCCTCACGCAGATAGTCTCGGTGGGTTTTCTTGCCGGCCTTGTGAACCCAATACTCCTTTTTCTTGCCCTTTGAGTAGAAATCGCTGTTTTCCAGCACAGACAGCTCGTGCTCCCGGCAGATTTCATCGGAGATTTTACGCAGCTCCTTGTGGTCGCCGATTTTGTTTTTGAACTTTGCGCCGTCCTTGAAGGACACGGGATTCACGACAAAATGGCAATGCACATTGTCGGTATTCAGGTGGACGGTGACCAGCACTTGATACCGATCGCCCCACATTCTTCTTGCTGTTTCCTTGCCGATGGCAAACGCCTGCTCCGGTGTAACCTCACCCTCCTTAAAACTCTGAATGCCGTGGTAGCCGACGACCTTTCCACGCAGACCGAATCGCCGCTGCACGGCGATCATTTCGGCATAGGCGTTCTGCGCCGAGCAGTTGATGCCGCCCACAAACATCTTGCGGTCAGTCTTATCGTCGTTCTCTGCGTAACGCAGGGCAGCATACAAATCCTCGTCCAAATATTCCGGTGCAGTGGTCTTGTCGGGATTGTCGGCGTAGTCCAGCGTGGCTTTCAGATTTTTGAACACAGGCCAAAAGCCTGTAACAGCCATACCGCATCACCCCTTTCCCGGCAGCAAGAATTCTGCTGTGATCTGCTTCAGCACCACACCAATTTCCTCGTCAAGCTCCGGCGACCCCGCCTTATCTGCAAGCTCGCCCAGCTTTTCAAGGCAAGCAAAAAGAGCGTCAGGCGGAACCACTCTCGGCTTGTACCCCAACGCTCTTTGCTTCACATATTCGGTTGTACTCAGCCCGCATTTTCGGGCCTTTGCTTGAATCTTCTCTTTTTCCATTGCCGTAACTCTTACGGCAATTCGTATATCCTTTCCCATGCACATCTCTCCTTTCCGGGGGATTGGGGGCTGTGCCCCCAAAGAGTCAGCCGATTCTGGCTGTGATTGGGACTTCTGTGGCACACAAAGTCCCTGCTTGCTATACTGTGAGACGCACCTCGCAGGGCATAAAGAAAAGCGGCTGACGGATACTGAAAACCGCATTCTTGCCCATTGAGGGTATATCTTGTTCCCGAGCCAAAATGGCTCTGCTTCTGCTGCAAATACCGCGATCTGAGCCACATCTCGGCATTTTGGCTCAGCCGAACATTTCAAGGTCATCCAGCACGCTCTTTTCATTTTCGGCTTGCTGCTCCTCGGTCAGTTCGAGTTGTACCTGCTCAAAAACAGGAGGTGCCGCAGCAAACGACACCTCCTGCAATTCCTCCCGTATGACCTGCCGAATATCATCCAGCAAAACCCCATTTGTGGATGTCTGCCGCTGCATTTCGTTTAAGATCGCCGTTATCATAAAAGCGTTGCGGGATTTATCAAGCGCCTGTAAATACTGTGCGGCTTTCGCCTCTTTTGACTTGTCCAAATCAAACCGCGCATTGATTCGATATTTGCTCATCCCTTCGCCTCAGCCTTCATCTGCGCCTCGGCCAGATATTCATACCCCTTTGCAGCGGCGCAGATGTCCTCAACGAATTTCACCCGGTCGGCGCTGAACTTATAAAAGTTCTTCACAAGGCAACCGCCTCCACCGGTCACATACAAGGTCATTGTATTCTCATCATAGCCGTGCTCACGAAGTCTGCGGAAGACGTCCCGTACATACTCGGCGGCGACGCTCTTGATGATTTTCAGATCGGCAGGCGCAATATTTGCCGTGCCGGTGATCAGCACCTCGTCGATGATGGCATCGTTGATTTCCCGTTGCGTTTTCTGCATAAATGCCTCACGGACAGCGAGGGTACACTGGTAAGTCCCGAATTTCTCGGTGAACATTTTGCCCTGCTGCGGCTTGCCGTTGATCATATACAGCGTGTTCATTGTGCCGTTGCCGATGTCGGCGATCAGGTTGACACCTTTCAGTGTGGTGCCAAAGCCGGCAATAGCGGCGTACCCCTGCGGATAGATGCGCACATCGTCGATATAGAGATGGTAGTCCGCCTTTTTGTAGGTGAACTCCACCTCGGCGTTCTTCATCAGATATGCTCTAAAATCTGCCTTTTGTCCGCTCGTCCAAGTCAGGGGCAGACCGGCGGCAATCACAATGTGCGCTTCGGTGAGATTCTCGGCTTTCAGTTCCTTGGCAATGGCCGCAAGAGTGAGGATATAATAGTCCTCGTCGTTCACCTTTTCGGCAATAAATTCTTTGTGTCCTTCGCCGATGAGATAATACTTGCCGTTGTAGGTCAGCATATCCGCCGGTGAACAACGGCTCTGCGTCAAAACTAAGAATTCCGGACAGGAAACAGTGATTTGCGGTTTTCATATTCCCGTAACCGTGGTCAATACCGATGATTTTCGTGTTGTGGATTGTTTTCATCATAAGTCCTTTCCTGCGCATTGCGCATTTCAAAAAATTTCGGATAACTTATTTTCAGGCAGTTATCCAAGTCCGTTTTGCTGTAAGATTTCCGCATACAGTTCTTTTTCGGCCGGCAACACCGCTTTCAAAAAATAATTGCAGTAGATACCGTGCCGGGAAATGAGCTGCACACATTGGGTTTCTTCGCCGTCGTCCAGCAGCAGGCAATTTCCTTTGTGGCAGTTACAGCAAGTCCTGCGCACAAGGGAGTTGATTTTTACCCGCTGCTTTGGCGTGATTTTCAGCACCATGTGTGCCGGTGAAAAATACCCGTTGGACGGACGATCTCTATCTATACCGTATGAAACCGGCACCGCCGAAGAAAGAGGATTTTCAAGATTATATTGCTCTTTACTGCGCTGAAAAGGACGAGAAATATCTCGGTTGGTTCTTTCATTATTACGAGCCGAGACTGAACACGATTATTATGCAGACGGTGCAGGAAACCGCTATGCAGGGGCATTTTGCCGACTTGAAGCAGGCGTATATTTTCGGCATTTACAAGGCGCTGCAAAAGTACGATATTTCCACCGGCGTTCCGTTCCTCATTTTCAAAGAATTCCATGTCAAAAATGAGATTGACGCATACATCAGCACCATGCGGCAGGGGTACTCAGTGCATAGTGTGGACGAGTACCGTAGCCTCAAAAAGACCATGGCACTGTATGGCAAATACGAGTGCAAATTTGATGAAGAAACGCTGACCAAGATTGCCACAGAGATTGGAAAAAGCATCAAGGACACCAAGGAAATGATCCGCTCCGGCATCGACAGTACCCACTATACCGACTTTTGCCGCCGTTATGCCGATGAGGACGGCGAGAGTACGGCGGAGGATGTGACCGCTGATGACACTTCTAACCCCGAAAGGCTGTTCTTCAAGCATTGGCAGACGGAGGCGTTGTTTGACACTTACGAAAGCCTTGACTACCGGGATCGCACGATGGTTGCCGATCACCTCGGCTTTTGCCCGGAATGCTACGGTATTTATGAGCTTGGTAGGGACGAAACCGGAAATCCCGTCAAGCTGCTCCGCAAGGGAAAGGCCTATATCGACCTTGCCGCTGAGCACACCCTGTCCTCGCCCGACACCGCCTTCCGCACCGTGAACGGCGCATACGAGAAAATGCGCCGGGAACTGACCGAAAAAGGGATATATTAAAACGCAAAAAGCCCCGATGAGTACAGGTGAAAACCTAAACTCATCGGGGCTGTCTTTCTGTCCACACATTCGTTTTTTGCCACCGTATTTTCTACAATGAACGGTGACAATTTTTATTTTCATACTTTTCGAGTAGAATATCAGAAAAACTCGGAGG
>OGXH01001691.1_pt1 | contig 16101 bp, 14 predicted proteins | sample 1576241 | NCBI WGS metagenome assembly OGXH01 (sample SAMEA3541529, study PRJEB24748) | human gut metagenome | biome: human gut; feature: human-associated habitat; material: faeces | place: China | collected 2012
GAAGGAACAGATTAAGTTATATGTTGGGATCGCGTTAAATTTTTATCTGGAGATTAAAATTGATTCGTCCTCAATGCCCTGGATTCCTCTGGGTGAATGCACTCTCGGGACGGATGCAACAGCAGGTAAAGGCCGAAGAAAAAAAATACAGATACAATACATTAATTGAGGGGCTGATTATAATGAGTTATTCCGAAAAATATATTAAAAACCAGGACAAACATTTTCTGAGTCTCCATGGTAAGTTAATTGATAGCCTGTACCCTGTTTCGTTGCGTGGCTCAGAGAGTTTATCTGAAATTTTCAGTTATGATTTAACATGTTTTACAACTGACACCAGTTTTCCGGTAGAAAAACTGAATGGGATGTCCCTTACATGTAAAATTGGAAACAGGAAACAATTATATCCTTCCCGTTTTATAAATGGGATCATAACCAGTGTTAATTGTACAGAAACAGGAGATAATAATATTATATGTAACATGTTAATTCAACCCCGACTGGTATTACTGACGTTAGGAAAAAAGACCCGAATCTGGAAAAACAGTTCCGTGCCTGATATTATTTTTTCTGTATTGAAAGAGTATGATATAAGCGGTATTCAAAATAGGCTATATAATAGATACGCTGATGCGGAATATATTGTTCAATATAAAGAATCAGATTATGCTTTCATTTCAAGATTGATGTCTGAAGCTGGTATTTATTATTTTTTTGAACATGATAAAAATAATCATAATATGATTATTGCAGATGGCGTATCATCTCATACTACTGTAAGCAAAATAGGTTTAAAACTGTTTACAACAACAAGCGATGAATCACCAGAAACCGTCCGAAATCTGAACATGTCATCACAACTCCTGCCGGGTAATTTTTCTCTGTCAGGATACGACCTTCAAAAAGTAGCAAGAATAGATGTAAAGTCGAAAATATTGCCAGGCTCCGGAGTACTCAGTGACATTGATTTTGATGACATTACCCCCTTAAATGACAGGGAACAACTGTCCAGAAAACTTGATGTTATGATTAAATCAGCCGAAGGTAACAAAACATGCTGGCATGGTAATACAGGAGCATGGTGGTTATCCTGTGGTGAACGTATTCGGATTGATCGTGGTAAAGGGAATGCGAGTAATTATTATGTTGCATCTGTTACTGTAGATACTGGTAACTGCCTTGAGTCTTTTTCCGGAAACTTCTGTAGCAGGATAAAATTATTCAGGGATAATATAAACTGGTGTCCTGCCAGTACTGAGCCCAAATCCAGAATACCGGGTGTCCTGGTTGCTCAGGTTGTAGGTCCTGAAGGCGAAGATGTTTATACAGACAAATATGGAAGAATAAAGTTAAAATTTCCGTGGGAGGATACAAACACACACGACAACGTATCCTGCTGGGTCAGAGTGGCTCAGGGGTGGTCTGGTACAGGATTTGGCTGTCAGTTTATACCAAGAATTGGTAGTGAGGTTTTGGTCAGTTTTATGCACGGTGACCCTAATCATCCCGTTGTTATTGGATGCGTATACAATGAGAAAAATAAACCTCCCTTTGAACTGCCAGGAAAGAAGAATATCTCTGGTCTTGTTACCAGAAGCCTGAAAAATGATGATCACACCAGAGGTAACTGGATCCTTTTTGATGATAAAAAGGACGATGAACGTCTGTCGATCAAAGCTCAGAAAGATTTTTTGTTAATCGCAAATAACGACGCCATTACTGATGTAAAAGGTCGGTCACAGCTGACAGTTGCAGATGGAAAAAATACACATATAAAACAGGGTGACGATATAACTGATATAAGCAATGGTTGTTTAAAAAGAAATGTTTATGGAGATATGAAAATCAATATATCTAATGGTAATCTGGAGCTAATAACAAATGGGGGTACTGGTGCTATAAAGACGGATCGAACGCTAACTGTGGAATCCCGGCAGTCAATTGTATTCAGGGTTGGTTCAAATAAAATAGAAATATCGCCGGCAGGAATAATAATTACAGGCACAACAATAAAAACGGAAAGTAAAGCTACTCTGGAGATAAAGGGGATTATGACAACCATTCAGGGGGAAGCTATGGCGAAAATCAGTGGCGGTATAATAAACATAGGTTAACGATATGGGGCACTCAATGTCACACTGGGAACATGAGCTGCATAAACTGGTTTATCACCACAAGCCAGTCAGCGTGAGCGACTGGCTTGTGACGAAATTCATGTCATCCAGTACAGCAGAAACAGAACCAGTACTCAGGAATATTCACCAGTATCTCAATAATCCTTGCGAGGAGTTACGATGGAAAATATTTGAACAGACAAACGAAGCGGGTTTTGGTACTAAAGAAGGCATACTGGGGTTGGCTGTATTTTTTATGGGGGGGAGCATGAGTCCGAAAGAGTATGAACCCGTTTATCCGCCCGAAGATACGGTAAACAGACTGATGCTTTGTATTCTCATGATGCTGGCGATGTCTGATCCGGGATCGCCACAGAGAGGTACTGAAATACTACTTTCAGAGTGGAACATCTATACAGGAAAGAACATATGTCAAAGCCAGCAGCCAGAATAACAGATATGCATATGTGCCCACTGATTACGCCAGGGATCCCTCCAGTACCACATATCGGAGGACCACTGTTGCAGCCGGGGGCACTAAACGTGCTTATATGCGGAATACCTGCTGCAACAGTAGGCACTATGGCTATGTGTACAGGAGCAACAGATGTTGTTATATCCGGAAGTTCAAAAGTCTTCATTGGTAACATGCCTGCAGCAAGAGTGGGTGATTTCTGCTCACATGGAGGCACTATTATCAGCGGAGCTCCGACAGTTTTATTGGGATAGTTAATGTCTTTAATAAATACAAATAATTTGTTACTGAATATTAATTCAGAAAATCCGTCCGGTTGTTGTATTGAGTATGATCCTGTCTACCATGAAATCAGTCAGGCAAAGGAAAGTGACCCGGAGTATCTGCTGGAAGGAAAGTGGAGTGTCAATGAACCCAGATATGCAGACTGGTCAAAGGTAAAAAAGCTTTGCGAACAGGTTCTGTGTCATCAAAGTAAAGATCTCCAGGTTGGTTGCTGGTATGTGGAATCGTTGTACCAACTTTATGGTACAGAAGGCTTGTCATGTGGTCTGTCTTTTCTTTACGAATTAATTCAGCGTTTCTGGTCGACCATGTGGCCATCTCTGGAAGATGGAACCGAACTGCGTTACAGTAAACTGATAAAACTGGATAAAAGTATTTATGAGATCCTGCTTGAATATCCTGTATTGAAAAGAAAAAATGTGACCTTATCATACTGGTATCGGGCTTTATCTTTTGAACACAGCTTAAGTGTTAATCCGGAAAAAAATCTGACGGCAGATTCCGACGGGCCGGAAGTATTATCAATGGAAGCTTTCCGCCGGAAAGCCGGAAACATTTTACACGAAGATATCCATCACAAGTTAAAATCTTTATCAGTTATATTCCAGAAGCTGGAAGAAGTGGAATCCAGCTACTTCTTTTACAGTACTGACAGTATGCATCATATATTCAGTAAAACCAAAAGAGGCATTCATGATTTGAAAGAACTTCTTAAAAGTTTTCTTCCCGCTGAAACATATGAGTCCCCATCCGGCGTTACTTCATCTGTTTTTTTCCCTGGGGATGATGACGAACCAGATATGCATCCCCGAACTGTTACAGATGGTACAGATATGACCCGAGAGAGAGCAATTGAACTGATGATGACAATTGCAGCATTCTTCCGTAGTACAGAACCATCAAGTCCGGTACCATATTTAATTGAAAGAGCAGTAAGATGGGCAGATATGTCTTTAGCTGAGTGGCTGGAAGAACTGGTAGAGGATAAAGCGACCATAAAAAATATAAATAATATACTGAAAGGTGGGGAATGATCTCTGTAACCCGAATATTTCTCAGTATTTTCACTGTTGGTTTGTTTTTAGCCGGCTGTAGTTCGGGCTATGAAGAGAAGAAGAAAGCTGCAATTAATAATCTTCACGCAAATTTTGCAAGTAGTTCAGTTATTATTCACCTGAGTCCACAGCCGGACCTGAATGCACGGGACGGGTTGCCAAATAGTTGTGCTGTATTAATAATCCAGTCAGGTAAAAAGCAGACATTACGGGAATTAATGGAAAATCCTGTTATGGTAAAACAATTGTTCAATGACGCAGGGAGCATGAACGATATTCTCAAAGTTGATCGTTATTTTGCTATGCCCGGGCAGAAGGCAACACTACATATTGATCGTAGCGAAAATGCCCGATATGTAGGTATCATAGCAGGATATTATCCTTTTCCTTCAGAACAACATACTCTCATATTCGATATACCGGTTAATGTTGTCGAACATGGCTTATTCAGTAAAACTCTTTCTGCCTCTCTGGGAATACTTGAAACAAGCATCATACTAAAGAAAGAACAAATCACAGGAACCATTACCGGTAAAGAGGGCATCTGATATGTTAGAAGAGCAAAAACCCATATGCTGGTTTTCAGGATTATATCTGCAACCCCAGCATTTTCAGTCTATGGATCTTCACCACAGTTATATGTTTGCACAACACAGAATTATGAGTCAGCCATGGAATTTTGGCTATTATGAGTGTGATATTACCCCGAATAAACTCAGGGAATCAGTATTAAAGGTTGAGAAATTAAAGGTTATACTCCCGTCTGGCTGCTATCTGGAATACCCGGGTAACTGCTCAGTACCTGACAAGCATTTGTTTATATCTGAGCTGGAAGAAGGGCAGGAGAAAATGTTATGGCTCGCTCTCCGGTGTTTTGAACCAGGTTTTCAGAATGCCTCTTATAACACTGAAAAAATAACAAATACTCGCTGGATTTGCTCTGCAGAACAAAAAATGCGTGACGTATATCTCGATGGGCCGGAAACAGAAATAATCAGGCTGAATTATAATCTTCAGATTCTTACGGATGAAGAGAAAGAACAAGTTGTGGATTATGAAATAATTCCGTTGGTCAGGATAAAAAAAATAAATAATAGTATTGAGATAATGCGCGATTATGTTCCTCCCTATATAAGTCTTGCTAATTCTTCCTGTCTGAGAAATAAGATTGAGAATATATATACCTTACTGTATAAGGCTGTCTGTAGACTTGATGAATGCAAGCATACAGAACTGAATGTTACGCAGTGCAGGAAAAACGGTAACATAGTCAGACTTCTTGTTCTTTGTATCATGAACAGGATACTGTCATTATTGAAGCAGTGGATAAATGAGAAATCAATACATCCATGGTACTTTTATTCAGTATTATGTCAGTTTATCTGTGAACTGTCATCCATGGATAAAGGTCCTTCATTGACCGTAAAGGATAGCGAGACTGATAAATTACCTGACTATAATCATTTTGACCAGTCCGGCTGTTTCGGAATAATAGAGGAGAAGTTGAATGATATAATGCAGAAAATATGTACAGATAATAACATAAGAATACTCATGCAAAAAAACAATTCCGGCTATGAGTATTCCGCTATATTTGATACTAATATATCCAGAACCAGTACTGTATATATGATGTTGCAGTCGGAAAAATTTATATCTCTGAATAAACTGTTAACAGACGTTAATGATATAAAACTGTCAGCCAGTGAGAGTCTAAACCAAATAATACAACACGCTTTACCAGGGGTTACATTAACACTGCTTAAATCAGCTCCGGGCGGACTTCCTGAGAGACGCGACACAATCTGGCTGAAGGTCGAGACTCATAGTGAAAGATGGAATATGATTCAACGGACGAAAAGAATATCCTGTTACTGGCCGGCAGCTCCTGAAGATCTTACTATAGAAATAGTGATAAATGTTGATGGATAATGGTGAAATATAAAACATTATCCAGAGAAAATCCTGTAGGAATGTCGTTCTGATATTAAACATAAGTGACTGCAATGGACTTACTTAATTGTTACATACCTGTATTCAGACTCCTTATCGAGGTTGAATCAAATTCGTCGGAATATGATAATTATGAACTAGTGAGAAGCAAATTTACAGAGAGAATAGAGCAGGCTGTAACTCAGTCAGAATCAATACAGGTAACCGATTATGAACGTGATGAAGCATTATTTGCTGTTATTGTCCTGATTGATGAAGCAGTTCTTTGTTCTTCACTACCATTTCAGCAAAAATGGCGACAAAACCCTCTTCAGCATAAATATTTCGGGAGTTTTCTGGGAGGAGAACTTTTTTATTCCCGACTTGAGAATATAGATAAAGAATATAAAGAGGTTCTGTTAGTGTATTTTTTTTGTCTTCTTCTGGGATTCAAGGGTAAATATATAGAGGAAAATAACGATTTTATTGATGACTATATAAAAGCATTTAAAAGTGAAAAATTGTCAGATTTACCAGAAATAAAAAAAATAACAGAACCAGCATTAAAGAATAGGCGACATTGTTATTCTTATTTAAATTTAATACCTTTACTGATGATTAGTTTATTTACATGCTACATCTCTTTTTCGGTTATACTAATGTTTAAATAGGCTGTTATTGCATGCTAAAAAAATATTTTTCTTTTATTCTTCTTTTATTGGCATTGAGTGTGCTATTGACCGCATGTTATATAATCGGAGTATTACAAAGCTGGAAAATAAGTTCAGTTTTTATTATATATATATCAATAATCTTCGTTGCCACTATTGTTTATTTTATTCTTCCGGCAGCGAAAAACTGGGTTTCGATGAATTTTTCTTTTTTTAAGTCACTTTTACGATACCGTTTTTTTCGTAAAGAAAGTGCTGTATTGGCTATATTCAGGAGAGGCATTTATACATTAACAGGTAAAGTGAAAAAGAAAGAGCAACTGCCATGGTACATATTAACTAAACATAATAACAATAATAATATAGAATCATCACTTATGAGGGTTAAATCCCCTTTGTTTAAAAATACCGACAAGAATTCATTTTATGCAAGAACGGGTATAATGAAATGGTGGTTTTTCAGAAATATCTGTATACTCTCAATATCAGAAAAACTGCTGGCCAGCACAGCAGATAAGAACAGTATAAAGCTAAGAAAAAAACTTTTTAGTTTAATGAAAAGAAATAAACTTCCTGACGGCATTATAATCATATTTCCCGTATCAGTACTGATGAATGCTGATCAGCAACAAATACAACAGGAGAGTCTTATACTAAAAGAATGGCTTGATGAATTATGTCAGAGTATAAATCTGCATGTTCCGGTTTATCTGATTTTAGACGAATGTACTACAATTGACGGTTTCAGTTATTGGGATAATCAACTCAGTAAGTCCGGGTATAAGCATGATCTGAGTATTTACTGGCCAGATGGATATTTTACAGAACAGAACAGGAATGAAGAAAACATAGAAGATGCTTTTAGTTATTTCCGAAAGACTATAAATTGTATCAGAATTACATTGATGGAAAATGCAAAGACAAGGACAGAACAACAATACATTTTAAATTTTCCTGAAAACATGATATTAATGGAGAAGAATCTCATGTTTCTTCTTTCCATGCTTTGTCAAAAAAGTGCGTATCATCCGGCCATAAATCTGAGAGGCGTTTGTTTCTCTGACACAGCCAGTGCCGGAGATACCTGGCGATATATGGATTTTTTATTATCAGAAAGACTCCCCGAACTGGCGAAACAAAAAAAGGAAAAAAAATACAAGTCGCACCATAAGTTATTAGTAACACTACTAATTTCTTTACATATTTGCCTTTTCTCTTGTGTATACTGGACATACAGGATCACATCCGGTTCAGATAATGAATCTCCTGATTTATTGGCAGATAACATTATTAAATATGATGCAATTATTAAAAATAAGCCTCTCAGGTACACTCTCCTGCTGCCTGTATTTTACTGGCACAGATATAAGGATAGTGAGAAACTCAGACACCTTGTTAAATTTAATGTGAAACCGATATCAGAGATAATAACTAATTACAGAGAAGAATTCAGAACAGCAAGTTCTGAAAATAAAAAAGAAATGATACTTTCACTTGCACGTGTACTCCGTATCCAGGATATGATAAGAGATCACGAGTTCAATTTTGATGATGTAAACATATCTATACCAAAGGACTTAAGATTAACAGACATACAATACTCAGTATCACATCGTATATCATTACTCATAGAACGGTCAGCAATTGTAAGCAATGATGGGAGTGAAAAGGTAGAAATTTTTCGTGATTTATTGAACGAATTTCTTTTATCTGATAAACATTTTTCATGGCTTCTCGTGCCGCCACAGGATGTTCCTGATCTGCAGATAACAACATTCTGGCCTGAAGTACATAATGATACTACATTATCAGGGATATGGCGTGCTGCCGGACAGAAGAAAATATCAGACAGTCTGGATCTGTTAAAGACTTCATCGGGAGATCCCCTTATAGCCAGACATCTGAGACAATTCTGGATAAAATTACCTGAACTGAGGCAGGATGCATGGGGACAGTTTATATTAGCTGTTGTAACGAGAACAGATAACCTCCGTTCTTCTGTAAGGACTACCGGACTGTCTGAAATTTCCAGAGAAAACACTCCAGAGGATCTTTTTTTTAAGCACCTGATCACAGATCTGGAAGATATACCTGACATTCAGGCACAGACCTGGTTAAGAAGGTTCAGGCAACTGATGTATATGAAATCAATTTCAAAGCACAACCGGGTTATACGATTCCTGCAAAGTTCGGAGTTATCATTAAGAACCAGGTTTTTTTCCGTATTTAGCGGGCAAAATGAATTGATTTCTGGAGATACTCTGCAGGCATGGAGGAACTGGCAGGATTCACTGTACAGGGCACTGGATGAAGCTACTAATGAGATACATACTGGAGATTATCTTATCCGTGGGCTTTTTTATAAATCTAAGGATCAAAAAACAAATCCATTAATATCCACATTCAAAAATCTTGATATACTACGAAGGTCTCTCTATTCCGGGAAACAAGACACAGTTACCGAAGCCTTGTGGAAACTTTATGAGAGAAGGGCTTATTATCTTCTGGAAAACGCAATTTCACGGGCCGGATATTGGTTAAATGAACAATGGAAGCAACGGGTATTACTTCCCGTTGAGAAAAAAGGAATATCAGGAGACAAAGAACAGGAGCAAGAAACATATCAGTATGTACTTAAATTTCTACATGGTCCAGCGAAAGGACTGGTTAATCTGAACATAAATGGAGCAAAAGCCGCAACCTTCAGACATCACTCGTTTCCGTTTAATCGCGAGTTTACTGACTTTATTTTCAGCACTGTATCCCCTGACGATTTTTTTGAACTTCCACTTGCAAGAAGATTCAGCAGGGAAGCTGACATTATCAGCTTACAGTCAAGACTGGATATTCTCACGGATGAACAAAAAAAGCTTGAAAAGCAAGAACACCAGCTAATGATCACCAGTGCTCCGGTGACTATACCAGAAAGAGCCAGAGTTATGCCTGTAGGAAGTTCCCTGAAATTAAAATGTAGTTCAGGGAACAGTATTCTTGACAGTTTTAATCTGGCTGACTCCTCTGTATTTGTATGGAAAGCCGGACAATGTAGTGAAGTTAATATAGATATTATGTTCCCGGCATTTAAGGTAAGCTATGTTATTACAGGCTATGATGCATGGCCAAAATTTTTAAATATATTTTCAGAGGGAGAAGCTGAATTACCAGCAAGTGATTTTTTACCAGAATCTGAGGGGATCCTCCGTACAATGAAAATAAACAGTATTCTTGCGCGGTTCTCTTTTAAAGATATGACAGGCCTGATGTCAGCATATGATGAGTGGTCCCAGATACAGAGAGACATAGAAACTGTAACAAATGAATATAACAGTCTGCTTGATAATGACAAATCTGCGTTTGCCATGAACAAAAATAGCTGGTTACAGTTTATACCAGAGAATATTATTAGTCATGTGGATCATGATTCCATATTGAATTAATGACCAGCAAACGTTTATCTGCATCTGTAGTATAAATGGAACCGCTTATCCCCGAGAACAAAACCAGCCATACACCCGGTACACACAGGAAACGCGTTGATAAACCGCGCAACCATGAATACAGACTTCAAAGCCTGTAGCTGAATGAATCGCTTTTTGCCACTGACCTGATGGGGAATAATACTGAAAATTATGAGGCTGTATTGCATTTTACCTGTGGTCTTATCGTTCTGGAATAAATTCCTGTTGATACAGGTTCTTTATTGGCAGGTTCTTTATTGGTAATATAACTGTTAATATATGAGATATCTGTAACAGGTGTGAACAGTATATGCTTGATTTACTAATTGATACGCTTAAAATGAATTCCTTTGATCCCAGAGGAAATACCGAATTTCTGCTTCTGAGTCATTCCATTAATAAATATAAATTACACACCGGAAACAGAACCTATTGGCTGACAATGCAAAAAAGATGTTTATCATTGATAAAAAAATATGGTTATGATTTACAGACTGGTGCATGGCTCTGTTTAATTGAAACATATATAAATGGCTGGGATGGTGTTGCCAGATCTTCGTTCCTTTTTACCAGATGTGTCGTGACAAAAGATTTACATTGCTGGCCTCCTGTGACATTTGCTGCCATGCGTATTCAGATTGTTGAATGGTATTGTAATCATGTTATACCGGCAGTGTATGATTTAGATAAAGAATATGCAGATCCGTCATGTTTAAGATTAATGACAGAATCTCTGCGTCACCTTACAGAACAGGAGATTATTTTTAATTCACCTAAATACGAACTAATTAAAAATTTGTTATTCTTTTTACAATCAAGGTTGGAAACATCATTTATTAATAAATCCAGATACAGTAATATTATCCGCCACAAAGATACTGACGACTCTGATCGTCCTGATGATCCGGAGAAAAAAACGCTAAAAAAAACAAGTAATGTTATATTAATTCTGTTATTATTTGCTGTTATTACAATATTATTTTTTTTGTATTTAAACAGAACTGTTCTCGCGTTAAGTTTTGACAAAATTCTTCCGGGTAACTATATTTCAGAGTATATTGTTGCACATTCAGATTGTAAATTTGAAAAAAGTGTTAATCCTGATATAACTGACACATTAAAAAAACAGCTTTTTTATTTTGAAGACAGGGTTAATACAACAGAGAAAACAGGGCATTATCTGACGTTATCCGAGATAAAATCTCTTATCTATAAGATGCAACTCAGTATGATGACATATCCCTTGCCGGTATCCTCCCGGATAGCAGCAATGAAAAAAAGACTGCTTAATGGTGAAAAACCAGACTATTCAGAAATAAAAGAAATTGAAGAGGAACTCATGAATTTACAATGCCAGTTATTATTTATCAGGAGTAAAAAATAAATCAGTAACCGGGATTAAGTAACAGAGATAACCTCTGCAGGAAGGTAACCCGTAACTTTCCGGGAAACATAATATTCTGTTATTGCGAAGCCGGAACAGGTAAATAAAGTCCCGGCGCGAAAAAAATCTTCCATTACAGCCTGTACTGCAAACTGGTTCTTCCGTCCACCTGAGCGAGAGTTTCACCGACGGAAAGATCCATATGCGACAATGAGGAAAAGTGCCGGCATTTGTCGATCTGAATGCAAAATCGGGCCTCAACAATCCGGTTGCAAATATTGACGATCCATATGATTTAAAACCGCACCCTCTGGTAAATGATCTGATGCTCCGCGGACCAAACATTAACACGATAGAAAAAACACACCTAAGAAATATTTATTCATCAGTCAGGATATAATGATCATGAGAAAAAAAATCAGGCCTAAGAAATTCATTCCAACGTTATCGGCCATTCAGGAAACAGATATACCTGAACCAGTAGTCAGGAGGGTGGGGGAGCTTTGGGGCTCACACAATACAAATAATGAATCAAGTGATTATGGTGTTCTTACAAAAAAGTGGGATACAAAAGAGCACAGAAAAAGATTGCTTCAGCCGCATAAATACCCATTTAAACATTCAAGATCAGATCCTAATGTAAGATATTCTTATCAAAATACAAGTGAAGGACTTCGTGATTATATTAACCAGCAACGAAAAAAAAGAGAGTCTTTTCAGGGAGAACATAAAAGAAGTTTAAAAAAAGAATTAGATTGTATTCATAAATGCAACAAACAAAGGCTTGTTCAGATAACGAAATCGCCGAAAGAAATGGATTGTAAACCATACTCTTTCATAACCGGCTATGAATTATGGTGTTCTCCCAAACATACCCTGACTCAGGAAGAAATTGATAATATTTACGGGGAAAGACAAAAAAAATGGGATGCATTATCTCATAAAAATAAACTAATTTCTCAGGGAATGAAGCCAACACGTTACGGACACAAACATGCTACTGGTGATAAAACAAGACGACTGTCTTATGATAAAAGTAGTGATGGATTAAGAGATTTTATAAAAAAACAGCGTTCTGTATTAAAACAGGAATAGTTTGTATTACAATAGTCATAAATTAAAATTTCACTAACAGTTGGAATATAACACATTTCATCGAGAATAAATCACTTCAGAGGTTCGGAAAGCAATGCAGAGGAAACACGTAGGCAGAATCAACATGCCTCAATTATATCAATATCATTCTTACTTACACTTATACCTGCGTTAATCAGACATATTTAACCCTTCATGGTCTGTCAGCTTCACTCAACAAACCTGATTCGATCAGCAAATACGGACCTGAAAAGAAGATAAATAACCATAAGCAACTGAACCTGCTAACGGACTTAACACTTCGGAAAAGATCAGACTGTTTGCAATGGAGAAAAGTAAATAACAGTATCAGCACTCCAGTTATAAAGAAAAACAACAGACACTGATCTGACACAATATAACACTAAGAATGAGGGCTATTCAGTAATATGAAATGGAAAGACTTATATATTCTTGCTTTTGAGTCAGAGGATGATTTATCCTGGCAGTCTGCTTTCGCCCTCTGCCTTCGCTATAATGTTCCTTATGAAAAAATAGCTGTGTTTCAGGCAGGTGATCAGGACATGAAATATAAGAATTTTCTGTCTGGTGCAACACTACAAAGCAAAATAATCATACTGGCTCATGGTACTACAGATTATATAGATTGTTCCCCATTTGGTCAGATGGATTCTGTATCATTTCTTCTGTTTCTTTATAATAAACTTGGTTTAAGAAACGCTGGTCTTGTTTCATTAAAATCCTGTAATGTTGGAAAAGGATTTTTTCTGGAGAAATGTAATCTTAACTGCAGCTTATTGTTTAAGGACCTTTCCATTGGTTGGTGGAAAGCCTACAAAGGGATGTCAGCGACACACTTTACGCATAACAGTTGTTCGTTCAGTTCAGGTCCGGATGATTATTTTGTCAGAAAAAAGAGCGACTGTAAGTATAAATTAAGTGATGATATTCGGGTTAAGATCATAAGAGGTAATGCTAATGTTAAACCTGAAAATCTGACAGCCAGCCGATGGTGTAGCGCTGACCTGTAAGAGCATGAAAAAATCTGGGGCTATAGTTACGTTGTCATCGCGGATAACTTCCCTCCACGGTTTTGTTAAATAAATGTAAGCGGCTCATCAGGACCGTCTGGCAAATTTCCGATGCTTTGGACAAAGTATCCACCACTAAATTAGTGGGTGATAAAAACGTCAGATATACAAAAAAATGCCTCTCCGGGAAGGCCTAAAGGGTGCCTGAATTATCCTCTATGGTGCTTGCTCTCTCCGCCATCGTCGTCTCCGGCGTTATGTATTACTACCAGGCCGCTTCAGACAATAACAAGACTCAGAGCACTATCTCCGAAGTCATGAGTATCGTCTCCGTAGTTAACGGACTCTACGCCGGGGTATCCGGCTATGATGGCCTTAATAGTACGGTTATTTATAACACCTCTGCAGTGCCGGATAATTACAAAGGATCCTCCGGGGAAATAAAGCATCCGTTCGGGGGGACTATTGATTTGGGGAATACGACAACAGGTAATAATTTTTATATCATCCTTAATGATATTCCTAAAGGTCCCTGTGTGAACATAGCTTCTATGAACTTTGGAATTCAGTTAGTCGGAGTTGGAAATACTGCTGCCATGACAGCACAACACATTCTTTCAGCAGCACCAACAGATGGTCAAGATGATCTCAGTTCAACAGCATTGTCTCCTGCTGTTGCAGCCAGTGCCTGCAAACAAGATAATAATAAAATTGCCTTTCAATTGAGATAGATTGAGAATAACTGGTATAAAAACAGGCTTTGTTGAATAAATCGAACTTTTAGGTGACTAGACTGGCAGATCTGATCGATACGTTCGTTGCAACATCAGGCTCCCATGGCAAAGCAAAAATTTAAAATCACCGACTGGTCCGCATACAACAAAGCACTCAGACAGCGCGGTTCCCTGACAGTCTGGCTTGATGAGTCAGCCATTGCGGCATGGACTGATAATACGGTACACGAACATCGTGGCCGGCCACTCCACTACACCGGTATGGCTGTCACCACGGTTCTGATGGTGAAGCGCGTGTTTAACCTTTCGTAACGGGCGTTACAGGGCTTCGTTGACTCTGTTTTTCTGTTGATGAGAGTGGCACTTGTCTGCCCCGATTATTCACTGGTCAGCAAACGTGCAAAGACCGTTAATATCAGCATTAAAACACCAGCACGGGGTGAGACTGAACATCTGGTGATTGACGCTACCGGACTGAAGGTATCCGGTGAAGGGGAATTGAAGGTCCGGCAACATGAGGCAGATAAGCGCAGAGTATGGAGAAAGCTCCATCCGGCAGCAGACAGTGTCACGCATGAGATTATCTGTGCTGATTTGTCTCTCAGTGGAACGACTGACGCGCAGGCACTCCCCGCGCTAATAAACCAGACTCACCGCAAAATCAAACAAGCCTCAGCAGATGGAGCTTACGATGTCTGTTACTGCCATGATGCCCTGATGAAGAAAAAAATCAGGCCGCTCATCCCACCGCGAAACGGTGCGCAATACTGGCCCGACAGGTACCATGAGCGTAACCATGCCGTGGCGAATCAGCATCTGAGCGGCAGCAATGACGTCCGGAAAAAGAAAGTGGGTTATCACCGTCGTTCAGAGGCAGAAACAGCGATGTTCCGCATCAAAACGTTACCGGGTGGTCACCTGAGCCTGCGGGACTATGACGCACAGGCAGGTGAAGCGCTGGCGATGGTCAAAGCGCTGAATCGGATGACGTTGTTGGGTATGCCGGTCAGCGTCCGGAGCGGATAATAAGGGTTCCAGCGGGAGCATCCTGTCGGCTGACTCTGATTTATTCAACAAAGCCGAAAGATGGCTTACCGCACGAGGTATAAGGTGCGGACGGAGGTATCACTTAGTTTTTCAAATTCCTATACGTGAACTGTACCTGAAAAATGCAGCTTTATGCTATACTGTTTTTTTTCAGTTTTGGGAATTGCTGCTTATGATATATTATTATGCACCTTTTGATGATTCGGAAAACATGATTGAGTTACTGGAAGAATCTATTTTCATTCGAGAGAAAACAGGGATTGAACCAGTAGCATTCATGAAAAAATCTGCTAAACATATAGTTCCTTATATAAAACCAAGTGACAAATTATATATTGTTGCACATGGTGACCGAAACGGTTTAGGTCATGGATTAATCTATGATGATGCACTAACACCCAGTCAGCTTGCGCACCATTTAAATTCGTTAAAATTAGACAGAGATTTTAGAGACCTAAGAATATTTGCCTGTGACAGTGGGTGCAATCATTCGATGCATATACCATCGGTTGCAGCAAGACTGAAAGAATCATTACTTTCTTTGGGGTATAAAAAGATTGTTGTTACTGGATACATGGGGAAAGTCATTCTCAATCGTGATTATCGAATATCAAAAGACATGAAACTCGATAAGCGTAAACGAAAGGGGATTATACCATCAGATGATATATTTTCAGCGAATGAATTTAATGAGATATTTATTGCCAGTCAGTTTAAAGTAGTATTTTGAACAACAAATGGATTTAATATCAGATAATGGGGTTCTAGGCAGGAAACCTGGATTTTTCCGCGACCAGCAGGGCCGCAACTGCAATCGGTC
>OGXH01001692.1_pt1 | contig 16097 bp, 14 predicted proteins | sample 1576241 | NCBI WGS metagenome assembly OGXH01 (sample SAMEA3541529, study PRJEB24748) | human gut metagenome | biome: human gut; feature: human-associated habitat; material: faeces | place: China | collected 2012
GTCAGATAGTCAGTGAGTCTGTCCGGTTCCCGGAAGACGGCAGGGCGGATATTCCAGGGGGCCAGTAATGCAGCCATCGTTGTTGCGCTGATATCATGTGCCTGCATGATGTGCTCCATCCTGCTGAGAAGACGGCGGACGATGTTATCTGCAGGAAGAAACATTTCACTTAACGCGTCTTCGACCAGGATACGCGTCAGGTCAGAGACGGAAAGAGAAAGCTGTTCGCTCATGATACCAAGGGCATCCCTGACTCCCTGCGGATAACGAACCTGCAGGGGTGTGGACTGCAGCTGGCGATGACTGAGCAGGCATTCGCAAATTCGCTCCCTGTCCAGGGAGAGCATCATACGGGCGGCAATACCTGTGCTGTCAGTTTTCATTTCACCTCCATGCGGGTCAGCGTGTTTTGTTCATAAATTGAGTCTAAAGAGAGTGTTTTTTAAACGGAAGCGAGTTATTTCGATCGTTATGATCGAGTGTGTTTCAAGAGTGTTTGCAACTCTGTTTTAAGGGCGAATGAAAAGGATTCGGACAGGAGGTGACTGAGCATGCTGGCATGAGATATTGCCAGTCCCCGGGTTTCTGCACGGGTTTCAAGGTCGAAATCGTGCAGTGTCACAATGAACAGTCCGTTTCTGTTCCCGACTGTTGCGGGATAGGGAACAAAATAGGGGGCGATTTTGCAGGTCTGTTTACGCTTTGCATCGAGCTTGCTGACCAGCTGATACGCCCGCAGATGTGTATATCGCTTCAGCATGTTGAGAGAGCGATGGCCGGAAATGGCCGCAACCTCCATGACGTTGAGTGTGCCGAGTTCAAAAAAACGGCTGATGGCTTCATGGCGAAGGTCGTGAAAATGCAGATTTTCTATTTTCAGCGTCAGAATCGCAGTACGCCATGCGCTTTTGAAGCCGGACGATGTGTAAGAGAAGACATTGCCATGAAGCTGTTGCGGCAGCATTTGCAGGTAGCTGCGGGCTTTCCGGGACAGGGGGACGTCACGTGGAGAGCCATTTTTCGTGTCAGGCAGATGTGCCACGCCGTGCTGTAAATCGAGGTGCTCCCAGCGTAATGCGAGAATTTCGCCCTGACGCATTGCGGTTTCCAGGGCCAGATGGAAGATGACGCAGAGCTGCGGATTTTTATCCCTGAAATGGCGGGAAAGCCTGCGTTCTTCGGCGGAAGTGAGTCGGCGATCGCGGCCGCTGGTTATTCTGGGTTTCCGAACCAGTTCGACGGGATTCATACGGCAGGTCCCCCATTCAATGCGAGCGATATTGAATAATGACGACAAGAGCGCCAGTTCAAGGCGGACAGTATTTCCGGTGATTTGACGCCCTGTTCGTGGGTTAATTTGAGCCAAACGCTGATCCCGGTAAGTGGCGATATCAACGGTGGTGATTTCATCCATATAGCGCTCGGCCATAGGGTGACGTTTAATCACATTGACGCGATAAAACTCCTGCAGATGACCTTTTTTGTGGATGGATACTGTCTTCAGGTATTTGTCCAGCGCCCGGTTGAGCGTCATTTTGCGAATTTTTATTTTTCGAAACATATCTGTCTTCCACGATAAAAACGGGGAAGGTAGAAATACTGAAACGGAAATGCAATATCGCCGTGCCAATCCGGTGTCTGGAAGAATAATATCAGCGATGCACTGGTTTTTGATTATTCGGCCTGTTATGACGCAGAAGAAGACTCCAGAAAACCGGTTTATGCGAACTGGGGTAGTGGCTCAAACGGCTTTGCCGTCTGTGACGGCAAAGCAGGCTATGGTGCGGCAGGATTCAGAGCGTACAGAGGTAAACCGGGGTATTCGGGAAGCATGGTCTGGGGCAAAATACGTTGCTGTAAGTTAAAAGTTAATACGCCTTAAATGCATCAGCTTGCTTTGACGATGTAGTTAAAGGCAATATTTTTGGGGCGCATTTCCGTTGTGCTTCCCTGGGCCCAGTAAGGCATACCGCTGTGATGCCCTTTCAGCCATCCCCCACGCTCATGATAGACACCGGATTGATCGGCCTGATAACTCAGGAGCTGTCTGTTCCGATCACCATCAAGTCCCTTCCCGTTATCCCAGCCACGGATAAAAACACCGCGCAGATCGGGTAACTTACAGCTAGGATAAGCACGGGCAAGCTGAGGATACCGGGAACAGGAAAACGACTGGCCGTTCATCAACAGATAGCCTTGTGGAGGAGTGGCAGATGGCCACGGGATAGGGCTTCCCACAGGGTAGGATTCAAAGCCAACCCACACACCGGATTGGCACGAAAGTATTGCCCCTTTGCTGTCGCGGCCTACAAGTCCATCTGGTGAACACTTTGTATTTGCTACGGCTGTTTTATCCAGCTGTAAATACTCACCTGTGGAAAGGCGACCGTCAGACCGGACTGTCCCCCCACTGACTTTTCCTCCTTTGATTTCCCCTGTGGTTATAATTCCTTTACCACCGACTGCGCGTATCCACTGGCTGTCTGTCATCGTAAAACCGCCACCATAGGTGATGTTCTTCCAGCCTTTATCATTTTTGGTGATTACCCAGCCGTTTTCGCTTGTAACATCACCTTTCAGTGTTGCACTTTGTCCATTGACGTTTCCTGCATTGTTCAGGTTGTTCCCTCCCATATTGATGGCCGTGTTCATCTGGTTCAGCTCCGGTCGTCCCGGTACCTGAAAGCGATACAGGCGATCGCTTTCCTGCAGGTCATCACCCATCATTACGATGGCGATGTGCCCGCCATTGCAGCTGAGTCCATAGTCGCCGGGTTTATCTGTCCATCCACCAAAAACACCGGTTGCTGTGCCATTTTTTCCTATAAATCCGCCCAGACCGGGGAGCAGGCTGGCGATACTGCGCAGGGCATCGTCTTTGATATTCTCCCCTCCGGTGGAGCAGGTCAGGGCCTCCAGACGACCGGTACTCGTGTTACGACGGATGCCGGTGGTATAACTCTGCCCAAAGGGCGAGCGGTTAAGACCCTTCAGATATCCTTTCCGGATTAACTCATCCGCCGTGAAGGTGGCAGGAAGCGTTCCGCTATGCAGGCGGGCATTGTTATCGGCGATGTAGGTCCTGGCTGCAGTATTGTAGGCATCTGCATGAAATGCGGCGCTCTGGTTGCGCATTTCATTCAGGTAGTCTTCAATGTAAGACCAGAACAGCGGCATGAGCAGGCTGATGACAACCAGTCCTCCCAGAATTTCAAGAAGTGCAAAACCTTTATCGTTGTCTTTTTGCATAGTCGTTCCCTCCGGTATTACCAAAGGCCACCGGGATAAAAAGTAAATGCGTACTGTGACGCGCAGAGAAACGGCCCAAAGGGAAGTTCTCTGGTAATGCGTCGTTGTCTGTTACACCACAGATAAAGTAAGGCTCCGCCTGCTGCCGTTGCGACAATCCAGGGGATGTCTCCCGGCGGGGACCAGATGGCAATACCGGCAATCAGAAAAACATCGCCCAGGCCTATGGTTTCTGTTTTCCTGCGGTAAGAGGTGTATTGCCTGAACAGAAGCAACAGCAGGAACCAGAACCCTGCACTGCACAGGCCTGTCAGCCAGTCTCCCTGCCAGAGACGAAATGCGCTGCCGCTTATCAGATACATGATGGTGAAGGGCCGGGGAAGACGGCAGGATGCAGCATCCGTCAGGGTCATCAGTGTCATACATCCGGTCATTATCGTCATAAACAGCACCCCGACAGCGCTGTCATTCTGATAAAGACGCAGGATAATGGCGGCAGCTGCAAGCATCCCGCTCATCAGCGCCAGCCCATGGTGAGGGGGGCGGGCATTCATCCGGGAGAGTCGATAGCGACTCATCTGAACGGCCAGACACTGTATTACCACGGTTATGGCGACCAGCAGTGCCGGGATTATCTGGAGCATGGCAGTTCTCCCGGACTAACGTCCCTGCATGTAAGCGCTGTAAATCTGCCGGGCGTATTTCATCCGGCGGTGAGTGTTACTTTTACTGAAGCCGGCGTTATAACTGCCGAGGCATTCCCAGTTTACGCCGCATCGCTGAAAATGCCGGGCGAGGATCCATGCTCCGGTCTGAATATTCAGGCAGACATTATTCAACAGATCTTTCTCACTCCGGATAATGCCCATTTTTTTCAGCCCGGGAATATGTGTAGAGTTAATCTGCATTATCCCGTAATCGGTACTGATAATTTTTCCTCTGTCATTCCTGTTATGATTGATGGCCCGGGGATTCAGACTGCTTTCCCTGCGGGCAATAATTTTGAGTAATCCTGGATCAATGGAATAACGTTTTCCGGCGGTAATAAAACAACGATCATATAGTTTGTCCTGTGGGGATGCCTGTGCGGAAGGAAGTGAGCATAACAGTGAAAAAATCACTGTCAGGATAAATAACCTGTTCATACAGTGACCTTAAATAAAGCGCCCGGGCGGGCGCTGATGAATGATTAACTGTTGGTTTCCAGTTTGATAGTAGTTTTATCTGCGTTACATACTGTAGACGGGTCAACTTTATTCGTCACATTGCCGTTGATTTTTGTAAACATGGATGAACTGCGCAGGCTGGTGACCAGATCAATACAGTTTTTCTTCGGCACATTGCTGGATTCAATAATGGAACGCCGTGGAAGTGGTCTGCGCAAAATCGTCAGTGAAACTGAAAAGCTGCCTGGATACACAGAGGCATATAAGCCCGAATTTTCCTCAACAGCGACAGATTTCAGAGTTATTTTGAAAAATGTGAATTACAACTTAGAGGGTAACTCCCACCAAGTTACCCACCAAGTTACCCACCAAGTCAACAAACTAACAGTGGTCTCTGAGCAGATTTTGGCTTTCTGTACAAAACCAAAATCAAAGAAAGAAGTTGCAGCATTTTGTGGTTTCAAAGATCTAAGAAATTTCACCTTGAAGTATATCGATCCGCTTTTAGAAGCAGGGAAATTAGAAATGACGATTCCCGATAAACCTAAAAGTCGTAATCAAAAATATATTACCGTTCATTTTGAATGAACAAAAAGCTGGAGCATGACCTAAACAAAGAAAAGGGGGTTGTTGGGAAAATGATATGCTCCCTTCTAGGTAGACAAGTGAAATAATAAAAACTTGTTTACCTAGAAGGGAGCATATTTTATGTCTAAAAGAAAAGTATCTGTTGAGGATAAGATATACGCTGTAAATCTATATCTGGATGGAAAAGAAAGCCAACGGCGAATTGCCGATATGTTTGATGTAAGTCTCGCATCTGTCCAACAATGGATTCGAAACTATGAATCTATGGGAGCAAATGCATTCACATTGAAAGGGAATAAAAAATATTCCAAAGAATTGAAACAACAAGCAGTCTTAGATTATTTAGCAGGCTATGGTTCTCAAGATGATATTTGCAAAAAATACGGAATCCGTTCAAAAGCTAAGTTACAAATCTGGATAAAGAAGTATAATGGTCATGAAGAATTAAAATCTTCTGGAACAGGAGGAAGCATTATCATGACCAAAGGAAGAAAAACTACTTTTGAAGAACGGGTTGAAATAGTACAGTATTGTATCGCACATGATCGTAATTATGCCCAAACAGCAGAACAATACCAGGTGTCCTATCAACAGGCTCGTAATTATATAGTCAAATATGAAGCTGGTGGAGTGGAAGCTTTAAGAGATAACCGTGGCAAACGAAAACATCCAGATGAGATGAGTGAATTAGAAAAGCTGCGTGCTGAAGTTAAAATTTTAAAAGCAGAGAAAGCACGTGCTGAAATGGAGGCATCTTTCTTAAAAAAACTCGAAGAAATAGAGAGGAGGCGGGGCTAAGCCTGATTCGTCATGAACATATATATCAGGCAATCAAAGAAGAACACAAAGAACATAATTATCCAATCGCTGCACTTTGTAAACTTGGCAGAGTTTCCAGAGCCGCTTACTATAAATGGTTGCATAGAGAAATTCCTGAAAGTGAACAAAAGAATAGACTTATTGCTGATGAGATAGAAAAGATTCATACAGAGTCACCGGATAAAGGCTATCGAAGGATCAGGGATGATCTGGAACGATATCATGGTATTGATGTAAACGATAAACGTGTGCTACGCATTTGCCGTAAACTTAATATAAAATCAACTATCAAGTATTCTAACAACGGGTGCACAAGACAGGCTGCAAACCCTCAGTATATAGCTGAAAACATACTTAATCGCGAGTTCACTGCAAAAGCACCAAATGAAAAATGGCTCACTGATGTGACAGAATTCCATTATTATATTGGGATGGAAAAGCGTAAAGTTTATCTAAGTGCAATACTGGATCTATATGATAGACGGATTGTTTCGTATGTTATTCGTGATAAGAACAACAATGCTTTGGTGTTTGATACGGTAGACAATGCTTTACTTAGAAATCCTGGTGCGCAGCCACTGTTTCACAGTGACAGGGGATTCCAATATACGAACAGGATATTTCATACAAAACTTATAAATGCTGGAATAACGCAAAGCATGTCGCGAGTTGCTAAATGTATCGACAATGGACCAATGGAAGGCTTTTGGGGAATTCTGAAGAGAGAGCGATACTATGGAAAACGATTCACTGATAGAGGTCCTCTCGTAAAAATGATCGAAGATTATATAGATTACTACAACAATAAACGCTTGCAAAGGAATCTCGGAATTTTAACACCAATGGAAAAGCACGAAATTTACTTGCAAGCTGCATAAAACTGCCAGCAGATAAATTTCTACTGGCAGGAAAAATTTATATTTTTTCAATTGTCTACTTGACGGGGAGCAGTTCAAAGCGACAGCCCCTTGCAAATTTTTATATACACTTTTATTGTCGCTCTATATTTTCCGCTAATGTCATCAACAGCTTATCACCATTCCGATTAATCATCTTCATTTATTTCGTGGTTACTGAGCAATGACCTGAGTTTCGCCCCGCCAGATTTTATAGTTCTAAAAATAGTCAGGTGAAATAGTTCAATTAACCTTTTCACCTGACTATTTATATAGCAAAGAGTCTCTGTACAATTACTTAGTGTAACAGCACTCATTCTACCAATATCTTTTAAAAATCTAATTCTTAATAATCAAACTGACGATAATATCTACGAATAGAAAGTGGATGTCTTAAAAACAGCTCCATATATGCATCTACACGATTATTAACACCATGCATTACCAAATGAGAAATTGTTCCTCTAAATTCTGGACTAATTCCTTTTAATTCATGTTCTTTTGTATCAATAATAGTATAGTTTGCATTTACACGTGGAAGAAATTTTGCAACACGCTCAGCTAATGGTCGTTGTTCATCCTCTCCCATAAACAGAGTAACTGGTGTATCTTCAACGATAATCTCCTGCATTCCGTGGAAAAATTCTTGACAGCTAATAGATTTTGTACGGATCCACATCTGCTCCTCCCAATAGCACATAGCATAGGAATAGGTTGCCCCATACTGATTTCCTGATCCAATAAAGTAATGAGGAAGATCTTTATGTTCTTTCCAAAATGCCACCTTATTTTTTGCATACTCATATGCCCACTCATCAGAATCTTTCTCAACCTGAGCTAATACATCCGCAAGATTAGCTTCCATCTCTTTATTATAACGGTCATAATCATCAAATTCACCATTTTTATACATCAAGTAATTTGCAACCATATAAAATTTCAACTGCTCATTCATTGGATAAACAATCAGATAATCTTGCTTGTCAGGCTGTGTGAGAGTAGTACCTGGATTATCGATGAATGAAAATACTTTTGCACCTTTTTCATGTACTCTGTCCACTAATTCAACCATTTCTTTTGTATTTCCAGATACTGAAGATATAATTACTACAGATTTATTTGTAAATTTTTTGTTTCCTGTAGTCAAAAACTCAGCTGCATTTTCAACAAATACTGGAAGCTTTGAACGGCCACGCATATATACTTCCACCTGCATACTGGAAGCATAAGTACCTCCAATACCAATAAAATAGATTCCATCAAATCCTTCTTCCCAGATTTGATCAATAATTTTTTCAATCTGCGGACGAAGAGCAAGTGCTCCATTCACACTATCAATCTGTGCTTGCTCGTTAAAATTACGCAAACAAGCTCCTTCTGTTTCTTTCCACGCTTTTGCTTCATATTTCATAGTTGATATCTCCTTTCACTACTTTCTTTTTAATACAATTTCGTTGTCTGCAAATCTAAATTTAAGAAAAATTGTATAGCACGTTGAATCATTTTATCCCAATAAGGCCACTCATGATCCCCTGGTCCTTCCATATAAACATGACCATAACCATTACTTTCAGCGACTTTTCTAAATTTCTGATTATTTTCATATAAGAAGTCTTCTGTACCACAAAATTGAATTAACCTTGGACGATTTTCGTCTTTAGCAAGTTTCTCTACCAAAAACAGTGGATTTTCCCACTCTTCTGGTTTTCCTGCTTCTCCATGAAAACTCTGTATTTCTTGTGGCGACATATCTTCCCAATTTCCGGCAAGTACCATCTCCGTAAATCCTACATAATCGAGTACTCCTGATAAACTTGCCACAGCTTCATACTTCTCTGGTCTATTCAATGCAATCTTCACTGCACCATATCCACCCATACTCTCTCCAGCTATAAATGTATTTTCTCGTCTTTGATCCAAATGAAACCATTTCCCACAAATAGCTGGAAGTTCATCTGCAACATAATGGAAATAATCAATTCCAACTTTTCCTGTTGTGTAAAAACTACGTTGAACTTCAGGCATAATTATTATGAAATTATATTTTTTTGCATAATATTCAATTTTAGAAAATCGCGTCCATTCATCACTATTTCCTGACAGTCCATGAAGTAAATAAAGAACCTTCGGTGTTCCCTCATAAAGAGGTGTTACATCATTAGAAACATCCGGGAAAATAACATTAATCTGTGTTGTCATTCTTAAATTTTTGGAATAAAAATTTCCTGTAAATAATCCCATTATTTTAATTTTACCTTTTATCTGAAAACTGTACATTAAAGTTACATTTATCACCACGCACATAATTGCGATTGAATTCGATTGCCCTTCCATCCGTATCATACGTAAGACTTTGAAACAACATCATGGGTGTTCCTGCATCTATTCCCAACAGTTTTGCATCATTCAAACTAGGACGAACCAAATCCAATGTCTGCTCTGCTTCCGCTAAATGAATCCCATACATTTCATATACTTCATACACAGAAAACACCGATAAATCAATCCCCTCCATTTTGGGAATTAAATAATGCGGTATATATAATTCCTCTAAAGAAACCGAATCTCCGTCAGCATAACACATGCGCTTAATATAAAAAATAGGATCTTCTGGTTTAATGCCGAACATATTTCCATACAAATTTCCTGCCATTCTTAGATACTTGGACACAATTCTAAAAGATGGTTTCATATTCCTATCTAACATTGTCTGCGTAAAACCTTCTAATTTTTCCATGTCTCGTTCGATTTTATGTCCTAAAACATATATTTCTTTATCAGAAATATATTTCAACAATCCTTCTTTGACCAAGACTTCTATGGCTGTTCTCACGATTTGCTTCTGAACACCAAACATTTCAGCCAATTCTGTATCAGTAGGTATTTTTGTACCAGGATATAAATCACCATCTTCTATTTCTATTCTTAAAATCTCACTCACTTGCTGAGTGATCATTTTTTTACAGGCAGTTTTCATATTTCGGCTCCTTATTTTTTAGTTACCATGCTCCAAAATACTTTAATGTTTCTGTTGCATTTGCTGCACCTTTTTCCATTGCACCTTCTATAGAAAGTCCATCTACAATTCCTGTTAAAAATCCAGCAATATAACTATCTCCGGCTCCCATACTATCTACAAGATGATCACAAGGAACGATTCCAAAACGATGATATCTTTCACCATCATAACACAAACTGCCTTCTTCTCCCATCATACAAATGACAAGCTTAGGTCCCTGTTTTTGAATTCTTTCCATTTGTTCTCTTACCTCTTTAGTATCTCCTGTATCCACAGAATAAAAGAGATAATCTGTATATGGTATCGCTTTTACACTTTCCTCTGAATCTGGGCTTGTCGCACAATCAAAGGCAGTAACAATTCCTTTTTCCTTCAACTCTTTAAACTGTCCTTCTACTTTGCCCCAAACATCACAAATTACAACATCAAAATTTTTGATATAATCAATATCTTCATCTGTTAATTTATATTTTTCCAATACGCCTTCGTCGTAATCTCCAAATACTCTTTCGCCATCTATCAATTCAACCTGGGTAACGGCTGTCTTTCCTTTTTCTACACGCAAATGCGAAGTGTCAACGCCTTTCGCTTTGATAGTTTCTATCATAATCTGTCCGTAGACGTCATCACCTACTGGTCCAATATATGCAGCCTCTCCTCCTAAACGGAGTGTATAAACTGCCATATTTACCGGGCCTCCCCCCGGAAATGCTTTTCCACCATCTATATTGTTATAATAATCAATACAGTTACTTCCAACTGCCGCTAATCTCATACGATATCACTCCTTTTTTATCTGGTGTCTCGCCTTGTTAGAACATTCGTATATTGTACCTGATCTGGTCTCGCCATAATCCTAAAAAACTCAATACCTACTCCTCTATCGTCGTTTACAACACCTGACTGATAGTACAAGTATTGTCCTTCTTCTACCTTCAACAATTTAGCTTCTTCTTCTGTGGCAAATGTAATTCCTACTTTCTCCGTCCCTTTAGTCAACAATATGCCTAAATCCCTTAGAACTTTATATAAAGATTCTTCTGCAAAATTGTGAGCTTCCAAACCTTCACACTGTTCGTAATTAATGTAACTATTCTCAATCATCAAAGGAACATTGTTTCTAATCCGCAAGCGATATAAATGAAATACTTTATCTCCCTCTTTTATCTGAAGTTTTCTCGCAACATATCCATCACACGTCTCAATTCTAGAGATTAATACTTCTGTCCAAAGAAAGTACCCTGTTTTTCTCATTGCTTCCGAAGTAGACTGAATTCCCTTTATATTCCTAACTAATCTCGGAGGTGCCACAAAGGTTCCAGATCCTTTTACACTATATAGTTTTCTTTCTTCAATTAGTTGTTGAATAGCTGTATGGAGAGTGGAACGATTCATTTGCCACATTGTACACAACTCCCGTTCGCTCGGAAGCTGTGTATGTGGTTTTAGTTGGTTTTCTTGTATATACCATTGAATCTGCTCCATCGCCATATCTTGCGGACGAATTTTTTTTATTTTCTCCATACAGTTCTCACCTTCTCAACATATTAAGCTAATGCTTATGCACTTTCTTTTTTATTTTTTCTATCCCAATAATAGAATACTGGAAGTCCTGTAGCTACTGCCACAAACGCACAAATTAAGCTCTGCATTGGCGCATATGTAAGCTGGCCCCAAATAAGTGTAGCTGTCATAATAATTGCAATAAGAGGCATAATTGGACCACCTGGGCATTTATAAGATGGATCGTATCCATGTTCTTTGCCTTTTTTTCGAAGCACAAAGATTGTACCGAATGTAAGCACATTCTTTAATAATGCTACCATTGTAAAGTATCCTAGCAATGCTGACAAGTTTGAAGCAAAAATTAATACGATTGCAACCGCACACTGTACGATAATTGAAAAATAAGGAGTTTCGTATTTTGGATGAACTTTTGCAAAAGATTTAAAGAATAAATTATCTTTCGCCATAGCATACTCGATACGTGGCTGGAACATAATACAAGATGATAATGAACCAATTACAACAATAATTGCCATAATTGCAACAATTGTACCTGCATACTGTCCAATTCCTGGAAGCTTAGATGCCAACAATGCGATTGGAGCATCAGATGTAGCCATTTCATCAATAGAAAGAATTCCAGAAGCTACAAATGTTAATCCTGCATAAAGAGCTAGTACAATAACTGCTGTAAGAATAAGACCCAAAGGCATATTCTTTTTCGGATTTTTAATTTCGCCTGACATATAACAAGCAGCTCCCATACCATCATATGACCATGTTGTTGTAGCTACACCTGCGATTAGCGCAGCAATTCCAGTTTTTGCATATCCTTCCAAAGGTGCAGAAGATAATAAAATATCCCCCTGAAGATTGAATAAACCAATACCAATAACCAATGCAAATGGTAAAATTTTAAGAGCTGTAATAATTGTCTGGAATTTTCCACCGCCTTCTACCGAACGTATGTGTACTCCCATGAAAATTAATACAAATACTACAGCAACCAGCTTTAATACAAAACCATGAATCGGAACAAAAAATGCAAGATAATTCACAATTGCTAAAGCCATGATTGAAATTGACGGTGGGTCAGTTGCCCAAAAGCTGATCCATCCACACAAGAATGCGAGTGGTCGAGATCCTGCTTCACGGAAGTAAACATATTGTCCACCATCCTCTGGATAGGCAGATGCTAATTCCGAATATACAAAGTTTGATGGAATCTGAAGCAATCCCCCTATAATGAATGCTAATACCAGAAACAAGCTACTACCGGCAGCATTTGCTACCTCAGATAAAGATGAAAAAATACCAGAGCCTACTGTAGTACCAACGCCAAGTGCAATAACAGCGCCAAGTCCAAGTTTACGAGCAAGTTCGTTTTTGTTTTCAGACATAAAAACTCTCCTTTCCTTTTAAACAGAGTATAATTGAAAAATCTTGTGCACGACTTTTCTTTTTTTAATTTTCTATTATCTTCGATGCTTTTATATTGTAAACAGCTATCTATCTTCGCTATCACAATTTCTTAAATAATCTATTACTTTTTATTTATTCACTTTCACATTTAAACGATTCCTGCCTCGGCCATTAGCTCACGCATGTTATCAATGGCACGTTTCGCATAAAAACGTGGTTCGTTAATATAATTTGTAACCAATTCAAGTGTTGCAGTTTTATCATAACCTATTCGTTTCATTTCATATAGCATTTCTTTAATTGGAATATTTCCCTCTCCTGGTATCATATGGGTGTCTGATCCATTTTCTCCATCAATAATATGCATATGATCCATCTTATTTCCGAGTTTATCAAAATATGCCATAATACTTTCATGCTGTACAAATGGTGGAACAATATCACACATGCCGACTACATATGGATTATCCACTCTTCTAAATAGCTCCACCAAATCATTTGCTCTTGTAAAGAAATTAGATTCATACGGTGTTAAAGCTTCAACTACTAGCTTGATTTCTAGTTTTGCTGCATAATCTCCCAACTCTTGAATATTTTTTTCTAATCTGCTCCACAACTGATCATATGTAGCAAGATATCCGCCGTTTGCAGGACTTGTAAGTACAAATTCCGCACCCATCTCTTTTGCCATTTCAAGAGACAGTTTCAGATAATCAACAGCATCTCTTCTCTGAGCCTCTGAACCAATCATATAATTGTAAGGATAGGCATTATGCTCCGGTGTGTAACCAAGCACCGGCATTTCATACTTTTCAATTAATCGGCGAACTTCATTAATATCTCCCGCTTTCAGATCCGGTGCATATGCATGTGGACGCCCACCCCAAAGCTCGATATAATCATAACCGTACTCTTTAGCATCCATAAAACAATGCTCCAACGGATTCCTCTGATATCCCGATGTAAACATTCCAACTTTTAACATTTTTTCATTCCTCCTTGTTGTGTTTTGTTGGTAAAATTATATAATAATTAAGCACAATTTTCTATTCGCAAGAGGTCTAAAATTCAATTATAAAAAATGTATAAAATCCCATAACCATGTTGTTTGTTATTCCAATTCTATACCAATTATGTTATTCTGCATATTTTATCCTCTTTATTTTCTCTTTATTTTCTCTTCTTTTTATGCATTATGCACATTGTGGTATGTTTTTTGATTTATATTTATACCAGTTTCATCAGATACACTTATTTTGTTACTTATTTTTTAGTTATCCATCCAATTGCCAATGCTTTGTGCACCATGATAACTTATAAGTGTTCTAATAAATAGTGTGCAATATCTGTTAGAACACTTCGATGACTTTTATTCATTAAGGAACGAGCATTCAGCTTTGATTTTTTTGTTGCTGGATATCTGACCTTTCTAAGGTTCATCTGTTATTTGATGTCGCCTCACTTTTACTCTTAATATCTTTATTTTCCTATATATAAGTTATGTCTTTACAAATATCATTAATCATTAGGAGGTTTAAATAATATGTCTGAATACGCAGATCTTATTTTATTATCAAACTGTATTTTTACAGCCACAGAGGAAATACCTTTCTCTGGATATATTGCTATCAAAAACGACCGGATACTTTCTATCGGAAAAGGATTGGCTCCTACTGAACTAATAGGAGCAAACACAAAATATCTTGATTATGGGAACAAAACAATTACGCCTGGATTCTCCGATGTACATTGCTTTTTCACGGGTTATTCTGTAGGATTTGTTGGAATAGACTTATCCGCAGCTACTTCTCAAGAAGATATACTGAATTCAATTAAAGAGTATGCGAAAGGAATTCCTGCAGACAAACCTATTTTGGGACATGGTTGGAACTCCGATACAATCCAACCTAATGGAACAGATTTGTTAGATGAGGCTTTTTCCACTCGCCCTGTTCTTCTGTTTGCAAAAGGCTGCGAAACTTGTTGGATGAATCAAGCTGCTATAAATCGTTATCAGTTTACCCCGGAAACCTGTTATCCGGAGAGTTATGTTCGCTTTTTACCAGACTTACTTGGAGATAAAGACTTTATAATTCCGGAATTTAAGCGCTATATTAAAATGATGAACAGTAAAGGAATCACTTCCATCAAAGAAATGGGATTCGATGATTTCTACGGATTTACTGACATTCTCGCAGAACTAGAATCCGAAAACGCTTTAACTATCCGCGTAAACTTTATGAGCCAACCTGTTGCTGAACCTTTTAATCTCTCATATGGCAAGGAAATGCGTGAAAAATTTAAAGGAGAGTTTGTTCGTTTTTCTGGATATAACCAAATGACCGACGGTTCTATAAGCGAACTTTGCGGTGATTTGAAAAAACCTTATTCCTGCGCAGATACGACCTGTGCACAAGACATTGATTGGGATCTTTTAGCAAACGATACCTTTAAAGCTGATACCGAAGGATTTCGTTTCTCATTACATGCTCAAGGAGATGCTGCTATTTCAAAAGTATTAGATATTTATGACTCTTGCCAAAAAGATGAAAATGGAAAACTTATAAATCGTCACAGTATTACCGATCTTGAATTCAGTGATCCAACAGACTTGGAGCGTATGGGAAAATTAGGCGTAATTGCTGAAATATACCCTCAAATTCAATCTATCGCAAATCGAAAAGACAAACTTGCCATGATTGAAGAAAAGATTGGTATGGATCGCGGACAGTATTATTGGAACAGACGTAAAATGGCTGACAGCAATGTGTTATTAAGTTGCGGAACTGATCTTCCACTTCTTATTGATGATATCCCAGAATCTATTTATCATGCAGTCGGAGGATACTTCCCTGAAGGTGGAGAGCCATTTAACAAACAAAATATGCTGACTATTCCTGAGTTGCTAACTGCATGGAGTGCTGGCGGTGCTTATAATCTATATCAAGAGAAAGAGCTCGGCACACTGGAAAAAGGAAAAAAAGCTGATATTGTCGTATTCGACGGAAATCTATTTGAAACAGCTATTGAAGAAATTCGTTCTCGCAAAGTAGAAGTAACTTTTCTCAACGGACGAATCGTATATAGCCATGAATAAATAAAAAAATATCTCTCTTATCTAAACAGTTTATATTCTCTTTAAGAAAGGAATGGAAATATTTATGAAAGAGTCTTATTTTATGGGGATTGATACTGGAACAAACTCTAGTAAAGGTGTATTAATCAATTCTCACGGAGAAATTATAGCAGAACATACAACTGAACATGCAATGACAAATCCTGCCCCAGGTCACTATGAACATGATGCCGACAAAGATTGGTGGGGAGATTTATGTATTATAAGCAATGCACTGATTGAAAAATCCAAAGTTTCACCATCTGACATTAAAGCAATCGGAACAAGTGCACTTGTTCCGATTGCTTTAATGTCAG
>OGXH01001698.1_pt1 | contig 16064 bp, 11 predicted proteins | sample 1576241 | NCBI WGS metagenome assembly OGXH01 (sample SAMEA3541529, study PRJEB24748) | human gut metagenome | biome: human gut; feature: human-associated habitat; material: faeces | place: China | collected 2012
TTTTTCAAGAGTTAATTAATCTTCCCCAAAGGTAGGCAAGATAAAGGCATTACGTACCTCCACATTATGAATATGTGGATAAGATGAAATATACAGTGACGATAACTCTCTAAAGAACAAGCAGATAAAAATCAATAGAGAAAGTGAAAAAGTGGATAGGGAATAAGGTCATGACGTATACTTAACGTATCTTCATAACGCAGTCGCGTCTCGTCGTTTCCGTTGTCCATTTGGATGCACTGGCATTCCCCGTTGCAGCGACGTAGTCGACACAACGGAACCAGTCCAAAATTTGAATGAGCGAGTGCTGATTGAGCCAAGCGAGCAGCTTTGCTTCGAGACTCAACTCCTCCTTCGTCTTTCCCTCGGTTTCTTTTTCGGAGAGCGCCTTCTTCACATCAAGGATTCTCTTCGCAAGGAAGCAGTGGTAGCCCAGACCAACGAATTGGGCAAATTGCCTGCCGTACAGATTCTCGGGATACCACGTCCTCGGCTTTCGCCCATCAAAACTGTCCTTGTACGTAGCGAAAAGCTCTTCGATCTTTTCACGGGAACGGTATGCCTTCAGCGCATCGAAGGGATCCTTGATTTCATTGCTCACAAGGACGAAATACCCCCAATAGCGCTTTGCTTCCTCGATCCCGTCCATTTTGAAGTCGACCTTGACGCCTTTGGCCGTACGTTTCACCGTGAGGTAGCTGTCGATTTGTTTCTGGGCAGCCGGCCGAAATTCCTCGACGCCGTCCTCCAGATCCTTCTTGAGTGAGAAAAGGCTCTCGCGAAGCCTGCGCTCCTGAATCGGAGCAGCCTCCGGTTTGTGAAATACATGGACGTACAGGCGTCGCGTAAACGATTCCGTCTCCCCGGCTTCGAAATTCCCGCGCGTGCGTTTTCGCACGATGCTGAACCCGTGCTGCCTGCGGCGCATGACGCCGCTGACATCGACGTCAAACGGGCAGACGTTCCTGAAGTGCCCGAGCTCTTCGCGTGCGGCGTCGATTTCCGAGCGAACCCACTTGTCGGTACTGTTGGCGAGCATCAAGAACTTCGTGTGCTCGCGGGCAAAATGCGTCATGTTGTCCTGACTGTAGAACCCGTTGTCGGCCACGATGACCGGCGACGCCAGATCGAGCATGTCAAGCTGCCGAAGCGCATTGGCGAGCGAGATCTTGTCAGGGATGTTCCCGGGCTGCTTGCTGAAAGCGACGGGCTGACGATTTTCCACAGAGTACAGCACGAGAAGCTTGATCGTATCAAGCCCGTCCCCATCCTTGTTGAATCCCTGACGCGCTTCAATTTGATTCTTCGAATACGTCGAGAAAGTCGTGGTGTCCAACGCCAGATTCAAACCCGTCGACGAGACTCTTTGTCCACGGCACTGAAAATACGACTGCACTCCAGATTCATTTCGACCAACCGAGGCGAACAGCTTGCCGTAAACATCCTGAGTGATGGGGTGTCCGTACGGTAGCGGATTCATTACTTGCCATGATTCCATGCGCGGCAACGTGTCACCGTCAGTCGCGACCCAGTACCGAGCGATCGAACTCAACTTGAGGGCGTCGCCGATCTCGAAGCTCCTCTGGAGATCCGCATCAATACCGGATTCATGACCTGCCCACTCGAGGATTTTTTGAAGTCCGACATGGGTGCGGACGGCCTGGACGGGTGCCTCGATAACTTCGGAACGCTTCTTTTTGGGGCGGGTCGGGATCATTTCGGTCGACCCAGCCAGGATTTTGCCCAAAAGTCGGGTAGAGAGTGTCTTTGTTTTCTGAGTTTTCGGATCATATCCAGTCACACGTTCGTATACGTAGACGTCGCCATTCGAGCGGGTTTCGCGGCGAATGCCGACATGCGTTTTTCCAGTGAGAGGGCGTCCCATGAGTATCTCCAATAATGCCCTTATATTCTATCATACGTACACTATTGAAAGCAAGAAAAAGTCCGTGTATTTCACGGACTTTTCTATCAAAACGTCATTTTCACTTGAGTATCGTGACGGTTTTGAACGACTTTTATCGTTTCTGACCACTTTAATGTACCTGCTGCCGAGTTAAAAGGTAAAAAACGAAACGCTGAGATTGTTCTGCCTCGTCAGATTGTTATGTATCTCTGCCGTAAAATGACCGATACCCCGTTAAAGACCATCGGTCTGATTCTTGGCGGCAAAGATCATGCCTCCGTCAGCCATGGTGTCAAGAAGATTGAACATGATGTAAAGACGGATGAGGCTTTGAACAATACCGTTAACATCATTAAGAAGAAACTGAACCCCATTTAATTTGGAGTTTATACAGAACTATTATGAATCTAAACGTTTATTTTCTGAGGGTTTTTTGACCCTCAGATTCTTTCCGTTTAAGTGTGGATAATTCTGTGGAAATGCTGTGGATTATAGTGTTAATAAAATAATTTCTCAAGGAGGCAGTAAAAGTTATACAAACACCGTCCCCTTGTTTTCCATACTGTTTCTACAGACTTATGAAAGTGGACAACCCCTTGATTTATAAGGCTTTGAAGCATTTATCAACATATCCACACCCCCTACGGCGGCACGGGCGTAAGAACAAATGTATTGTACAGCCTCATGATATATGCAATATAGGACTGAACTGTATACTGTAAAAAGTAAATCTAAATGTGACGGAAAAGTTACAGGTTATAACGAAAAAACGACAGAAGACGACATATATAACACAGAAAAATGGCAATCTGATATAATAAGTGAGTCGGAATAATAATCATGATTGGGGGACAATGTTAGTATTTAATTTGTTTGGCAAGAAAGATACAGAATGTATCAGATTTGAACGTTATTTCTTGTCAATGGGTAACTGTCTGGAAGATTTCTGGAGTATTATGCGAAAGGATATGAACGGTTTTTCAAGAGAGGAGGAAGAGGCTTTTATAGGAGAATATAAGAATGTGCTTATTGTTATGTCAGAAAGTTATATGACGGATATTAATGTACTTTATTATATGGATATCTTACGGAGCCTTAAAGAAAAGGGACATATAAACATAGTCGCAATGATTCAGAATGGTACGGTCATACCGGAAAGGTACAGATGGATTACTGGTCCTGAGGTTAGCAGGATAGCTTTTTATTAATATTTGCTTGCATTTATGTGCCAGAATCTCTATAATCAACTTTGTATGATTATTTTTATAATAGATTATTATCTGTTATGCGTATTTTTTGGAGGAGATTATTAATGATTAGTGCTAACAACGTAACACTTAGAATCGGTAAGAAGGCTCTTTTTGAAGATGTTAACATTAAGTTCACAGAAGGTAACTGTTATGGACTTATTGGTGCGAATGGTGCCGGAAAGTCAACATTTTTAAAAATTCTTACAGGACAGATAGAACCTAGCAAGGGTGATGTTTCAATCACACCGGGTCAGAGATTATCTTTCTTAGAGCAGGATCACTTCAAGTATGATGAATATAATGTTCTTGATACAGTAATCATGGGTAATGACAGACTTTACCAGATTATGAAAGAGAAAGAAGCTATATATGCCAAGGAAGATTTTACAGAGGAAGATGGTAACAAGGCAAGTGAGCTTGAGGCTGAGTTTGCAGATATGAATGGCTGGGAGGCTGAATCAGATGCTGCACAGCTTCTTAACGGACTTGGAATTGGAACAGATCTTCATTATAAGACAATGGCTGAGCTTAACGGTAGTGAGAAGGTGAAAGTTCTTCTTGCAAAGGCTTTATTTGGTAATCCTGATATTCTGCTTTTAGATGAGCCTACTAACCACCTTGATCTTGATGCGATTGCATGGTTAGAAGAATTCCTTATTAATTTTGAGAATACTGTTATTGTTGTATCGCATGACAGATACTTCCTTAATAAAGTATGTACACAGATTGCAGATATTGATTATGCGAAGATTCAGCTCTATGCAGGTAATTATGATTTCTGGTATGAGTCAAGTCAGCTCATTATCAAGCAGATGAAGGAAGCTAATAAGAAGAAGGAAGAAAAGATTAAGGAATTACAGGACTTTATCCAGAGATTCTCTGCCAATGCTTCTAAGTCTAAGCAGGCTACTTCAAGAAAGAGAGCTCTTGAGAAGATTGAATTAGACGAGATTAAGCCATCAAGCAGAAAGTATCCATATATTGATTTCAGACCAGCAAGAGAGATTGGTAATGAAGTACTTACAGTAGAAGGAATTTCTAAGACTATTGATGGTGTTAAGGTACTTGATAATGTATCATTTATCGTAAACCATGATGATAAGATAGCATTTGTTGGTTCTAATGAGCTTGCAACAACTACTCTTTTCAATATTATTACAGGCAACATGGAACCTGATGAGGGAAGCTACAAATGGGGTGTTACAACTTCACAGGCTTATTTCCCTAAGGACAGTGCTGCAGAGTTTAACAGAGAAGATACTATCGTTGAATGGCTTACACAGTATTCACCAGATCCGGATCCTACTTATGTAAGAGGATTCCTCGGAAGAATGCTTTTTGCCGGAGATGACGGTGTTAAGAAGGTTAAGGTGTTATCAGGAGGAGAGAAGGTAAGATGTCTTATCTCTAAGATGATGATATGTGGAGCTAATGTATTAGTATTTGATGATCCTACTAACCACCTTGATATGGAGTCAATCACAGCTCTTAATAATGGACTTATTAAGTTCCCTGGTGTTACATTATTTACATCACACGATCACCAGTTCATCCAGACAACTGCTAACCGTATTATGGAAATTGTTCCAAGCGGACAGCTTATTGATAAGATAACAACATACGATGAGTATCTTGCAAGTGATGAGATGGCAAGAAAGCGTCAGGGCTTTGCAGAAGCAGCTTCTGATGATGAAGATTAATATTTAGTAATGGACGACAGCCGCACTTATGTGCGGCTGTTTTTTGTAATATTCTGCTTATAAGTATATTTTAGTGGTGTATATTATAAAAATATATAAAATAAGAAGAAAATTATAATTGTTGAAAAATGGAGTAAAATAGTGTAAGATATTTGTTATAAAATAATGTGTAATAATAAATATAAAATATTTGATAAATAAGACTATTAAATTTTGGATAAAAAGGTATGAAAGGGGATAATATGGGAACAATAATTGGTTTAGATATAGGAATTGCATCGGTAGGTGTTGCGGTAGTTGATAAAGACACATTAGAAATTAAATGTGTGGTTTCGGATTTGTTTGATTCTGCTGATGCAAGTAAGAATATTGAGCGAAGAAATGCAAGACAAGCAAGAAGGCTTAACCGGAGAAGAAAGACAAGAGTTGGAGATTTTAATACACTTTGGTTAAAAGAATTTGGTGAAATACCTGAGGAGCATGATACAGATGTTTTATTATTAAGAAATGCAGGATTAGAAGAACAGCTTACATTGGATGAGATATATTGTGTTTTAAAATATATGTTAAAACATAGAGGAATATCATATCTTGAAGATGCTTTGAATGAAGAAAATGTGACAGGAAGTTATCAGAAAGGAATTGCAATTAATCAAAGAGAATCAGAGTATATGCTGCCATGTGAAATACAGCTTGAACGATTCAGGAAATATGGACAATATAGGGGAGAGTGTGATGCAGAAAATGAGAATGGCGAAAAGATTACTTTAAGTAATGTTTTTATGACAAGTTCATATAGAAAAGAAATAGAAAAATTTTTGGGTACACAGAAAAAATATCACGTTGTTAATGATAAGTTTGTTGATAAATACATTAAAATATTTGAAAGAAAAAGAAAATATTATGAAGGTCCAGGAAGTGAAAAGTCAAGGACAAATTATGGCATATATACAACTAAAAAAAATCCAGACGGTACATATAAAAATGAGAAGAATATATTTGAAAAATTAATAGGAAAATGTAGCATATATAAAGAAGAATTACGAGCAGCAGGAGCATCTTATACAGCGCAGGAGTTCAATATTTTAAATGATCTTAATAATATTACGGTCAATAATAAGAAATTGACTACGCAGCAAAAGAAAGACATTATTGAAATTGTTCAGAATAGTGACAGAATTAACATGGAAAAAATAATTTCTTCATGCATAGGAGAAAAGATTGAAAAAATTGAAGGTGCAAGAATAGACAAGAATGAGAAGAACATATATCACACATTTGAACAGTATAATAAAATGAGAAGGGCTTTTGCTGAAAAAAGCTATGATATTAAGAAATTAACAATAGAACAGTTAGATGAAATAGGACGAATATTAACTATTAATACAGAGCGCGAAGGAATAGAAGACGCAATAATGGATAGTGAATTATTAAATCTTAATAATGAACAGATTGATTTGTTGATAGAATTAAGACGAAAGAATTCCAGCTTATTTACTAAATGGCAGTCATTATCAATTAAGGCAATGAGAGAAATAATACCAGATTTGTATGAAAGAAATGTTAATCAGATGAATATTTTTACAGAACGAGGTGTTTTTAAAGATAAGCTGAATCTTTTTGAGAACAGTGTTTATTTACCTAAAGAGCTTGTATTAGAAGAAATATATAATCCTGTTGTCAGAAGATCTATAAGCATGACAATAGATGCTTTAAATGCATTAATTAAGAAATATGGATATCCAGAAGATATTGTTATTGAGATGCCGAGAGATAGAAATGATGCAGAACAGAAAGACAGGATTAAAAAATTTCAGAAGACAAGAGAAAATGAGCTGAAGAATATTAAAAAGAAAATTAAAGAAGAGTATGGCATAGAGATAACAGATGAACATTTTAGAAAACATAAGGGCTTAGAATTGGAATTAAAATTATGGGTGGAACAGAATGAAAAATGTCCGTATTCAGGTAAGCATATTAATGTTCAGGATATTTTGTATCATCATGAGTTATTTGAAATAGACCATATTATTCCATTAAGTATTTCATATGATGACAGCAGAAATAATAAAGTCTTGGTATATAAAGAGGAAAATCAGGATAAAGGTAATCGTACCCCATTAATGTATTTATCTACAGTTAATAGACAATATGATCAGCATGAATTTATGAATTATGTATTGAGTACAAAGTCATTGCCTAGAAAGAAAAGAGAATTATTGCTTAATTATGAAGATATAACTAAAATTGATGTCTTAAAAGGCTTTATTAACAGGAATCTTAATGATACAAGATATGCTTCTAGAAGTGTACTTAATGCTATGCAGTTGTTTTTTGGAGGAAAAGAATGTGATACGAAAGTAAGAGTAATTAGAGGTTCTGTCACGAACCAGTTAAGAATTAAACTGAATCTTCCTAAAGATAGAGAAAAATCTTATAGTCATCATGCGATAGATGCAGCTATTATGTGTTATTCACAAATGGGACTCATGAATTTCAGAAATACTCAGAATAAATTTATCGATTTTGAAAATGAGACATATTTGAGTGATGATAAGGATTCATGTTTTGATAATAAATATTATAATGAGGCATTATTTGGACAAGTCCTTAAAATGCGAAAGAATCTGTTAAAAGCTGAAGGGGAACCTCAAAGGTCAGTTCAGAGCAAAGGTGTATTTGATGAAGAAGAAAAGAATAATGGTATTGTTAGATATCATCATAAGGTTGATAAAAAACCCAATAGAGGATTAAGCAATGCAACTATATATGGAACTAGAAAGATAGAAGATAAAATATATAAAATTGTAGGATATGATATTCGAAATAATAAGGATGTAGAGGCTATAATTAATATAATAAAAAAAGGAAAATTGAATAACTTTTTGATGGCAAAGCATGATCCCGAAACTTTTAAAAACCTTATGGAAATATATGAACAATACAAAGAAGAAAAAAATCCATTTATAGCATATGAACAGGAAACAGGAGATTATATAAGAAAATATGCAAAAAATCATAATGGTCCAATAATTAAAAAGATTAAGTATGTGGATAATGAAGTCGGTTCTTGCATTGATATATCTGCTAATTATGGGTATAAGAATGGCGATAAGAGGGTGATAATGGATACGCTTGCTTCATACAGAGCAGATGTGTATTATAATTTTAATGAAAAATTATATAGAATAATAGGAATTAAATATGCATATTTTAAATATTTAAATGGGAAATATGTTCTTGATGAAAAATCATATGTGGCAATTCTTATAAAAGAGGGATTATTAAAGGAAGGTGATACACTAGAAAGCTTGAAATTGGCGGGATATGAATATAGGTTGTCGTTTTATGAAAATGATATTATTGAGTATGAGCAAAATGGAATTGTTTATAAAGAACGGTTTTTATCTAAAAGTGAAGGTGTGAAAAATAAAGTTGAGACGAAACCAATAATGGCTAAAGGTTATAAAAATCGTAAGTTTCCGTATTTATCAAAGGTTAGATATATATCTAAAATATATACAGATATTCTTGGAAACGAAACTAAAATATATAAAGAGAAATTTAAATTGAGTGTTGATTGAATGATAGTAGTGTGATACTATAATAATAGGTTTGTGATGACTCAATTTTTTCAGACCTACTAAAATAAGGCTTTATGCCGAATTCAAGGGACACCAAGTGGTGTCCCTTTTTCTGTATATGGGGGTATTATGGGGTATAAGGTAATATTGATTGAAAATGATGTAAAAATGAGTATTAAATTAAATAATATAATAATTAATAAGGAAGGTCATGATATATGGATATCCGTTGATGATGTATCATTGCTGGTTATTGATAATATGAAGATTACACTTACATCAAGAATGTTATCATATTTAGCAGAACATAATGTGGGAATGATATTTTGTGATGCTAAGCATTTACCTATAGGATATTATTGCGATTATGATAATCATAGTCATATATCAAAAATTCTTAATTATCAGATTCAGTACAGTCAGACAGAATATGATAAATTATGGAAAAAGATTATTATAGCAAAGTTAAATAATCAGGCACGGGTATTGGAAATACTAGGTAAAGATAATGATATTGCATTAAAAATAAAAGAATATTGCGATGAGATAACAGATGGAGATAAAAGTAACAGAGAGGCACATGGTGCGAAAGTTTATTTTAATGAGTTGATGGGGACAAGCTTTTCAAGAGGGAATGAAGATTTACTATTAAATTCAGGTCTTGATTATGGATATACAATAATAAGGTCTTTTATTGCTAGATTGTGCGTGGGTTATGGACTGAATTGTCAGATAGGAATACATCATAAAAATGAATATAACCGTTTTAATCTGGTTGACGATTTAATGGAACCATTAAGACCGATAGTAGATTTATATACATATAGAATTCTGGAGGGACAGGAATTTTTCAAGGCAGATCATAGATACAAAATAATAAATATTGTTAATCATTTTATTAGATATAAGGGAAAGAAGATGTATCTTGGCAATATGCTAGAGGAATATGTAATGATGTTTTCCAAGAATCTGAAAGATGGAACAGAACTTATTTTTCCCAATATTAATGATTATGAGGAGTATGCAGATGAGGTATGATGTTATGAGAGTTTTATGTATGTTTGATCTTCCTGTGGATACTGACAAAGAAAAAAGAGAATATAGAAACTTTAAGAAGAAACTTATTCTTGAAGGGTTTGTTATGCTTCAATACTCTGTTTATATAAGGACATGTCCTAATAGACAATATTCAGAGAGATTGCAGAAAAGACTGGCAAAGAATTTACCTGCAAATGGGAATATAAGGTTGTTAGAAATAACAGAAAAACAATACGAAGATATGAAGATACTTGTAGGAACCAAAAATTTAAATGAGAAAATTGCTAATGATGAAAGGTTTGTAGTTATATGATTTTATCAATAGATGATAGATTAGAGTTAAATATTGAATGTATTACGCAGCTATGTGGAATTAATGTGCAAATGAAAAATTATATAATACGAAATATTGTAAAATATTTTTCGAACACTAAATATGCAGAGTATGAGGATAAGGATGACTGTGTTATTAAAATAGATAATGAAGTTGTTGGTAGAAAATATTATACAACATATTATATAGCAAATATAAATGATTTGATTAGCAATATTCAAATGTCTAAAAATAGTATTATGAAAAAGTATGCAGACTATGTTAATTCTAAATATGATAATCAACTTATATATGAAGATATAGTGGCAGGATATGAAAAGATATTTGCTAAGATTAATAGTAATATGAAAGAATCGGGCATTAGTTTGATGCTTGATTTCATGGAGGAGAAGATAACAGATGTCGCACAATTGGCAATCACAAGGACGCCAGAATTAGGATATATTGAAAAAATGAGTAATTATGATTTGTGTGTGGAATATATAAAAATCATGAATGCGTATTATAAGGATAACCCAGATAAGATACTGTTAGTGTTAGAGAATATAGATCATTATCTTAATATAGAACAGTATTTTTCATTGATGAGGCAATTAGAGATTATGACATTAGAATTAGATATAAACATAATTGTCACAACAAGCATAAGGGGATATGTATATATTAATGAAAAAAATATCACGGGAATTAATGTTATTAACGATGAGGTTTTTTCTATGCCTATGATAGAGGAATTACAAAATTTTTTTGAAGATAATTATCCTTGCAATTATAATATAAATGAAAAAGACATGATATATAACATTACGCAAATTATTCATGATATAGGCATAGATGGGTATAGTCCGCGTGGTAAAGAATATGTGTTTTTAAAGCTTTTAGATGAATCGATAGGCGTTCATATGGGGAAGTGTAATGCTAAAAATAATATGGAAAAAGCTTTTTTAGAGGAACGAATAATGATATAATATACTTGGAGGCGATGTTTTATGCAAATGAAAGGTACATGTGTTTTATTTTTATGCAAAAAGTGGTATTTGATGTTTTAGTACCTGAAAGAATTGAGTCATCATAAAACAATTATCTCCTTTCCTTTAACTTGTTTATAGTTTTAGTACCTGAAAGAATTGAGTCATCATAAAACTTCAATGAAAGGATAATTTATTGTTTGATGGTTTTAGTACCTGAAAGAATTGAGTCATCATAAAACCTCTGCATCATCAGGAATATCATCTATAAGTTTTAGTACCTGAAAGAATTGAGTCATCATAAAACTGTTAGAAGAAATGGCGGACAATGTGGAAGGTTTTAGTACCTGAAAGAATTGAGTCATCATAAAACAAAAAACCTCTGTCTTCCATATCAATGCTCGTTTTAGTACCTGAAAGAATTGAGTCATCATAAAACTAGTGTTTTGTTTCGACTTTCTATATCATCGTTTTAGTACCTGAAAGAATTGAGTCATCATAAAACTTATCATGTTTCTAGTACTTCTGACATAGTGTTTTAGTACCTGAAAGAATTGAGTCATCATAAAACTCAATTGAAAGGAGGTAGTAATGACAAGAGGTTTTAGTACCTGAAAGAATTGAGTCATCATAAAACTCCGACTTCTTTCATATTGTTGCTGAACTGGTTTTAGTACCTGAAAGAATTGAGTCATCATAAAACTAATTGCAAGTGCTATTGCAATATCTGATAGTTTTAGTACCTGAAAGAATTGAGTCATCATAAAACCTAATCTGTTCAGATGTTGTCAAAGGCTTAGTTTTAGTACCTGAAAGAATTGAGTCATCATAAAACTAGCACAGATTGAAGTTGCATATCAGAACAGTTTTAGTACCTGAAAGAATTGAGTCATCATAAAACAATGGAGCTGTTAAAAGACGGACAATCATTGTTTTAGTACCTGAAAGAATTGAGTCATCATAAAACAGTATGGTATTGATATTACCAATGCTACATGTTTTAGTACCTGAAAGAATTGAGTCATCATAAAACTTGCAACAGCGTCTTTAACAGCTTGTTCTAGTTTTAGTACCTGAAAGAATTGAGTCATCATAAAACCTCTTGTTGAACCATTAAAACCAACGCCCAGTTTTAGTACCTGAAAGAATTGAGTCATCATAAAACTACAAGGACTAAGATTCTTAAAGAGATATAGTTTTAGTACCTGAAAGAATTGAGTCATCATAAAACTACTATGAAATTCCATATAAAATGGTATCTGTTTTAGTACCTGAAAGAATTGAGTCATTAAAAAATATAATTTATAACAAGTGGATTAATAGCATATTTAAAGCTTAAAATGCAATATATCAACTTTATAAAATTAGAATTTTAAGATTTATTTACAAGAGTTATCAAATTAATTACCAGATTGACAAATACCACACATTTGTTATACTTATCACATATTATATTTGCAGGGGAGCATAAGGGCTGTGTAAGCAGTGGCTGCTGAGAGGGATTAAGTTCCGACCCATAACCTGATGTGGATAATGCCACCGTAGGGATTCTTAAAAGGGCTTTTTAGCTCTTCATTTGATTGTTTCAATATCGGATTTCCCCAAGGCTTATGATTTTCCTGTTAATTATCCAGAATGGAGGAATGCATATGGAATACGCAACACAGATGGATGCCGCAAGAAAAGGCATTATTACTAAAGAGATGGAAATTGTTGCAAAGAAAGAAAATATAGATGTCGAGAGTTTAAGACAGCTTATAGCTAAGGGACAGGTTATTATTCCTGCCAATAAGAATCATAAATGTCTTGACCCTAACGGTATCGGTAACAAGTTAAGAACTAAGATTAATGTTAACCTTGGAACTTCAAGAGACTGTGTAGATCTTGATATGGAGCTTGACAAGGTTAATAACGCTGTAAAGATGGGCGCAGAAGCTATCATGGATCTTTCTTCTTTCGGTGATACACAGAAGTTCAGAAGAAAGCTGACAGCAGAATGTCCTGCAACAATTGGAACAGTTCCTATATATGATGCAGTTGTATATTATCATAAGGCACTCAAGGACATCACTGCACAGGAGTGGCTTGATGTTGTAGAAATGCATGCTAAAGACGGCGTTGATTTCATGACTATACATTGTGGTATCAACAAGGCTACAGCTAAGAAGTTCAGAGCAGATAAGAGACTTATGAATATTGTATCAAGAGGCGGTTCTATCATATATGCATGGATGGAGATGACAGGTAATGAGAATCCATTCTTTGAATATTATGACAGAGTTCTTGAGATATGCCGTGAGTATGATGTTACAATGAGTCTTGGAGATGCATGCAGACCGGGATGTATTATGGACGCATCTGACATTTCACAGATAGAAGAGCTTGTTACACTTGGCGAGCTTACAAGAAGAGCATGGGAGAAGGATGTTCAGGTTATGGTTGAAGGACCGGGACATATGCCTCTTAACCAGATTAAGGCTAATATGGAGATTCAGCAGACAATATGCAAGGGAGCACCTTTCTATGTATTAGGACCTCTTGTTACTGATATAGCTCCAGGATATGATCACATTACAGCAGCAATTGGTGGAGCTATCGCAGCTACTTACGGAGCTTCATTCCTGTGCTATGTAACACCTGCAGAACATTTAAGATTACCAGATCTTAATGATGTTAAGGAAGGAATTATTGCTTCTAAGATTGCAGCACATGCGGCTGATATTGCAAAGGGCGTACCGGGTGCAATGGACTGGGATTATAAGATGGACAAGGCAAGAAAGGTTCTTGACTGGGAGGCAATGTTTGACGTTGCGATTGACCCTGAGAAGGCAAGAGCTTACAGAGCTTCATCTAAGCCTGAGAAGGAAGATACATGTTCTATGTGTGGTAATTTCTGTGCAGTAAAGAATATGAACAAGATTATGGAAGGCGAGATTGTAAGTATATTTGATGAGTAATAGCATATATGAAAGGGTTGCCATGGTGGTGGCAGCTCTTTTTTTATGCAGAAATTTAAATAAAAATGTAATGGACTAAAGACCTATTGGCTAAAATGTGTAATATACTATATACTTACATTAACAGGGAATAGATGGAGGTTATATGACATTATTATTAATTTTACTTGCAGTTCTGCCTACAATATTTATGATTGTTTTCATATATTATAAAGATTCATATGAAAAAGAGCCGGTAGGTCTGCTGGTTTCATTATTTGCACTCGGAATGGCGGGAACAATACCTGCTGTTGCATATGAGACAGCTGGGGATGCGTTTATTGGATTGTTTTTTTATAAGAATAGTGGAATATATAATCTTATTTCAGCATTTTTAGGGGTTGCACTTGTAGAAGAAGGTGTTAAATTCATAGCTTTATATTTCAGGACATGGAAGAATCCTAATTATAATTATAAATTCGATGGCATTGTATATGCTGTGCTTGTGTCTTTAGGGTTTGCCACAGTTGAGAATATCCTTTATGTATTGGAGGGTGGACTTTCGGTAGCGATAGCAAGAGCATTGTTATCAGTTCCATCACATGCGATAGATGCAGTATATATGGGCTTTTATTATGGATATGCCAAATATTATGATTCCGTAGGAATTGTAAGGAGAAGAAATAAAAACTTAAGGATGGCGGTTATTGTGCCGGTATTGCTGCATGGATGCTATGATTTTCTGCTTTTTGAGAATTCGCTTATATATCTTGCAGTATTCTTAGTGTTTGTAATAGTGCTTGATGTTCTGGCTGTTATAAGAATTAACCGTTCATCAAAAAAGAATATGCAGATATACAAATCAGCAGTTCAGGTATATTGTACTAACTGTGGTCAGAAGCTTAATGAGTATGGTTTTTATTGTATGAACTGCGGGTGTCCGGTAAGAAGAATGTGATTTGCCATGAAACGGGATAAATGCTATAATCATATGATGCGAAAATGTGATATTAAGGAGTGAACTTTATGGCAAACACAGCCAGCAGGAATGGTAAAAAGACTACCACTCAGAGAAAGAATACGAATACTTCAGGCAGAAAAAAGCAGCCGGCTAAGTCTAAACAGACAGCTAAGAATAAGCAGGTTCAGGATAATCAGTTAAGGAATGACTGTATAATACTTTTTTCGATAGCATGTGCGATAATACTTATACTTACGAATTTTAATCTTGCAGGGACATTAGGCAGAGGCATAAAGTGGTTTATGTTTGGTGTCTTTGGGGTTATAGAATACATTTTTCCACTTGTACTTGCAGCAAGTGTTATATTCCTTATGGTAAACAGGGATTTAATAAGAGTGGCAAGAATTAAGACAGCAGCGGCATATGGACTTCTTGTTGTGTTATGCGGAATGATCCAGCGTGTATATAACAAGCCGGCAATTATGGAAAGCAATGTGGGAGAGGTATTTACATATTGTGCTGATTATAAGGCAGGCGGAGGCTTTTTAGGCGGCGTCTTATGTAAAGCATTAAGTCCGATAGGGGCTATTGGAACATTTGTAATATTAATGATACTTGCAATTATATGTATAGTTATTATTACAGAGAAATCTTTTGTGTCAGGACTTAAGAATGTTAAGAAGAGCAGCCAGAGGATGATGCAGGAGGCAAAAGAGGATTATTCGGCATACAGACAACATTCTGCAAGCAGACATGAAAACGATATGTCTGATGAAGAGTACCACAGATTAAGGGAAGAAGAGAGAGCCAGGGCAAGATTAAGAAAGATTGAAAAGAAAGAAAAACAGCTTGCTGAAAAGAAAGCAAGGGAAGAATATCTTGCCAATGCCAGAATGAATAATGTTGTAAGAGGCGTGACTTCTGACACACTTATAACAGGTGATGTCCAGCCAGAGACAGAGATAGATATACATGAAATTGAAGTTGACCGTGAAAGAAAAGATGAATATTCAGCAGATATATATGAGCCTGATAACAGGATGAAGCCTGTAGATAAAGCACAGGTAATTGTTGATGACAGTGATGATTTGTTAGAAGATTTGTATTCGGATGATAAATCTGCTGACAGTGGGATGCCTGTACAATCAGTTCAGGAGATACAGGATGATTATTACTCAGAAGAATCACAGTATCCGGATGAAGATGTTTCTGACGGTATGGTGGATAATTATTCGTATTCAGAGCTGGATGCGGATGAGGAAGTGTATGATATACAGGGTGATGAAGCAGCAGATTATACTGATGATATTCAGGAAGAGACAGAGGCAGATGTACAGGATAATGTAACAGCAGAAAATCCAGCGTCTGAAGGCGGAGCCTTGGTTTC
>OGXH01001711.1_pt1 | contig 15998 bp, 20 predicted proteins | sample 1576241 | NCBI WGS metagenome assembly OGXH01 (sample SAMEA3541529, study PRJEB24748) | human gut metagenome | biome: human gut; feature: human-associated habitat; material: faeces | place: China | collected 2012
CTTTCTCAAGGCTTTCCTGTTCTTTCTTTTCCAACTGGAGCATACGCTCCTCATAACTCTTTGTTGATCTTGCCATAAATATCATCGTCCTTTCTTTTTTTCCAAACATAAGTTTCCTGTTGTCTGTCAGACGAAGTACATGGTATAATCTGCTTGCGTGTAGGTATATCATGACTCCGGTCTGATAGAACCTTTGGCGGTTTCTTCGGGAACCGCTTTTTTAAGTTGAACCGTTTCTTGTGACTGCTTTCACATTTCCCTTATCCCTCAAGTCCCTGCCCTCGTTGGCTTCCATAAAAAGTTCCAGCATATCCGTTTTGATCAGGACTTTTCTCCCAACCTTCAATACCGGAAGTTTCTTCCACTCTACCAACTTTCGCAGGGTGTTCCTGCCAATTCCCGTATAATCAGCAGCTTCCTCAATAGATAAGGCAATCTTTCTTTGCGTCATATGACCACCTCCTTTCGAATTGCATTATGCAATTTCATTTGTGCTGTCAGTATAGCGTGTTTATATTGCTTTGTCAAGCATTATGAAATTTTTCTGCTTTTCTTAAAATTGCATATTGCAATATATTTTGTTGCGTGGTATAGTAATGACATACCGAAAAAGGAGGCACATCAGCATGAAAGATAAAGAATTACGCAAGCTGATCGGTAGCAGGGCAAAACAGCGCCGTACAGAATTGAATCTGACACAGCCTTATATCGCTGAAAAGATGGGTGTGACTGCATCTACGATTCAGAGATATGAAGCCGGAACGATTGACAATACAAAGAAAATGGTGCTGGAAGGTCTTTCAGAAGCTCTCCATGTATCTGTGGAATGGCTCAGAGGGGAAACGGACGAATATGAAACCGACATTACGGATAAAAGAGAATTACAGATTCGTGATGCCATGACGGATATTCTCAAACAGTTACCTCTTGACCTTACGAAAACAGAAGATGCTTTTTCCAAAGACCTACTGCTGTTAATGTTGAAACAATATGAACTGTTTTTGGATTCGTTCCAGTTCGCCTGCAAGAATTACAAAGGCAATACCAAAGAAGCGGACATTGCAAAAGTAATGGGGTTTGAATCGAATGATGAATATAACGAGATCATGTTTCTCAGGGAGATCACCCATACTGTCAACGCATTGAATGACATGGCAGATATTGTAAGGCTCTATTCCAAGAAACCGGAAACAGCAGAACAACGGCTTGCAAATCTTTTATCCGAAGTTATGTACGAGGATTCTGAATCGGTATAGTAAGATAATCGGAGTTATGATATACTTACACGCAAGAAGCATTTCAGCAGTTCCGATTGTCTGATATCGAAAGGAGACATACGATTATGGCAAAAGGATCTGTTAGAAAAAAAGGAAAAAAATGGTACTATCGTTTCTATGTAGAAGATGCAAGCGGTAAAATGGTTCAGAAAGAATACGCCGGAACCGAAAGTAAAAGTGAGACGGAAAAGCTTCTCCGCAAGGCACTGGAAGACTACGAAGATAAGAAGTTTGTTGCAAAGGCAGATAATCTTACCGTAGGGGAACTTCTGGATATGTGGGCAGAAGAAGAACTGAAAACTGGGACACTCAGCAACGGTACAGTGGAAAATTATCTTGGTGCAATCCGATGTATCAAAAAACACCCGATTGCAGACCGAAAGTTAAAAACAGTTACCGCTGAACATTTACAGAGTTTTCTCGACCTGCTTACATTCGGTGGCGAGTTTCCGGATGGAAAAGTGCGAAAAGGATATAGCAAAGATTATATCCATTCTTTTTCCGCAGTGTTACAGCAGTCTTTCCGTTTTGCAGTATTTCCAAAACAGTTAATCAGTTTCAATCCAATGCAATATATCAAGCTGAAACGACAGGCAGAGGAAGTTGACCTCTTTTCTGATGATGAGGTAGAAGAAGGTACACAGCCGATTTCACATGAGGATTACGAGCGGCTTATCAAGTATCTGGAAAAGAAAAATCCACCTGCAATTCTGCCGATTCAGATCGCATATTATGCAGGACTTCGTATCGGGGAAACCTGTGGTCTTACATGGCAGGACATCAACCTTGAAGAACAATGCCTGACCATAAAACGCAGTATCCGTTATGACGGAACGAAGCATAAAAATGTGATTGGAACAACCAAGCGAAAGAAAGTAAGGATTGTTGATTTTGGAGATACACTGACTGAAATATTGAAAGCAGCAAGACGGGAACAACTGAAAAGCCGGATGCAGTACGGGGAACTTTACCACCGCAACTACTACAAAGAGGTGCATGTGAAAAACAGGGTGTATTATGAATACTATCACCTTGACGGAACACAGGAAGTCCCGGCAGATTATAAAGAAATATCCTTTGTCTGCCTCAGACCGGATGGCAGTCTGGAACTGCCGAGTACACTCGGCATTGCTTGCAGGTCAGTATCAAAAAAGCTGGAAGGATTTGAAGATTTTCACTTTCACCAGTTACGACATACCTACACCAGCAACCTGCTCTCGAATGGAGCTGCTCCGAAAGATGTACAGGAACTGTTAGGACATTCCGATGTCAGTACCACAATGAACATTTACGCTCACTCAACAAGAAAAGCAAAGCGGGATTCCGCAAGACTTCTTGATAAAGTAGCGAGCAACGCTTAAATAAAAATTTCCCTTATTTCCCTTGCGGATTCCTCACAAGGGTAAAAATAAGGGAAAATACATATCATTTCACTATCTAAGGGGCTAAAAAGCCTGTAAAATAAGGAAAACTCAGGAAATCTCTCCACAAATTCCGATTTATCAAACTCTTTTTATTTCTGCTGAAACATCTTAAAATGCTTCAACGCCTCCACAATTGCACTTTCTTATAACTCCAATGAATCCATGTTTAGTAAGAAGTCATACACGTTCATCATCAAAATGCCATCGTCATTATAAAATGGTTTTGGTGTATCCAAAGTGATTACAATTTTCTTAAATGAATCATTGATTTTCAAAAATGGGCGAATCTCTTGTGCCATTTTTTCTTCCGTTCGTAACATATATGCGGACTGAATATAATACTTTTTAGAGCCTTTATTACAAATAAAGTCAACCTCCAACTGTTTCTTTACCGGTTTTCCTTCCTCGTCCTTTGTATAACCAAGGAAGTGATTGTGGTTGACCTGCACCTTTCCGTCTTGGTAACGAAATGCCGTCGTCAGTGTAAATGCATGCTTTCAGACTCGCCAAAAGCCTGAAATTTCACAGTCCCTTCCTATGCCTATTATTCCAAAAACAAGTGTCTAATTTCCAAGCAAATGAAACAATAGTCCAATCAAAAAACATACTACAATTGCAACAATTGCAGCTACAATCATTTTCAGTACATTTTGATATGGTCGTTTTCCGATTTCTCGCTGCTTCTGTATTTCGTCCAATCTTTTTCCTTCAGAAAAGGCTACAATCTCTTTGTAAGTCTGAATATCGTTGTCCTTTTTCACTTTTTCCACTTTCAAAGCCCAGTACATCGTAATTACAAAAAGAATTCCAAATGGAATAAATGCAAGCCGTTCCAACCAAAAGAATAACGGGACTGCCGATAAAAGGGTAATTACCAGATGCACAGTGAAAATGTTACCATAATAGTTAAACTTCTTAATTTCTTGTTCATTGATTTTTTCTTTCATATTTTCAATATCTCCTTTGATTAAATTATCAATGGAGGTCTTGAATACTTCACTCAAAAGAACCAAGCTATTTACATCCGGATAACTTTTCTCATTCTCCCAATTTGAAATCGTTTGTCGAGAAACATATATGTGCTCGGCTAATTGGTCTTGTGATAATTGGAGTTCCGAACGATATTTTTTAATTTGATTTCCGAGTTCCATTCAATTTACCTCCTTGCATTTGTATCTTAATCAAATACAGATATTGGCGCTATCAAAAGGCTTTGACAATCGGCTTTTGAGCTTTGTCAAAATCTTTTGACACACTAGAAATGCTATTGAAAGAGCTGTAAACTTCCGATTTATCAAACTCCTTTTATTTCTGCTGAATCATCTTAAAATGCTTCAACGCCTCCACAATTGCACTTTCTTTATCTTCTGGGCACTGTGGCTACCTGTCATATTCTCTTCCTCCATTCCTATTTTCTCTATCTTAGTCAGTCCGACAAGCAAGAAGTTTACAGTTCTATACCTACATCATATTCATTATCTATTTATCATTCAGATAAAACATTAAATAACCTTGGTACTCTATCTTCTAAATAATTGATTACCTTTGCATTACTTTTGTCCAAATCAACTTCAACAACAAATCCACCACACTCGTTTGTTTTCATCAATTCACATCGTCCCACAGAGTTATAAACATATGCTAAAGGTATTTCTTCTTCATAATGTGAACATCCCAAAATATACACTTCATTTTCAATGGCTCTAGCTTTTGCTAATGTTGTCCACTGTTCAAGTTGTAAATCATGATACATTCCTGTTCCAATAATATTTATAAGCATAATCGGATCTTCTAAAGACATTATCCTTGCTACTTCTGGAAAATGAATCTCATAACAAATCAGGACGCCTATTTTTCCAAATTTGGTATTAACACAAGTGATTTTTTCACCGTGTTGTTTCCCCTTTTCTTTTTCACCCTTAGTTAAAATGCATTTTGTATATTCATCAACAATCTTACCGTTATCAATAACAAGCACTTTATGTTGACCATTATTACGCAAATCTTTAAAACCTGTAATGATATATTTCTGTTCATTCTTTATAATTTTAAGAGCTTCAGTCAATGTATTACTATCCAAAAATCCTTCTGGGAAAACATATAAATCTACATCATTTTGAGAAAGAATTTTTCTTAGTTCATATATACTATTACCTTTGTAAGGAACAGCCAATAATACCTTCAACTTCATAATTACACCTCTTCACTAAATTCAAACTTAACACGTAATTTAATTAAATACTCTTTCTCCCCCTAGATACTACACTGACAAACTTTGTTAATTTAAGAAGTTTTTTTCAATTGAGTCTAACGATATCCTTGTTCTTTTTTTATTTGTTCTTCAAGTTCTTTAGCAATTTGCATTTTTTCTGCTTTCTCAATTGGAATTGCAATAATAACTGCATAAACAATTCCTATAATCAATGAAACTAGTAAAAAAATATTACATAAAACAAAGCTGTAACGAGGTTCCATATGAAATATGACGATAATGGTTGGTAATATCATCAGACTCAATAGCGCAGAAGTAAACACATGTGCTCTGTGCCAAACCTCAGGATAATCCTCCGTTTGTGGAATTCTAATACCAAAAATACTGTTGGGACTTGTAAATGGCATAACTATTGCGCTAATAATCATTATAACTAGATAAATAATACATCCATAAGATGGTTTGTGTAAAAAGACTTCTTTTATGATGGTTTCATTTGACCAAAATATAAAGCTACAAATTGCAAGGACGGTAAATGACGCTACATATATTAGCATTGACTGTACATACTTATAGGCTATACTAGTTGCAATTAAGATTGCTACAGGTAGAAAAATGTAAATATTCATTTGATACTGTAACTTACTATGTATTTCATTTATTACCATCAACGAGCTCACAATATGAGAAATTGTAAGTGCTAATAAATATTTTTGTTGTGTAAGCATTTTTTACCTTCTTTCTTAATTTGTTACGAAAAGCTTTTCTTGTAAAACATCGTAACACCATATCTTCTTAATATCCATCAATCTCTAGTTGAATCTTCTTCTGATTTGAACTCAATTATTAGTTGAATTATTCTACAAATACTGAAGTTACATTATGTGTTTTTATACCCATGCTTTCAGAAATATGCACGTAAATTTCTTATTTATCGGACTAAAGGCATCCATTTTACTTCACCTTCGTCTGATGATTTTAATGTTCCGCTGAATTTATTTGTTTTATAAAATACAACTATGTATCTAGAGCCGTCTTCTCTCGGCCAATCTTTTGTCCCACAAATTCTTGGATTTTCTATTTTTAATCCTGTTTCTTCATATACTTCACGTATTACCGAATCTACAAACGATTCTCCTTTTTCAACGTGACCACCGGGGAATGTCAAGCCTCCCCAATTTTCATCTATCTTATCTTGTACAAGTACATTTCCTTTGTCATCATATACCATGCACATATTATAGCATACAAAACAAGGCTGATGAAATACTTTTTACTTTGCCGGGAAGTTATAAATTGCGGCGTAAAACCCACACGCTTGCGTGTGGGATGAAAGCTGCTTTTTCTGTGCAAAACTATATTTCTACTACTTGACATTAACATAGAGTAAACATATTATCTATGTATAATAGTGCAAAGTTCAAAATGAAAGTGAGTATTTTAGAGATGCGTTAGAAGCACAGTATTTGGAGGGGGTAATCATGGCACGACCAAAAAGTAATAATGTACAGATTAACATTTCCATTCCTTCCGAGTGGAAAGAACAGCTTGAAAACCTTGCCCGTATCTATTCTGTCGAAGAAGGAACTACTATTACCTTCCTTGAACTGATGCGCAGGGGGATTCAGGAAAAATATCAGTTAGGAGAAACAGACGATGAGCGAGGAACAATATCATAGTGCTTCGCATTGTAAATATCTGACGCAGTACCATATCATCTGGTGTCCGAAATTCAGATTTTCGGTATTGCAGAATGGTGCAGATGACACACTCAAAAATATCCTTGCAAATATCTGTAATCAGTACGGATACATAATCAAAGCGTTGGAAGTGATGCCAGACCATATACATATATTTGTAGATTGCCCACAGACAGTTGCCCCTTGCGATATAGTAAGAACATTGAAAAGTATCAGTGCAATTGAAATGTTCAAGGCATATCCACAATTAAAACAGTTCTACTCTCGGTGTGGAGTATTATGGTCAAGAGGATATTTTGTATCTACCGTAGGTCATATAAGTGAAGCTACGGTAAAGAAATACATCGAGGAACAGAAAGATCATGAGTGACAAAGAATACAAGAAACTTCTGAAACAATATCATAAACTTTCTGACAGGCATATCCTAGTTGTAGAAACTGATATGCCTTATCCTGATGTTCTGAAAGTCGTGGCTCTTTCTGATAAAATCCGCAAAGCTGGCAACGAGCTTGTTAGTCTTATGAGAAAGAATTACGACCAGCTCATGCGTACCAAGAAATATCGTAAACTACTAAAACTGTACGGCAATACTGAGGATAAGGACAAACTTAAAGCTCTCGCTAATCAGCTCAATGATATGCAGAAATCTTATAATGTTACATGGGATTTTTGCAGGACATCTATGATTCCTATAGGCAAGAAATACAGTATAGATGCGGTGTTTGCTCTCACAAAAGCCGAAGACATATGGCGAGGTATGGAAAAATGTCTTTATGATAACGGTAAGATTACACATTTCTCAAAATACGGAGAATTACCATGTATCAGAGCAAAACAGATAAATCGTGGTATTCCGATGTTTGTTGAGGATGGTAAACTTCGATTCAAACTTAGAAAGATGCAATTCGGGATTCATGTCAACGACAGGTTTCAGTCTGATGAAGTTAACGCCGTTTTGTCTTATCTTGAGAATCCTGACAAGATGGATGCTGATGCTGTCAATACGCTTATAGAAGAAGCCTGTTGTATAGATACTTACAGACCTTGCTATGCTACTCTTGTTCCAAGATTGATAAGAGGTAAGTACAGAGTATATCTGCATCTGACAATAGAAGGCAAAGCTAAGCCTAAATATGATAGATTCGGCAATCCAAGACATAAATACGGTAAAGGCATGATAGGTACTGATATAGGAACGCAGACAGTTGCCTATACTTCTGATACTGAAGTCGGACTGAAGAACCTTTCAGAGCGTGGCAACAGCATACAGACTTCTGAACGCAAGGAACGCTTATATTATCGTGCTATGGACAGGAGTAGACGGGCAACCAATCCACAGAATTACAATCCTGACGGCACGATCAAGAAAGGTAAAAAGACTTGGAAATATTCTAATCACTACAAGAAGCTGAAAGCCAAACACGCTGAATTATGCCGTATAAATGCAGTAAATAGACAGCTTGCAATAAACGAAGATGCTAACTATCTGCGAAGTCTTGGAGATACATTCGTCACAGAACCTAAAAATGCAAGCAAGCTGATGAAACGGGCTAAGAAGACTACTGTTAATAGCAAAGGCAAATTTAATAAGAAAAAGCGCTTTGGCAAATCTATAAAGAATCGTTGCCCGTCTGGATTTCAAACTACTGTTGAAAAGAAATTCAAAGTCACAGGCGGCGCATATATAGAAGTTTCGAATAATTATAGGGCAAGCCAGTACGACCACACGGCAGATGACTACATTAAGAAAAAGCTGTCTGATAGGCTCTACAGACTTCGAGACGGAACATTGGTACAAAGAGATTGGTATTCATCATTTTTGCTCTATTGTTACGACTACAGAACGCAGGATATAGACAAAGATAAATGTATTACAGATTTCGGCAGGTGCTATGACAAAGAAAAAGCCCTAATCGCATGGATTAAGGCTAATCATATCAAAATACTAAACAGTGGAATTAAAGTAGCTTAACAACTAAATGTTAGGGAGATTGATTGTACTTCCTTGTCGTAAGACAGAAATTTACCGCTAATGTGGTCGTAGGACTGCTTGGTAATGAAAGCTCTGATTCAAACAGGTTTACACTTGTAACTCCAAAGCCTGAAAATGGTGTACGATTACAAGCTACACTTGGCAATCAGAACCCCACGGGCTTGCCCGTGAGAGCAGTCAGGCTAGTATAATACATGTGGCGAAAACCATACGCCATTACAGTCATAATTTATTATTAGTATTAGGAGAAATTGCAATGAATACTCCCAAAAAGAAAAAGAACCGAATATATACCATGCTATCCGGCATAACCTTTCTGGTTTTTCTTGGCTGTGCTGCATATCTTATTTTTTATCTTGGAATACAGCCATACTACTTAAAGCAACAAAGCAAAAAGATAAATGCTGCTTACTATAATTCTTCGGAATTTGATTCCGGAAATAAAAATTCCGACGGTCTGCTATTGAAATTTTCCGAGCTTTTAAAGACAAACAAAGATACAAAGGGCTGGCTCAGAATTCCGGGAACCAATATTGATTATCCTGTCGTTCAGGGAGAAAAAAACTCCGATTTTTATCTGCACCATAATTTAAAAGGAGACACGGATAAAAATGGCTGCCTATATATTGATGCCAATTGTAATGTAGAGACTCCTACAAAAAACATTGTAATCCATGGCCACAATATGGAATCTACTCGAATGATGTTTTTTCAACTTTCAAAATATAAAGATATGGAATTTTACAAAAAGCATCCTATCCTCATATTTGACTCCATCTATGATGAATCCAAATGGAAAATCATTTCGTTTATGAGAGTCTCAGGAACTTATTCCCATAACGACGGCTTTGATTATATGCAAGGTGAATTTAATGATAATGAGGAATTTCTAGACTTTCTTCATCAAGTAGAAATGCGTTCTCTCTATCAGTGTCCTGTGACCGTAAATGAAAAAGACTCATTACTTATGCTCTCAACCTGTACCTATGAAATTGACAACTGCCGTTCTGTTGTTGTTGCCAGAAAACTTCGAAAAGGGGAATCAGAAGATGTGAACACCTCAAAAGCTTATCTGAAAAATGATGTGTTATATCCTGATGATTGGTATTCTAAATATGGTGGAAAAATGCCTGTCGCTAACTCCTTCACAGAAGACATATCTGAACACACTCTTGATTGGTATGATGGAAAACGGAAGCATTAAAAAAGAGTTCGCTTGCGAACTCTTTTTACCTTAAAGTTTTAACATTTTTTTAGTGCATTTTGACCGAGTTTGTAACGTTTTTTCACTTAAATTTTATTCCTTGTCGGTCAAAAAAAGAAAGGATACATATCAATGCCATCCTTTCTTTCATATTTTTTATTATTTTTCTGCTTTTCTTTTTTTGTTCATAACAATACTCAATACCAACATTGAAATACCTAATATGCCAACAACAATTGCAGAAATAATTCTCTCACCTGTTTTAGGTGCATTTTCCGGTGGGTTTGTAATCACTGTTACTGTTTCTTTTGGAGTTGTTGGTTTCTCTAAAATTACTGTCGGTGCTGCTGTCGTCGTCACTGCTGATGTTGTTACCGCTTCGTATGTATTCGAAAAGACTACGTCATCTGTTTTTTCCGTAGCTCCATTTTCCACTGCATATATTACAGACTTCAAACCACCATTTCCATCATTTTCAATGGAGACTGTTACCGTGTAAACAGCACTATCATAAGTAAAATGTTCTGCATTACCCGCTTCCTGAGAAATGAAATAATTATATCTTCCCGGTTTTGTATAAGTCATGGGACCAATTTCTACTTTGCCATTATCCTTAATCGTAACCTCTTTTACATCTGGCATAGGGTTTGTTTCATTTTCAGATTTAATTACCACTTTATACTCAATACCTGAAGGTACCGAATCCCCTAGTGTCTTAATCTCTACCGGAATAGAAGCGGTACAATATACCTTTTCTTCTGCATATGCCTGTGTCTGGAACAGCAGAAGTGCAACGAAATATGGAAGTAGCCGCAATATAACAAACTGCTTCATCTTGTTTTTCATATTATAGTACCTCCATCTTTACTTGTTTTTTTATTTATCCAACCGTCCAAACAAGACAACTCGTTCATTCGTTCCTGCTTCAGCGCAGGTTGATATTCCGATAATCTTATCATCATGATTCAGAGGAATATCACGATACTGAACTGCTTCGTCCTTAATATATTTCAAAAGGGTATCTAAATTGTCTTTACCTTGTACGGTCGGATTATAAATTTTGTTATTAAATTCCTGAGTCTCTACACACGCAAACAATGTAATCTTATATGTATCATCTAACAAAAACAATGCTCCTGTCTTGTGCTCCTGAAAATAATCATCATTTTTAAATTCAACAACATCTCCAAACATAGCACCATATTCCATATGATGACCATAAATAATTGAATAACTGTCAGTAAAATCACAAGCATTTCGATAATCTAAAAAGATAGAACCTGAAAAGGAAAATTTACCAAATACATCTTTGTTCAAATATTCCTGATTATCTTTTCCCTGAACAACAGGATAACTAATATGGGTATCAAAAATTGTAATCCACCCAACCACATCCTTGTTCAACTTCATAAGTTCTCCTAGCGTAATGCTATTCGGCCCATCCCCAGTAGGCTGGTATTTGAGCAAATCATTGGATGAAAATGCCCCACGATATATCATTATGGTATTCCATAACGAATAACCACCATATAACAGCATAATCAGAACCAACACCATGGCTATAAAACTAAGTATTTTATTTCCAACCCTTGCACATTTTACTGCTATCCCCACCTTGATATCCTTTCCATATCACGCAATTACTTGTTTCACGTGTAAAACTCTCACAAACTTATTCTAATTTTTAGTATTCTGCTCTTTTCTTACGGAATAATACAAATGCTACAGCACCTGCTAAAACAACCATAAGTGCATATGGTCCGTAACTTGAAGCAAAACCTGTTGCGGAACCGGTCCTGTCATTGGTAAATGCAACTTCCTGTGTCTGTAATGAAGTTCCAGCATCAATGGTACCTGTTGCTGTTTTAATATTTCCACTTCCACCGGCCTTATTAGTACCATTCAATTTTGTCTCAAATGTTGTTTTATAGTCGTCTGCTTCTAGCTCTTTAATTGTATAGGTATCATTTTCAGTTAAACCATAAATTTTCACTGTATCTCCATGTTTCAGTTCAATTCTTGCAGCGGTACCTTTTTTAATTGCCGGTTGTCCTTCTAAATTATACCATTCGCCTTCTGCACCGTTAATTGTAATTTCAAAGATAAACTTTTTATCTCTTTCACCATAGTTACCAGTTACTGTCTTACTAATAACTAAATCGTTTACTGTTCCGTCTGGCTTTGGAACTGGGTTCTCTGTATCCGGCTTATTAACACCATATGTATTTACAAAAGCTCCACTCTTTACAAGTTGCCCATCTTCTTGGTACAAGACTAAAGATGCACTTGCAATATAAAAATTGGTTCCATCTGTAGCAACAGTAACATCTAAATATCTCTCTCCGACATCATATTTAATGCCTTCATAGGTCCCCTCTTTCTGCTTTACTTTATAACGGTAAGTTCCGATACCTTCCGTTGTAAATTTATCTGCAACTAAGGTAAATGTAAGTTTTTTACTAATAGATGTCTCAGTTAAATCTTCTGCTGCCGGTGCTAATTCAATTGTTCCTGGTTTTACAGCACCTGCTGGCGCATTTTTAAACGGTGGCTTTAAATCCTTACCACCATTTGTTGCTTTTGCCTGTTCTGCTGTTAAATTAGTAACCTCAAATTCAAATGTTGTATTTGGAGCATATACATCTGCTCTCTTATACAAATTTACATCAAGTGAAGCGCTTGTTACAGGTTCTGCTGCATTCACTGTTTTCATAGTTCCCGGCAATAATGTAATTGCCATTGCCACCGTCATAACACCTGCTGCTATGCGGCTAAAGATTTTTTTGTTTTTCAAATTCATAGTAAACATCCTTTCTTTTATTATTTTTTTGTTTTTCGAATTCATAATAAACATCCTTTCTTTTATTATTTTTTTTACATATTCTATAGGAAGTACCAAAATACTACCTTTATCACAGAGATACATATGGATTATATTTCTCTGTCAGATTCATTGATATTGTTTCTCCAATCTGCCCTCCGTAATACACAATAAATTACAAATCAGCGCTTCAATTACAATTCATTTTTTCTTATAATTGTAATCACTTTTCCCTTAATCTCTTCCATTTCTACTGCACCGAAATATCGACTGTCCTTTGCTCCCTCACGGTAATCACACAAGATAAAATATTGATTTTCTCTGAGCGTAACCGGATATGATACATTATTATCATACATAGGTGTCGAATAATATATATCATTTTCTGCAAGCAACGAACCATTAACTTTTACTTCTGCTTCATTGGTGATTTCTACCGTATCGCCATCTTTTGCAATGATTCTCCCAGTATACGAAACACCATCTTTTTCAAAAATCACCACATCTCTAATGCTAAAGTTATTCTCCAAGCGATAGAAAAGCATCAAATCTCCTGCATTGATTTTCGGTGACATATCTTTATTTTTCATTGGTGTAATCCCAAAAATCACACCAAATATAATATACACCAATGCCGCCAGAAAAATCAGTCTTTCAAAGAATATGATAATTTCTTCTTTTTGAAACAGTTTCTTTCTTTTGTTTTGCACCTACGGATTTACCGATCATAACGGTAGTCCCCATCGCAATTCCAACGATCATAACAGTGATCATATGCATTACCTGACTTCCGATAGAAACAGCGGTTGTGCTAGCAACTCCATTAAATTGTCCAATAATAAACAAATCCGCCATTCCATATAAAGTCTGTAAAAAATATGACAAAAAATACGGAAGTGAAAATTTCAAAATATTCCTTCCAATACTTCCAGTCGTTAAGTCTCTTTCCATAAAACATCTCCTGTATCTTAATTCCTTATGCCCGTAACTCCTTCGAACGCTCCTTTAAATGTTTAGTCTATATATTCTTCGATCAAACGGACCGCTTTTGATTTATACAATGCTGTAATGATCACAGCTGCGATCACAGTCCCACAAAGCGTACTTGCAAGGAATGGCCCTACAAATGTAAATAAAGCTGCTGCCTTATTCCCCATGACAAGATATGCCACCGGATAGGAAAGCATTCCGCCAATGATACCGGTTCCCACAACTTCACCGATATAGGCAAACGGAAGTTTTTTTCCGTATTTGTAAAGAAGTCCGCCAAGCAGCGCGCCGCACATGCTTCCCGGGAATGCCAGTGGACTTCCAAGTCCTGACAGGTTACGGATCAACGCAGCAATAAATGCCTGTGCCAGTGCCCACCACGGTCCTACCGTAACTGCACACAAAACATTTACCAGATGCTGCACCGGTGCACATTTTGAGCCAAATACCGGAAACGAAAACAAACTTCCCACCACCGCTACTGCGGCTAAGATGGCTGTGACTGTCAATTTTTTTAAATTAATTTTTTTCATTTTTCATCCTCTTTTTCTGTGATCTGATGCCCCCGCAGCTTTTTCCACAATCAGGCAGAGAACGACTGTGATCACCATATCCGGCAATGTGTTTCCAACCGGTGTATCTACCTGCATCAATATGCGGTAAATGATAAATCCGGCCAGCCACACAATAAGATTGCGCCACTGGAATGCAGATTTTTCAGAATCAGCCTTCTTTAAAATGAAGTAATCCGCGATCTGCACTGCGATCATCGGCGCAAAGACAGAACCGATCAGATATAGGAAATTCGTGATATTATCCATAGGATAAATGATCGCTGCGACAGTTCCGATCACGGCAACAACGATTGCAGCCCATTTTTCCTTTATCTTCGCAGAAATAGAAACACAGGAAACACCTGCAGAATACGCATCCAGAAAGGTTGTTGTAACTGTGGAAAATACGATAATGAGAAGTCCCACAACACCAAATCCGGTCTTTAACATAATCTGCGCAATGTCATATTCTCCAGTAAAAATAGCTGCTCCCATACCGATCATATACATAAAAATACTGACCAGACTGTAGACAACCACACTCACAAGCGTTGCCGCAAACGGTTTTTGGGCTTCTCTCGTATAATCACTGATGAGCGGCAGCCAGGATAACGGCATTGCTACTGCAAGTTCTACAGCTGCTCCAAACGTCAGACTTCCGTCATCCACGATCGGTGCCGCACTTACGTTTCCAAAAAAGATCACTTTAAAAAGTACCAGTGACAAAATAAATAACGCAGTCATGGCAACTGTATTTACTTTGCCCAGATTCGTCAGACCGATAAAAATCCATACAACGATCAGGGCACCAATGATCAACGCCCAGACCCAGTTTCCGGCATGCAAAACACCATCTGCCGCAAGTGCACCATCATAGATCATGATCGCAGTCCATCCCACAAGCTGTAACACATTTAATATGGCAAAAAGCAGACTTCCCTTTTCACCAAAGCTCATTTTTACAGTTTCCATGGCACTTTTTCGCTCTTTTGCCCCAATCATTCCTGCAGCAAACATCATCAGACCTCCGATCAGATGTCCAAGCAGAATTGCAAGCATTGCTTTTCCAAACCCCAGCGGTGCAAAATAAGTACCGGTCAATATCTCAGCTAAGGATACACCTGCACCAAACCAGATTAATCCATTAGAAAAAACGGAAGTTTTCTTTTCATTCATTGTCTGTACTCTCCTTCGATCGCAAATGCATGGTTCATAGGGCCGCTTCCTTTTCCAAGGTCAAGCATGGCGGCAAGTGCGCCGGAAATATAATTTTTAGCATATCTGACGGAAGTTTCTAAGTCTCTTCCCTTTGCAAGATTCGATGCAATCGCAGAAGATAACGTACAGCCGGTTCCATGGGTATTTGGATTGTCAATTCGTTTGCCATGAAACCATACCGGCTCTTTTTCCTTCTGGAAAAGAAGGTCATTCGCATCATTTAACTGATGTCCGCCCTTTAATAACACGGCACAACCAAAGGTATTACAAATGATTTCTGCTGCTTTTTCCATATCTGCTTCTGTCTTTATCTCCATGTCAGAAAGCACTTCTGCTTCCGGAATATTTGGAGTGATAACAGTTGCAAGAGGCAATAATTTACTTTTCAATGTACTGATGGCTTCCTCGTTTATCAGTCTCGCTCCACTGGTTGCCACCATGACAGGATCCACCACGATATTTTTTGCGTGATACTCTGTCAGCTTTTCCGCAATCGTCTCGATCAGTTCACTAGAAGAGACCATTCCGGTTTTAATTGCATCCGGATGAATATCCGTAAAAATACTATCCAGCTGCTCTGCCAAAAACTTTGGAGTTACCTCCA
>OGXH01001715.1_pt1 | contig 15980 bp, 20 predicted proteins | sample 1576241 | NCBI WGS metagenome assembly OGXH01 (sample SAMEA3541529, study PRJEB24748) | human gut metagenome | biome: human gut; feature: human-associated habitat; material: faeces | place: China | collected 2012
AGTGCATAAAAATTCTTATAAAAGCAAACTCTATGATTTAATCAGTGCTTCCTTAAAGATTGTCAAGCACCAGCCTCTCTTAAGTGTTACAATAAGAGTTGTAATTTATTTTTATTTTAACAGGAGTCATATATGAGTGAAATGAATCGGATAGACCATTATCTGAGCACCGACGGCATCCGCATTACCGTAGCCGATGTAACGGAAGCGGCCCGCGAAGCCCAGGAAATTCATCATCTTCCTTCCCTGTCTGCAGTGATTTTGGGAAAGGTATTGAATGCAGCAGCCATTCTGGCCATGGATTTCAAGAACCATGAAGGCGTATCCCTGAAATGGGTGACCAATTCTCCTCTGGGAACTATCCATGCCGATGCCTATGAAGGCAGGTACGTGCGGGGGTTCATTGAAAATCCCGACGACGGAAGCACTCCCTATTCCAACAGCGAGGAAGCGAAATGGGTGAGTAGGAAAGGAAAGCTCTTCGTCACCCGATATTCTCTCCTGAAAATGCCCTATGTTTCGGCGGTGGACCTGGGGGACGGGGACGCAGCATCCTGCGTTTCCGACTATATCAATTCCTCCGATCAAACCCTGTCCCATGTGGAAATCGAAGCTGTTACAGACAAAGAGGGAAAAATCATCCGCATGGCCGGCTTTATTGCCCAGCTCATGCCGGAAGGAGATAAAAAACTTTTCGGAGAGCTTTTTGCAAAAGACCGGAAATGGGACCTTTTTGATGAAACAGGAAAAGCTGATTCCCTCTCCGCCCTTCTTCATAAAGAAAATTATGTCCTTCTTGGAAGCGCTCCCGTTTCTTTCCGCTGCACCTGCGGCGAAGATCGTATCAAGCATTCTCTCCAGGGCCTGCCTTTAGTTGAACAGCAGGGGCTCCTGGATGATGACCATATAGAAATCGAATGTCACTACTGCGGGAAAAAATATGAAATTTCCCGGGAAACTCTGGTGAAATGGTTTAATGAAAAGGGAGGAAATGTACAATGAGTAAACTGGCTTTTATCGGCGGTACCGGTGTATATGACCCCGGCATCCTCACGGACCTTCATTCCGAGGTGATTGATACGCCCTATGGGAAGGCGAGCTATGAATCCGGCAAGTTCGGCAAAAAGGAAATCATTTTCCTGGCCCGTCATGGCGTACATCACACCATTCCGCCTCATAAAATTAATTACAGAGCCAATATTTACGCCCTGAAAATGCTGGACGTGAAGGCCGTAGTTTCCACCACCGCCGTAGGCTCCCTGAATCCGGACTACAAGGCAGGGGAGCTGGTGCTGGTGGACCAGTTCATCGACATGACGAAATCCAGGGAAGGCACCTTCTACGACGGAGAGCATTACGGCGTGGCTCATCTGGACATGACCCATCCCTACTGCGAAACCCTCCGGGAAGCCATTATCAAAGCGGCCAAAGAGGAGCACATTACCCTTCATCCCCATGGAACCTATATCTGCACCGAAGGCCCCCGTTTTGAGACCCCTGCGGAAATCAAGGCTTACCGCCAGTGGGGGGCCGATGTGGTGGGCATGACAAACCTGCCGGAATGCGTACTGGCCAGGGAAGCGGAAATCTGCTATTCCACCATTTCCATGGTTACCAACTTTGCCGCCGGTATTTCCGATACGCCCCTTTCCCACAAGGAAGTGGTGGACTGCATGAACCATAACCTGGAAAGCTTTAAGAAAATCATTACCATCCTTTCCAAGACCTACGACCCCGATACAGAATGCAGCTGCCACCATGCAGCTAAAGATTTCGGAGGATTCCATCTCTTATGAGCGAAGCACTTTGGTCCCTGAAATGGGAAAAGGGAGAGCTGGTACTGCTTGACCAGACAAAACTGCCACTTGAAATTTCCTATATCCACTGCCAGGGAAGCGGGGAAGTGGGGGACGCCATTTCCCGCCTCTCCGTCCGCGGCGCCCCGGCCATCGGTGTGGCAGCGGCCTACGGCATGGTTCTTGCATTAACGCAGCTGAAAAAGGAAGGGCTCTCCGGACCTTCTTTGAAAGATGCTTTTCACCGGGCAGCCAGGGAACTGTCCGCCGCCCGTCCCACCGCAGTGAATCTGTCCTGGGCGGTGAAGGAAATGGTTCATACCTTTGACAGCCTGCCGGAAGAAAGGGCCCTGGAAGGATTAACTGCAAGAGCCGAGGCCATCGAAAGAGAAGACAAGGCCCTCTGCAGTGCCATGGCAGACCATGGGGCCGACCTGTTCAAGGGGAGAAAGAACCTTCGCATTCTGACCCACTGCAATACGGGAGCTCTGGCCACCGCCGGCATAGGCACCGCCTTCGGTGTCATTTACCGCCTCCATGAAAGGGGACAGCTGGAAAGGGTATATGCCGATGAAACAAGGCCCCTTCTGCAGGGCGCCCGGCTCACCGGCACGGAGCTCATGGCCAATGGTATTCCTGCCAGTCTCATTACCGACAGCATGGCAGGGTGGGTGATGAAGGAGAAGAAAATCGACGCCGTCATTGTAGGCGCCGACCGCATTGCCGCCAATGGCGATGCGGCCAACAAGGTAGGCACCTACAGCCTCTCCGTGCTCTGCGCCTACCACCACATTCCCTTCTATATTACCGCTCCCTTTTCCACCTTCGATTTCTCTATTTCCAGTGGAGACGAAATTTCCATTGAAGAAAGAAATCCGGAAGAAGTGCGGCAGATAAAAGGCGTATATACGGCGCCGAAGGATATGCCCGTATTCAATCCCGCCTTCGACGTAGCGCCTCATTCACTGATTACCGGTATCATCACAGAAAGAGGAGTCCTCACTCCGCCCTATGATGTGTCCATAAAGAACTACGAAAGGAGTTTACAATTATGAGTGATTCTATGATTCGCGATATTACACTGGCTGACAACGGGGAGCAGCGCATCCGCTGGGTAGCCAAATTTATGCCTGCCCTGAATGCCCTTCGGGAAGAATTCATTAAGGACCAGACCTTCAAGGGAAAGACCATTGTCATGTCCATCCATCTGGAAGCCAAGACAGCCTACCTGGCCCTTACCCTGAAAGCAGCCGGCGCCAACGTCATCTGCACAGGAAGCAACCCCCTTTCCACACAGGACCCCATTGCCGCTGCCCTGGTGAAGAACGGAATTACCGTTTACGCATGGCATGGCTGCACCGATGACGAATACACCATGTTCCTGAACAAAGCCCTGGACCATATGCCTGATATCATCATCGACGACGGCGGCGACCTGGTGCACCTGCTCCATACCACAAGGGTAGATGCCAGGAAGAACCTCATCGGCGGCTCCGAAGAAACAACCACCGGCGTATACCGTCTGAAGATTCTGGAAAAGAATCATGAACTGAAGTTCCCCATGATTGCAGTTAATGATTCCTACTGCAAATACCTCTTCGATAACCGCTACGGTACCGGCCAGTCCGCCTGGGACGGCATTATCCGCAGCACAAACCTCACCGTCACCGGTAAAACGGTGGTTGTAGCAGGCTACGGATGGTGCGGCAAAGGCGTATCCATGCGTGCCAAAGGACTTGGCGCCCATGTCATTGTCACCGAAGTGGACCCCATCAAAGCCATCGAAGCCGTGATGGACGGCTTTGAAGTGATGCCCATGGACGAAGCGGCCAAACTGGGGGACTACTTCCTCACCGTCACCGGCGATATTGACATCATTACAGAACGTCATTTCCTTGAAATGAAGGACGGCGCTATCTGTGCCAACGCCGGCCACTTTGACTGCGAAGTGAGCAGGAAGGACCTGGAAAGAATCTGCACCAGGAAATTTGAAGCCCGCAAGAACATTGAAGGATATGTCCTCCCCAACGGCAAAACCGTGTTCCTCATGGCAGAAGGCCGTCTGGTGAACTTGGCAGCAGGGGACGGACATCCGGCAGAAATCATGGACCTTTCCTTCGCCATGCAGACCCTGGCAGCCCGCTACCTCCTCCAGCATGGCAGTGAAATGGAAGCCAAGGTATACACACTGCCCCACGAACTGGATACCAAAGTAGCATCCATTAAGCTGGCTTCCATGGGATACAAGATTGATACCCTCACCGAAGCACAGAGAAAATACCTGGGTCTTGACTAAAGGAGGCTCTCATGAAAATCCTCATCAAAAACATCGGCCTCATGAAGGACGGAAAAGTTACAGAACATAAGAATATTGCCATTGATAGGAAAATCATCAAAGAATTTCCTCTTCAGCCCAAAGAAGAAGAATACGATGAAATCATTGACGGCCATGACATGCTGGCCATGCCGGGCCTGGTCAATACCCATACCCACGTGGCCATGACCCTGTTTCGGAGCTACGCCGACGACATGGCCCTTATGGACTGGCTGCAGAATAAAATCTGGCCGGCAGAAGATCACCTGGATGACGACATCGTCTACTGGGGCAGCACCCTGGCCTTTGCAGAAATGATTCGCGGCGGCACCACCTCCTTCTGCGACATGTACATGTTCATGGACGCCTGCGCCAGAGCGGCTGACAAAGCAGGCATCCGCGGCAACCTGGCCAGAGGCCTGGCCGGTATCGGTCCCAATGGTCAGAAAGGCATCGATGAAAACGTAGAACTCTACAAGAACTGGAACGGGGCAGGGGACGGCCGCTTCAAAGTCATGATGGGGCCTCATGCACCCTATACCTGTCCTCCGGACTACATCAAAAAAGTACGGGACGTGGCAGAGAAATACGACATGCCCATCCACATTCACCTGTCCGAAACAAAGGGGGAAGTGGAAAACTGTGAAAAAGAATACCACATGACACCGATTGCCCTTATGGACTCCCTGGGCCTCTTCGAAAGACCCACCCTGGCTGCCCACTGCGTTCATGTGACAGACGACGATATCCGCATCATGAAAGAAAAGCACGTCTCCGTAGCCCATAACCCGGCCTCCAACCTGAAACTGGCCAGCGGCATTGCGCCGGTCCCCAAAATGAGAAAAGCCGGCATCACCGTAGGCATCGGCACCGACGGCGCCTCCTCCAACAACAAGCTGGACATGTTTGCAGAAATGCGCCTTACTGCCCTCATCCACAAAGCCGCAGGCTATGACCCCTTCGCCATCACCGCCAAAGAAGCAGTGGACATGGCCACCAGAGACGGTGCCAAATGCCTGGGCTACGACAACCTGGGCGAATTAAAGGAAGGATACCTGGCTGATATCATTCTGGTAGACAGAAGCGGCTTCCACTGGAAACCCAGATTCGACAGCGTATCCCTGGCCGTTTACGCAGGAAACTCCATGGACGTGGACACCGTCATCATCAACGGCAAACCGGTGATGGAACACAAAGAACTCCTCACCATTGATACAGAAAAAATGGAAGCAGAAGTGAGCCGCGTCACAGAAAAACTCTACGCCTTCACAAAGAAATAAGACATACCACTCTATGTCAATAAAAAAGCTGTGAATCATTGATTTCATAAAAATCATGATTCACAGCTTTTTGCATGGAAAGAATCCGAAAACAGGGCAGCACAGAAACACGGTACCAATCCGTGCCAGACAGTATTGCGGGCCTCTCAGAATCAGGCGCCAACGCTGAGCATACAGGAAAGTCCTGCAGCCGCCTTGAACTTGTCGTCCGGGAATGCGGGCTCATGCTGCAAAGGATGGTATCCGTGTTTTTGTTTGGTGGTCATGCTTTTTTACGAATCTGCAGAATTCGTTCCGATTTCCCTGGGCCCCGGGAAGTCGGGGAAGGAAATCAGGAAGCTGTATACAGAGATTCATGGCGTCCCTTCTGCCATCTGCATTCCGGCCGGAATATTCTCGATATACATGGCAGATGGGAAAAGAATCCTTCCAGGGAACATCCTGATTTCTTTCTCCATACATTTATATTGCATAAGCCCCTCATTTTTACAACCTATCTCCAAATTTTTGTCTGTCTTGGAGAGTAAATGTATAAGATAATAATCTCCCGTCTGAGGCGGGGGACTCGGCGAAGCAGTGGCAATAGCAATACTTGTAGTATTAAAAAACTCCTATGTATGGAAAGCCGTAAGGACTTACTTATATGATAAAAACGCCAGCGAAAAAGGCGTGGACATGGTATCCCTTGACCGCGACACCATGATCCGCATTTCCCAAAACCCGGGATGGTACCAGGACTTCTACAAATCCTACGGCTGCGCTCCAAACGCCAGGGAGCTCTACGATATTGCCCATAAGAAGATGAAAAACGAAGTCTACTACAACATGGACAAGAATGACGCCGAAGGCATGGCCGAGAAAGAAGCCATGGAAGCTGCCAAGAAAAGAATCGAATCCCTTGAACGGGTAAAGGACATTGTGGATAAATTCGATGATAGAGATATCGCAGCCCAGTCCCTCCTTGAACCGAAACCTACGAGCAGGTGTACAAGCCCACTGTAGAAACACTCTCCCAGGGGAATGCTGCCGTCAAAAAATCCGCCCGTGACTTTGCACTCATTCTTTCTAAAATGGCAGAGAGCTTCCAATATTGAGTTAAGAAATGTAGAATACGTAAACAAAAAGAAGACCACTCAATGGTACGCTTCCGAGGAGGTCAACTCCTCCATCCCGGAAGAACTCATGAGTAGTCTTCAGTAGTCTTCTTAGTCAGAATATACCAAACGAAAATGACCTTGTCAAGCTGAAAAAGAAGCACCCGGATTTCTATCAAATGGCTGGAGAACGAGAAAATACTGCCATGATAAGCCGGTTGCAGAAGGATGAATCTATGGAAAGGGAAGCGACTTTTCCTGAGGAAATCTGGAAGGAAATCGGATGGATGAAAGGCCCGGACCATAAGTGGAGATTTGAAATCCCGGCCCATTTAGACCAGTTCAACTCCAGAAAATGAGTAAGGCCTCAAGTCCTGTAAGCCTTGTCGAGATATGCTGGAACTCCCTGTATTTACAACGCCTGTCCATGGATGCCCCTTACGACTTTTGCCACCATTTTTGCCACCTTTTTTTATTGAAAAAGAGTTATAATTGAAAAAACAGCAGATTCATTCGATGGGGATGATAGGATGAAGAAGCCAGTAAGCATCGAATTTGGTAGCTTTCATAGAAAACTACGTTTTTGAGAATATAAATAGGTTCCGATAATTTAATGTTATCGGAACCTATTTATGTCTACAGATGGTATAATAGTAGAAAAGCACAGTATTATCTATTTCTTTATGAAGGAGATTGTATGGACAATCATTTTTTTCTGCGAGATTTCAGCAGGAATTCTCAGGGCGACGGGCTTTCCGATAAAAGTCTGAATTCCCTATCCGTAACGAAGGCGAATCATACGATTGATGCCTATGAGTCTGACTGGAATGATTTCTGTGACTGGTGCCGGTATCATCATCAGGAGTCTTATCCGGCCACGCCGGAGACCATTGTGAATTATATTAATGATTTGGCGGACTATGCCAAGGCTTCTACGATTCGGCGGCGGATCAGCGCCATTTCGGAAAATTATAATGCCTCCGGCGAAGCTACAAAGAATCCCTGTAAGGCCTGGATTGTGAAGGAAGCGCTCATAGGACTTACCCGTTTAAAGGGGACGGTGCAGAAGGGAAAGACTCCCATTTATTGGGAGGAAATCGAGGAAATGATTTCCCGCATGGATTTATCGTCCCTCCAGGGCCTGCGGGACCGGGCGGTTCTTCTTCTGGGATTTATGGGCGCTTTTCGGCGAAGCGAGCTGGCGGGGCTTGATGTGGAGGACATTAAGAAGTACCCCCAGGGCATGGTGGTGACCATCCGTCATTCAAAGACCGACCAGACTTCAGCGGGGCAGCAGATTGGTATCCCCTATCTCTCTAATACATCCATGGACTGTATCCATGCCCTTCAGGAGTGGCTGGCAGCTTCCGGCATTACATCGGGCCCCCTCTTTCGCAGCTTTTTGAAAAACGGCAAAGTTTCTTCCCGCCGGCTCAGTGATAAGAGTATCAATCTGATTGTGAAGAAATATGCAGCTTCCATAGGGCTCAACCCTGAAATGTACGGTGCCCACAGCCTGCGGCATGGTTTTGCCACCTACGCGGCTCTCCAGGGCGTGGAGGAAAGGCTGATTATGAAGCAGACCCGCCATCGTTCTGTGGAAATGGTACGCCGCTATATTAATGAGGCCGATTTATTTACGAATAACCCGATTGATAAGATTTTCAACCACAGATAATCAGAACAAAAATTCTTTTCAGCAGATTTCTTATTAGAAGAATTTTTGTTCGCAATCATTTCCTTTTATTTCATGGACACCGGTGAGTATGATGATTGGAAAAAAGGAAATTCTAACTCTCCTTCAGCAGTATCACATTCCCTATGAAATCACGGAGCACAGAGCCGTATATACTATGGAGCAGTTATCTCTGGTATCCCTTCCCTATCCGGAGGATGATGCCAAGAATCTTTTCATTCGGGATGACAAAAAGCGGTCTTTTTACCTGATTACTATAAAGGGAAATCATCGTCTTGATTTAAAAGCTTTCCGCAGGCAGGAGAAGACACGTCCACTGTCCATGGCTTCGGCCAGCGATTTAGGCCGGCTGCTGAATCTGGTGCCGGGATCTGTGACGCCATTGGGACTTTTAAATGATAAATTCCATGAGGTAATGTTTTATCTGGACCGCGCTTTCTTAGAAGGTTCAGGACGCATAGGCATTCATCCCAATGACAACTGCGCTACCCTATGGATTTCTGTAGAGGATTTGATACGGCTGCTCAAAAGCAAGGGCATTCCTGTACATCTTTTTAATTCGGTCATTCTATAAAAAAGCAAACGTTTATTCTTTTAATAGGAAATTCTGCTAAAAGAATAAACGTTTGCTTTTTCGTAAATCACATTTTTACAAATCCACAGGAATCTTGATTTTCATGCCCGGTTCCAGCTGGCCCGGATTGGTAATATGATTGAACTGTTCAATATCATAAACCACTTTCCGGATATCCTTTGTGTTGTCCACCCGGCGGGCTGCTATATCCCACAGTGTATCATTTTCCTCTACCGTGACGATATCATACTGAACGGAATCTCCCAATACGGAAGCATTGACGCCCCATCCGCACAGAAGCACCAGGGCTATAAAAAGGAAAGTAATCTTTTTCATGGTACAGTCTCCTTCCTGCTGGTCATATCAAACTTCTATTCTTAAGAACGGCATTTTGGAAAACTGCCATTCGTCGAACATCATTTCTAAAGTTATGATAATACAAAACATAGTTTCGCACAATAGAACAGAGGATTAGACTTTTTTAATTATCAGGGACAAAATGTTCTTAGAATAGATAATCGCCTGTTCATTTATTCTATGAACTTCTGTTTGATTTTATGGAACTTTTCCTGTATAATAAATGCAGGTTACTATATTTTGAATATGATGAGACCGTATATCGATTATACTTCGGATATTTTATAGCATAAGGAAGGAATAAAAATGGCAGCAAAAAGATTAGGTAAGAACAGGGAATTAACAAGCCGTGAGAAAAGTATTCTGGAATTTATCCGCCAGAAGATTTATGAAGACGGATTCCCTCCTACTGTCCGTGAAATCTGCACGGCAGTCAATCTTCGTTCCACTTCTACGGTTCACGGATACCTGGCCCGGCTGGAGGAACTGGGAGTTATCAAGAGAGATCCTGCCAGCTCCAGAGCCATCGAAGTGGTAGGAGATATGTCCTGGCGCCACAAGAAAATGATCCCCATGCCTCTGGTAGGTGCTGTCCGCGCCGGTGAACCGCTGGTGGCCGATGAGCATCTGGAATCTGTCTTCCCTCTGCCGGCTGAAATGGTGGGCAGCGACAACAACTGCTTCATCCTGGTGGTCCGCGGGGACAGCATGATCAAGGCAGGCATTGAGGAAGGCGATTACCTCATCGTATCTGAACAGGACCATGCCCAGGACGGTGATATCGTTGTAGCCCTGGTAGGCAATGATGACGCTACGGTTAAGCGCTTCTACAAGGAAGATGACCATATCAGGCTGCAGCCGGAAAATGATGCTTACAAGCCCATTATTTCCAAGAATGTTACCATTCGCGGCAAGGTTATCGGTCTCTATCGCCATTTTTAAGAATGGAAATCCAGAAACTTCATACATGAAAAAACAGGAACCCTTCGGTTCCTGTTTTTTATGCAGAGAATTCTGCTGAAAATTATATCAGTGTAATTTTGCCTTCCTTCATGGAAATCTTTTTTAATTTCAGAAGGTGCCCTACCGCCCGTTTGAAGGCTGATTTGCTGATGCCAAGAGATGCTTTGATAAGGGCCGGATCGGACTGGTCTGTAAAGGGAAGGCTCCCGTTATGGCGGTTCATATAATCAAGAAGAAGCTGCATATCTCCTTCCATGGATTTTTCTTTCTGCGGACGGAGAGAAATGTTCAGGTGTCCGTCTTTCCTGAGGAAGGTAACCCGTCCTGTAATTTCATCGCCCATGTGGATGGGTTTTACAATTTCATCCCTATGAAGAAATGCAATCCACCGCTTTCTGGTAATGAAGAAAATACCGTCGCCCGTTTTGTTGTAGACCGTGCCGGTCACCATGTCCCCCACTTTGACGCCCTCCGCTGGAAGGGCAATTTTGCGGATGTCTTCATTCACTTTCATGGTCACCGCCAGACGCCCTGTTTTATCTACATACATTTTAATCCATATGAACTGCCCTGTTTCCACTCTTTCTTCCATCTGGGAAAAGGGAAGGAAAATGCCTCTTTCGGTACCAACATCAATAAAAGCGCCAAAGCGGGTGGTAAGCATAACCGGTGCATAGCCGATACCGCCTACCGGTATCTGGGGAAGGCGCATGCTGGCAGTGAGTCTGTGATGGGGATCGTGGTACAGGAAAACCTTCACCTTTTCTCCCACTTCCACCGGTCTTGTCTGCTGGCTGTGATGGAGGAGGATATCATCGGAGGCAGCTCCGGTTCCTGCATCCAGAAATGCTCCCATGTCCGATGTTCTCTGGACAGTGAGCTCTGCTAGGGAGTTTTCCCGAAGGTGCATGGGCCCCAGACCTGAGTCATCGTTATTCATTTTCATCGCCGGTTTCATGGTATTCCTCTACAGGCGCTTCCTTCCAAAGGGTATCGAAATCATAGCGCCGTCTTTCTTCATCTGTGAAAATATGGACAATCACATCGCCAAAATCGAGAAGAATCCAGTCTCCTTCCTGGTATCCTTCCCGGCGGAGGGCATGCATGCCTATTTCTCCTGCCTTTTCTTCCACTTCATCCGCAGCCGCCTGTGCCTGTTTCTTATTTCTTGTGGTGGCTAAAATAAAATCGTCGGCAATGCTGGTGAGCCCCCGTACATTCAGTACACGGATGAGCACACTCTTTTTAGAAGACAATGCTTTGCAGATGATTTCAATATTTTTTTCCATTGATACAAACTCCTTTTCTAATTACCGGTTATCGGATCCTATGGTCTGGGCAATGGTTTTCTGCACTTCCACCGGATTAATAACCCATGTATCTACTTTGCTGATATTCTGTGTTTCCCCTGGAAGGATGGAGAACGTAAAGCTGTCTTCCGGGTACGACGAAAGCGTATAGGCCAGGGAAGCCGCTTCTCCATTGGTGATATTAGTTTCCTCCGCCGTCCAGGAATGGTGGAAGAAGAACCAGTTGTACAGGGCTGCATGGTCCTGCATTTCATGAATCATGGTTTTCAGGAAACGCTCCTGCCTCTGGATACGGTCGATTTCTCCATTCTTTTTATCAATATACCGTACATAGCCCAGCGCATTTTCGCCATCCAGGCTCTGGTAGCCCTGGCGAATCTGGATATCCGTCTCCCCTTCCCGGTTCTGGTGGTCCATGCCCTTTTCCACATACATGTCTACGCCGCCGATTTTATCCACATAGTTTCGGAAATTGGAATAGTCAAGAACCGCATATTTATCAATCCGCAGGTGAAGCAGGTTTTCCACGGCACTCTTTGTTTCCTCTGCTCCCCCTTCGGAGAAGGTGGTACGGATAAGCTGATTCTTCTTTTCCTGGCGGGCCAGCTTCGTATTTGGCGGAATGGAAATAAAGGTGACGCCCCTATCTTTGCTGTTCCATACTGTCAGAATCACTGCATCCGCCTCATTTCCCGCTTCCTTATCGGTCCCGATTAAAAGGTAGTAGGAAATCGGCGAATTTCCGGTATCTACCTTTCCCAGAAGGTAGGAAACTCCCTTACCTATGCCGAAAATCAGGATAACCAGTGCACAGAGAGCCATAAGGATAAAGAGGGCTAACTTTTTTATCCTGATTTTCCCATGTCTATTTTTTCTCATTCGCTGTCTCTTTCATCTTCAGAACTAAATCATTCCGTCCTATGAAGGTCAAATCATAAATATAGGCTTTCTGGTCAAGGAGATGGGAAATGGTTGAATCGTAGGCAGCAAGGAGAGCATCGTCAAGGTTTATTTCCGAAAGTTTTCTCAGGTTGTCTACGCCGGGAAAATCACGGGACGGTTCGATGTAATCTGCCAGAAAAATAATTTTCTCCAGAAGTGTCATGTCAGCCCGTCCGGTGGTATGGTAATAAATGGCGCTTTGGATTTCTTTATCGCCAATGCCGTACTTTGTTTCAGCCAGGATACTGCCGGCAGGCCCATGAAGAAGGGCGCGGCTGGAAAGAAGGTATTTGTCCGCCTTAAGGCCTGCTTTTTTCACAATGCGCTGCATATCCCCAAGGGAAAGCTCCTTGGCACAGTCGTGGACCCATCCCGCCACATAGGCTTTCCTGCTGTCAGCACCGTATTTTCCCGCCAAATGACGGGCCGTCTCCGCAACGCCCCGGGAATGGCGAAAACGCTTGGGAGAAAGGATTTTTTCTAAATCTTTCTGTATGTCATTAAGCTCCATGATTTTGTCCTTCATACAAATGATGGGATTGAATAAAAGAAATAACCCCGTCGGGTATAAAATAACGGACAGACTTATGCTGTCCCAGAAGATTTCTAAGGATGGTGGATGAAATATCCAATTCCGGCGTCAGGAGGAAATGGATTTTTTCCTCACCCAGCTTCCCAAAATAGGCAACGGACCGGCGCAGCTTCTCTTCATTTCCCGGACGGCTGGCACATATGAAATGGCAGCAGGAAAGAAGCTCCCTGTTGTATTTCCAGGTAGGGAGGTCTGCCAGTGCATCGGTGCCGCATATGAAATAAAATTCACAGGAAGGGCCCCACTCCTTCTTCAGGATATGAACCGTATCCACCGTATAAGATGGCCCGCTCCTGTCCCTTTCTACCGGGGATAGGGCAAAGCGGGGATTGTCCTTCACCGCTTCCTTGACCATGTTGTATCGGTCAAATTTGTCAATATGATGCATATCCTTATTAGGCGTGTCACCGGATGGGATAAAGATGACCTTTTCCAGACCGAATTCCTGCCACGCCGCTTCCGCAATCACAAGATGACCGATGTGGATGGGATTGAAGGAGCCGCCGAACAAGCCTATCCGTTTAACCATGCATACAACACCGCTTCCGAAAGAATAATGCACACCGTAAGGAAAAGGATGAGTTCCAGAATGTGGGACAGTTCAAAACGTCCCTTAGGGTGCTTCGTATAATAATAAATAAGCCATTTGGCTTTTTCTGAAAATTTCATGCTTATTTCATCACCAGAAGGTTATCCCTGTGAATCACCGTATCATAGGGAGGTTCTGTTTTAAGGGCATCCTTCAGCTGCTCTGTGTGTAGACCTCTAATAAGGGCAATATCGCTGCTGCTGTAGTGGGTAATGCCCCGGGCCACCTCATCGGCATCGCAGAACACAGACACCGTATCTCCTTCAGCAAAATCGCCTTCTGTTCCCAGAATCCCTACCGGAAGGAGGCTGGAGCCTTTGTTCATGAGAGCCGCACGGCAGCCTTTGTCCACAAAAATCTTTCCCTTCACCGCCGTGCCGATGATGATATCTCTCTTTTTCAGCTGGGGATGGACATTTTCTCCCTTAAACCAGGTTCCCACATCTTCCCCGTCCATGATTCGTTCCAGCACTTCCGGCACGGTGCTTTTGGCAATGACCATGTCTATGCCGGAATGGACGCAGATTTCGGCTGCCTGGATTTTTGTATACATACCGCCTGTTCCCTGGGTAGAACCGGCGCCGCCAGCCATACGGAATATGTCACGGGAAAAAACGGGTACCTGATGGATGAGTCGGGCATCTTGATTCTTTCTGGGATCCGAATCGTAAAGCCCTTCAATATCGGAAAGAATAATGAGCAGGTCCGATTCCGCTATACTGGCTACAATGGCGGAGAGCGTGTCATTGTCACCGATTTTGATTTCATCGGCAGTGACCGCATCATTTTCATTAATAATGGGAACGGCTCCCAGCTCCAGAAGGGAAAGAAGAGTGCCGTGCATATGAAGATACCGCTTGGAATTTACGGCATCTCCCTTGGTGAAAAGGAGCTGTCCCACCACATGGCCGTATTCACGGAATAAATGCTCATAAATATTCATGAGAAGGCCCTGACCCACAGCAGCGGACGCCTGCTTGTAGGGAAGATAGGCCGGTTTTTCCTTAAAGCCCAATTCCGGGAAGCCGATACCGATGGCACCGGATGTCACCAGTATGACCTGGAAGCCCCGGTTCTTTAAATCGGAAATCTGCCGTACCAGGTGATCCATGAAGCGGAGATTCATTTTGCCATTGTCATAGGTCAGGGAACTGGTCCCCACCTTGACGACAATCCGCTTCATTCGAGGTATGGCTGCGCGGCATCCTTTATCAGGGGAGCTCATAATGAGATTTCTTTTCTTTCTGCTTGAAAAGTACACAGTTTCGTCCGATAATCTGTACGATTTCGCAATCCAGCTTTTCCGCCAGAATGGAAGCGGTATCCCTGATATCTTCATCGGAGTTCTGGTTGATTTTGACCTTCACCAGTTCCCTTGCCAGAAGAACGTCCTCCACACTCTGCACCACGGCAGAAGTCATGCCTTCCTTCCCAATCTGCACATAGGCGGGAAGATTGACCGCCTCGCTTTTCAAATACTGTTTCTGCTTACCTGTTAACATATATTCTCTCCCTTATTCACTCTCATCATCGGCGGAATCCCTGTTTTCCGCATAGGTAAATTCCACGCCGTACAGGTTCACCGTATCGCCTTCCCGGATGTCTTCCTTTTTCAGAAGTTTGTCAAGGCCCATGAAGCGCCAGGCCCTTTCGAAGCGGCGCATGGAAAGGTAGTCTTCAAAATTAGTCATGCTCACCAGTTTTTCCACCCGTTTGCCCTTGACGTAGAAAACACCATCTTTCTGTTCGATAAAGAATTCATCCTTCGGAACTTCATAAACAATGGCCTTTTCCGGGTTCTCAAAGGTCACATCCGGGACCTCCTGCAGGATTTTCCATGCAGCTTCCAAAAGCGGCTTCAATCCTTCGCCGGTCAAAGTGCAGACAGGGAAGAAAAGATAGCCCTCCCCTTCGATATCCTTCCTCAGTTTTTCCAGTTTCTTCGGATCCTCAATCAAATCGGTCTTATTGGCAGCTACAATCTGCTTCTTCTTCGCCAGTTCCGGACTGTAGAGCTCCAGTTCATTATTAATGATATGGAAATCACGGAGTGGATCCCTGCCTTCACTGCCGGCAGCATCCAGTACATGGATAAGTACCTTGGTCCGTTCCACATGGCGGAGGAATTCATCCCCAAGGCCTGTACCCTGGCTGGCCCCTTCAATAAGTCCTGGGATATCTGCCATGACGAAACTCCGTTCCGCATCAAGGCTTACCACACCCAGAATAGGGTTGAGGGTGGTAAAATGGTAGGCTGCCACTTCCGGTTTTGCCCCCGAAACCTTGCGGAGCAGACTGGATTTGCCAACCGACGGGAACCCAAGAAGGCCCACGTCCGCCAGAATTTTCAGTTCCAGCCTGATATTTTTTTCTTCTCCCGGTTCACCCTTTTCTGCATAGGTAGGTGCACGGACAGCGGATATTTCTTCTTATTAGCTACAGTCTTCTTAGGACCCTTACATGTTCTTGCGTT
>OGXH01001716.1_pt1 | contig 15969 bp, 15 predicted proteins | sample 1576241 | NCBI WGS metagenome assembly OGXH01 (sample SAMEA3541529, study PRJEB24748) | human gut metagenome | biome: human gut; feature: human-associated habitat; material: faeces | place: China | collected 2012
ATTGGATACAACAGTGTTTTTATATGATAATTGCGAGTATAGCATGTTTAATAACAGTAATAATATGTTCAGTAATTACAATTAAATCATCATTGTTGACATTAATTGTAAATGGGATTATATGTGTAATAATACCGAATGTAATTTTTACTTTTGCATGGAAAAACCTTCCTGAATTTGATTACGCTAAGAGTATGTTTGACAAAGTAGTTGGGAAAGTGGTGAAAAAATGATTAAGGAAAGGATTTGGAATGTATATAATCTTTTGGTTGTTAGATATTTGTCAAAAAAATCAAAACTTCAAACAAGTGAGTGGAGAATTGATAATAATGACGAGTTTATCCAATTTAGCAATTGGATAGATAAATCAGTTACATATAAATTGAATCCCATAGTAATTGAATCATCTAATAAAAAACATAAATGGGTATGGGAAGTTTGAGTAAGTAATATGTGGACATACGACTGATTGGGTGTGTGAAGGTTGTGTATAAAACGTTGGATAAAAAGGGGTACGGCTTTGGGTCTTGTTCGTCAGTGTATAATAGGAAGAGGCGGGAGTGCATTCAAGGCGTGCGCTGTCGCCCCGTTCGCCGGGTGTGGCGGTAACCTTCACCACTCCTTTATTCAGCATCAGCGGTGAGAGGTAGGGCTGGAAGGAATAGGGAGTATCATCCCACAACCAGCCGCTGCCCCAGTACAAGGAGTCTTTCATGGAAACATCTCCATACACCTTGCCTTTGATGACAGAGAAGGGGAAACGGGCCACGGCAGCCACCAGGGAATCCAATGCCTCTTCATCAAACTCCGGGTCGTAACCGCCTATCACATACATATTCCCCTGCAAGGTATCGCGCTCAATGGTTCCCTGATACCACACTTCCGTACGGAACGGCTCGTCGGCTTCGGGACGGGAAAGGGCGGTAATGGTGGTCAGCAGCTTCATGGTGGAAGCGGGACGGGAAAGCTTGTCCGCCTGATAGCCGTACAAGGGCTTTCCGGCAGTCAGGTCATAGACCGAAATGGCCACATTAGAGCCTGCGGGAAGTTTGTGTTCTATCAACGCATCAATCCGCGCAGAGAGCGGCTTCACCGGAGTTACCGTCTCTTGGGGCCATAATGGGAGCAGGCAGACGGATAAAATTAACAGCAACAATATCCTTTTCATAAATATATTTATCTTTAAAGGCAAAAGTACGACAATCTTACAAATGAACAACAACGAGGTAGTCTTTTCATAAATTATATCCAGCCATCCATCTTAATATTCCTTTAAAAATACTACTTTTGCATAGATTGCATAGGCAAAATCTCCCAGTTACTATCACTCTAAAATTGATGTACCATGAAACTACAACTTACAATTGCCAGCTTTACAATATGCCTCCTTTTCTCCCCCATGCTTCGGGCACAAGAATCTCCGCGCATTGTCAGTTATGACTTAACCGTACAGATTGATGTACCGAACCGACAAGTCGAAGTTGGCGGTTCGTTTGAAGTCGATTTCCATGACAGTGACTCAATCTCGTTGGTACTATGGCGCCATGCCCGTATCGACACACTACGCCACAGCAGCCGGGAGATAACCTACCGTTTCGATACGCTTGCCCCGGCACCTGCCCAATTCATTCCCGACGGACGGACCTTGACCCTCTACCGGCCGGCAGGAGCCGATGACCGCTGCCGCATAAATACCCGTTACACACTCTACATGCAGGAAGTGCAGGGCCCTGCAAAATCATTCAATGACCATTGGATTGAACTTGGTTACTATACGGGATGGTATCCTGTCTGCAACGGTAACCGGGCAGATTATTCGCACTTACGAATCGGCATCACTGACGGTTATACGGTGAGCGGCTCAGGTATTATTTCCCATACAGAAGAAGGGATATGGGAAATGGAGCAACCTTGGGAGAATTTCGACAATGTTATCCTGGCTTCACCCATGCTGAAAAGCCGCCGCATCAATGATAACGGAACTACCATTGAACTTATCTATACAGACTTCCCGGATGCCGGTGCAGACTCGGCACTTCAATGTTGCCACAATGCCTTGAAATTCTTCCGACGCCTTTATAAAATTGCGGGAGATGAGGATATTTACATGAAATTCCTGCTTTCAGCTTCCGGCACCTCAGGAGGGTACAGCCGTAAAAATTTCATTATGCTCAGTTCACGAACATTCAATGAATATGTACTCAAGAACACCGCCCACGAAATCGGCCACTTCTGGTGGAACAAGGCTCCGGTGGAATCCTGGCACGACTGGCTGAACGAATCTTTTGCCGAATTCAGTGCTTTGCAATACATACGCCACGCCCGCAGCGAGAAAGCCTATGCCGCTTACATCGACGCCTATCGTAAGGAAACACGCCATATCCGTCCTATCTGGGGTATTGACCGCAACGACCGCGAAGCGCATCTTGCCCTCTATAGGAAAGGGTCAGTACTACTCGCCGACCTGCTTGTCCGGGTGGGTGAAGAACCTTTCTTCAACTTTCTGGCAGGTGTCATCCAAGCCCATATAACAGACACATCGGCTTTCCTGGATTTTGCGGAAAGCCGATTGGGACGTAAAAACCGGGTCTGGATTGAAAAGCGGTTAAAAGAATAAACACCTAATTATTCTTCAACTGTTCCTTTCGCCACCGGCTTCTCAAAATGAGTGCCGCACTTCCTGCATACATACTCCCAATGCTCAGTGCCCGGAGGTGCGGCCGACAATGCCGCAATAACAGCAGCCACCACAGCACGCACCCGATGGCTCTTCTTCAGCACAAACTTAATCTCATCCGAACCGCAATGGGGGCAGTACCTCAACTGTTCCGGAATCATCTGGTTCCGTTCAAGCAGGCGGAGGGCATTGTCATATTCATCTTCATAAACAAATATATCCACTCCCGTGACATCACGGACATATCCGCGCATCACGGAAGACATGTTTTCATTATGCAAAACAGACGCAATGCCCTCATTCTTCAAGGCACCCTGAATGACGTGTGCCTGGAAGGCATCGTCGCAGGTGATTAGCTTTACGGTTTTCATCTTTTATGTTTATATGAAACAATAGTCATGGGTTCTACAATGCCTCCTTGAATATCTCTCCCACCGTGGGGTGCGGAAAGACAATCTTCTTCCATCCATCGGCAGTAAGTTTCAGCTCGATGGCCATGCCTGCCAGCGTGATGATTTCCGAAGCGGGATTACCCAAAACATGTGCCCCCAATACGGTATCGTCGCCACCCAACAGTAACTTGCAGACACCGTTCACTCCTTCATTCTCTGCTACAAAGCGACCACTGTACGCCATCGGCAGCTTCACTGCACGGTAGGCTACGCCTTTCTTCTGAAGGGATTCTTCCGTCTCGCCCACACCGGCTATTTCGGGATTGGTATATACCACGCCGGGGATGGCACGGTAGCTCATGGCATCCTTCTTGCCAATGATGGAATGTATGGCTACTTCCGCCTCGCGGACGGCTGTATGCGCCAGCAAGGAATATCCCGTCAAGTCACCGCAAGCATATACTCCGGGAACGGAGGTCTGCATCTGTCCGTTGACAAAGACATTTCCGCGTTCCGTTCTTTCCAAGCCCAGATTCTCCAATCCGAAGCCTTTCATTACCGGACGGCGCCCGACACTCATCAGAAGCCTTTCGGCAACGACGGAACCGGGACCGTCGGCTGTTTCATAATTCACCTGGATAAGGGAAGAAGCTTCGGCAGTATCCGGCATGACAGACACTACTTTTGCACTCAGCATGAACTTGATTCCCCGCTTGGCGTACTCTGCACGGAGCATACCCGCCAGCTCTCGGTCCATACCGCCTCCCAGTATCTCGTCAAGCATCTCGACGACGGTTACCTGCACTCCCAGGCTGTTGAAGAAAGAAGCGAACTCCATACCGATGACACCGCCGCCGATGATGGCAAGCGAAGCGGGCAGTTCCTTGTTGTCCAGCGCGTCACGATGAGTCCAGTAAGGCACCTTGTCTATGCCGGGAATGGCAGGGACAAAGGTTTCGGAACCGGTGCAGAGCAGCAGGTTATCGCATTCGTAGGTTTCTCCGCCACACTCCACATGATTCTTGTCCGTCACTGTGGCCTCTCCGCTGACAATCGTCACACCATGGGCAGTCAGCTTTCCTTTGACTCCCAATACCAGCTTGCGCACTACCTTCTGCTTGCGAGCAATAATCTTGGGCAAATCGAACGATACTTCGGGCACACTGACCGCATACTTCGAAGCATGGCGGGCTCCGTCATAGGTCTTGGCCGAATACAACAAGGTCTTGGTAGGGATACACCCTTCATTCAGGCACACTCCACCGAGACTCTGCTTCTCAAATAGTACGACACTCAATCCTGCTTTTCCGGCAGCTTCGGCAGCAGTATATCCCGCAGGACCTCCACCGATAATGGCAACTTGGTATTTCATGGAATTAATGGTTAGTGGTTAATGATTAGCGATAATTTGTGCGCAAGTTAATAAAACCCGTATTATCCGGCAAAAAAGAACACTTCTTTCTTTCGGAGAATACAGCGTAAAGAGGAAATAATTATCTTTGTCGTGCAGCATTTACAAAGAATGCCACGTCCAATGGACATAATCAAATAATAACCAACATGAAAACGACTGACTTATTCCAATCCATCCTTTTGTTCGCTCTTTTCCTTTGCGGCCTGACGGCTTGCAATGATAGCGATGAAATCCGCCTCTCGCCCTTTCAGGAAACTACCGTGAAGGGCGAAGCCTCTACCCTGCAGATAGACCTAACACGCGGCGACTGGCGCATAACCTCCATCACCACCCCATGGGGAGACCTCATGATGGATGGCAACAAGCTCCCACAACTGGAAGGTACGGGAAGCCTGCATTATAAATGGTGGGACTTGGAACGGGACACCGACAGCCATCTCATCCTGCACTTTAAAGACAACTTTGACTTAGGTGAATCCCGTAGCCTCATCATCAACCTTGAGATGAAAACGGGACTCTACAAGGAACAAATCATCATACACCAAGAACCGTGCACTAACTTCTATCAGATAGAGTCCATCGAATACAGCGTGGAAGAAGGTGACGGAGTGAAAGAAGCCGGAACAGGACCTGATAAGAGTACCTATAAAAATGAAAATCTGGGAAACACAACCGACAAGCATGACTACTATCCATTCATCAATAAATGGACAGAATACGCATTCATACCCGATGGGCACTCTGATGAAACCTTCAAAAGCATAGACCCGGAGAAACGTAGCATCTATCTGCCCAACCACATAGAAGACGGAAAAATAATCATGGGACAACAACTGTTATTCTTCATCAACCAAGGCAAGTATTACAAAGAAGACGAACTGAGATATAAACATTTTGAAGTAGACATAGTAGGTATGAAATGGAACATATACACTTCAACCATCTACTACAAACGGCTTCAAGTGACATTCACCGCCACTCTTTCACGTCCCGGTAGCGATACAAAGAAGGTACTCAAGGGTAAATTCATGCAGAGATACCCTTATGACTGCTCGGAAATACATCACGAAGTAAAGGATTCTTTAGAAGATTAAAGTCCGGTGTCTGTCAGACAAGACTCCACCTCCTCCCTGCTCAATGCCGGAGCTTGCCCATCGGCAAGCTTACGGCATACCAGCCGACCGGCCGCCAGCGCTTCCACCTTTGTTGCAAATGGCAGGCGACCGCTCAAAGCAGGTATAAAAGGTTGATATATCAGGGTATCGGCTCCATGCAGCACCACGTAGCCGTAACCGCCTTCCACCTCCATCACCCGGCATTTCAACTCATTGCCACCGCCGGCAGTATGACCCGAACAGCAAGAAAGGCATACCGCCATCACAGCCGGTACACCTATCTTTATCATAATAAACATCAGCTTCATAAGTTCCGTTCAGTTATGGGGCGAATCAGACTTCCTCTTCCTCATCGGGTAGAAGTTCGTACACATCATCAAAGTAGCTGGTACCACTTGTTCCCGTCAGCACAAAACCACGTTCACCGGTAGAGAAACCAACGGCAGCCCTGCGCGAAGAAGCACCGGAAGGATAATTATGTACATCTGTAATGGGGGTAAAGTCGTCATCGGAATCGCCGTACCATAAGTCCTTGTCAGGGTCGTACAGCCAGTAGTCGCTGCTCAGGGAAGTGCTGTTACGTATTCCCGTAGCCACAAATCCCCTTCCACCGATGACGAAAGATACGGCTTCGGACCGTGTGATGGCGTAGTCATCGTCATAGTCATTGTCGGAGTCCGTATCGGCAATGTCACGCAACTGGGTCCAGTTGCTTCCGTCGAACTTCCAGAAATCCACCAGATCGGTACTGTTGTTTCGCCCGCAACAGATGTAGGCCACCTCATCGATGACGAATGCCGTACCGAAGTAGCGCTTCTCGCCTCCATACCCGCTCACCGCTTCCCATTGCGAACCTTCGGCGCCATTGGGGTTGAAACGGTAGAAGTCCATCTTGTAGGCACTCTCGCTGCCGGTAGCGTCGCTGTTGCAGCCCGTACCGACATAGCCATATCCGCCTATACTGAAAGCCAGGGCACCATCGCGTACTCCACCTTTGAAGTCGTCTTTCCGTGTCCAGGTATCCGTGGCAGGGTCATACTCCCAGGTATCTGCTACACAGTAGGACGAGGAGCCGTCCTTTACGGAACCGGTCGTAATGTATCCCTTGCCATTCACGGCAAAGCCCACGGCAGCCTTGCGCCCGGCAACGGGCATGTCGGCACACTGCGTCCAGCTGTTCCGGCTCATGTCATACTCCCAAAGGTCGTTCAGGTAATCCTTGTTCGCTCCGTAGAAGCCGCCACACAAATATCCATAATTGCCGATGGTGAAGCCGGAGGCATAAGCGCGGTACACACCGTTATAGCTGGCTTTCTTCATCCACTGCCCCTGAGTGTATTCATCCTCGTCCGTACAACTGCCGGCAATGCACACGATGGCCAGCAACATTATTCCTACCAATAGTCTGTTCATTGTTTATTGTTTTTTTAATGATTAAGCTTTATACTTCCCACTTTCCAAAACAAGAAGCTGCGGGAGGTCCTTTTTGTCTGTCCGCAAAAGTAAACCACCGCAACCACACCGACAAAAATAACCGACGAACAGTCCGAAATTCCCGTTAAACGCCTTTACCGATAAAAACCGTCCGAACGCCGATTTTTGTAGGAAGATATAAAAGTTTTGCCTTTCCTTTGCCGCCAACTAAAAGAACAGAAATGAAGAAGTCATTGTACAGCTTATTCGCAGTCCTCGCTATCTTCTGCGCCTGCCAGGACGAGAACTCGCAGCTTGGAAAGAGCCTCGTGGAAAGCTCCTTCTATAATGTATACGCAGACACCTGCTCGGTAGACATCAGCACCATCCTGCTAGACTCCATAGAGACCCGGGGCGACAGCATCTGCCAGCTAGGACATTACCGGAGCAGCGCCTGGGGAGAAGTATCCGCCACCTACTATGCCGAATACTCCACGTCCGACTTCACCCCCAACACAGACTATACCTATACCCTCGACTCCCTCGTACTGCGAATGATACCTTCGGGCCATTTCTGGGGAGATACCCTGACGCAACAGCGCATCTCCATCTACCGGCTGAAAAGCCCTATCGTGCTGGACAACGACGAGGACCTTTACAACAGCACCGTACTCCCGACGGAAGATGCCCCGCTCTTCAGCTTTACCTTCACCCCCTGCCCGGGGCGGAAGAAGGAAGTAAGCGTCCGCCTGCCCGACTCATGGGGACAACAACTGCTGAATGACCTCGTGGCCCAGGACGACTACTTCGATACCCAAGACAAGTTCAAGAAGAAATTCCCCGGACTGGTCTTTGTTCCCGAAAACGACGGGCAGTGTATCACCGGATTCATGGTGAACGACTCTGCCATGAGCATCAACCTCCACTATCAGGAAGTCTCCAACCAGCGGACCGGACAAGTGCTGACTTTCAACGTAAACACCGACTATGCCTATACCGGTATCCGGCACGACCCCACCGGCACCCACCTTGCTTCCCTGAAAAGCGGAATAGAGAACCTCGTCCACTCCAGCGACATGGGTTGCCTGGCCTATATGCAGGGATTGACGGGTTACTACAACCAACTGGAATTCCCCTACCTCAACAGCCTCGGAAGTGCCGGACAGATAGTCTCCATAGAGAGCGCCACACTCTACCTCTATCCTCTGGCCCGGAGCTACAACGAAGTGAGCCAGCTTCCCAATGACATCCGCCTTTATATCACGGACGAGAACAATGTGCTGGAGGACTACGTATACGGCAGTGACGGCGTAACCGTACAGACCGGCGACCTGACCATCGACGAGATGTACGGGAAAGAGACCTACTACTCCTTCGACCTCACCGAATTCATCCGCAACAACTACGGCACTTCGGGCATCAAGCGGCAGAAACTGCTGATGAGTCTGACAGACGAAGAAAGCACCACCACCTTCAACCAGGTCATCTTCACCAACGACCCCGAACAAGAGAGACAATGCAGATTAGACGTAAGATTCAAAATATACAACGAGCAATGAAACGCCATTACCGGATTCCCCTTCTGCTGTGCAGTCTGTGTACGGCAAGCCTCACCGCCGTGGCCCAGAACACCACCAACCTGCCCACCTCCATGTACGGAGTGGGCGAACTGAGTGCCGGTGACGGCGGACGTTATGCCGGCATGGGCAACACGGGCATCGCCCTGAACCGTACCGGATTTCTGAACACGCTGAACCCCGCAGCCATCACCCGCATGGACACCGCCTGCTTCACGTTCGATGTGGGTGTATCTGCCTCATATGCCCGCTACTCCTTTCTGAGCGAACACAGCTCCAACTTCACCGGCAACCCCAACCGCATCAGCATGGGCTTCCGTGTCCTGCCGCGCTGGTATGCCCTTGTAGGTGCAGCACCATACAGCAGTGTGGGCTATGTCATCCAGACCGAAGAAGAGATAGAGGGAATGCCCGGCAACTACACCTACTCGCTCTTTGAGGGTACGGGCGGACTATACCGGTGCTACGTCACCAATGCCTTTGCACTGAGCAGGCAACTGTCGGTCGGCATCAACCTGGGGATGATAGCGGGCACAGTGACGCAAAGCGAAACGCAGGAAAGCGCCGTCGTAAAGTACGAATCTTCTAAACGGGCCTTTTATGCGGACTTCGGCATACATTACGAATGGGGTGCGACCGGACAACGGAAGTGGGCGGCAGGGCTGGTATTTGCTCCCTCCCTTCCCATCAGCCACGACAATACACTGACTTACAGCAACTCATCTACCAGCGAGAACCTCGATAAAGGATACCACAGCCGTACACAATATCTGCCCATGCACCTCGGCACCGGCCTCAGCATAACCACCGAACGCTGGGTGCTGACCGCCGACTACAACTACCTGGACTGGAGCCGCAACTCCTCCTCCTACACTTCCATGAAATACGAGAACCAGCACAAAGTGAACCTGGGAGGCAGCTACATTACCAAGCCACGTCTGGCACGTTCCACCGAGCTGATGGGCGGAATAGGTTTCGGCAACTCCTATATCAACCTGAAAGGCGGGAAGATGCAGTATCTGGAAGCCAGTGTAGGGGCGAGCTTCCCCATCCGGTACTCCTATCTTTCGCTGGGCGCCACCTGGCGGAAACAACTGAACACACGCAGCAATCTGATGCAGGAAAGCCGATTCAGCCTGAATCTGAACTTGACGTTCGGGGAAAGGATTTCGAGAGCAAAACTAAAGTAATACAAGGTTCCGGTTCACCACAGATTACACGGATTTTACACCGAATGATTATCATTTGTTGGATCTATATATGCAACGCGTTGCATATATAGATGCAGCACGCTGGAACTATAGATCCAACAAACAAAGTATATAGTATCTGAAAACAGGGTATTACAACACTGCCAGCCTGGACACATACCCTTTCACCCTTTCGCGGTAAGCATCGCCAATGGGGACATCCTTCTGCTCGATGAGCAATGTGCTGCGCCCGATGGCGCTGATGCAGTCCATGCGGACAATAAAAGAACGGTGCACGCGGATAAATTCGTTCGCCGGAAGTTTTTCCTCCATGTACTTCATACTGCATAGGCTCAAGATAGGCTTAGGGGAATCTTTACAGAAAATCTTCACATAATCGCCCATACCTTCTATATAGTTTATCCGTTCCAGGTCGAGCCGCATGATGCGGTTGTCACACCGCATGTAAATCACCTTCGGAACCTCTTCCGGACCTTGCCTGTGTTTGGAGTCGGACGTACCTGCATCCTGCAAAGAGAACCAGCGTGCCGCTTTGCTGACAGACTGGAAAAACGTGGAGAAATTGAGCCCGTCCATCAGATAGTCCAACGCATCCAGACGGAAACATTCGGCAGCATAGCGGTCGGTGTCTGTAATGAAAATGACACGAGTGGACGAGGACAAGAGCCTGCAAAAATCCATTCCGTTGATTTCACCTTCTTCCACCGGATAGATGCCGACAAAATAAACTTCCACTTTTGTCTCATAATAATCCTTCAGCGCTTCAAGAGGATTGCCGTACTTTCCGTGCAAAGAGAGAAAAGGAACTTTGCCGATATACTCTTCCAATCTTCCGGCAATCTCCGGGTCCGCATGCAAAATGGCACAATTCAAGTTCATATCCGTTTCTTTTTTACATAATGGACGCTGCCACATCCAAAAAACTGCAAACAGAAGAGCTAAAATTAAGCTTTATTTATGATTCAAAAACAATCTGCCTCTACGGAAAGACTATATTATCAGGAAAATAAAGTGCTTATTATGAACAGTTTCAAAAAATAAACTTATCTTTGCATGTACATCCCCACAAAAAGTAAAGGCTATGAAACAACAGAAACTATTCCACCTCGTATTGTCCGCCATGCTGATTGTCTGCACGACCGGCTGTTATGATAAAGACGAAATTAAAGATGCTGAAAAATATCTGTTCAAAGATATTCAATACTCTTTTGAAGAAGGGGATGGATTCAGTACGTATGATGTAGAGCTCCTGCCCTTCATCATGGAAAACAATTTAAACAATAGTATCACCACCACAAACTCCCCCTTCGAAGACACATGGCAGGAAACCACCTTCCAGAGCAACGACCCCGAAGCATTTGTATGGATGGGGGAAGAAGATGTGTTCATCAATACCCCTTACATGTTTGGAGATGAACTATTGTTAAGTGGGGCAACCATAAAATATGGCAGCGAAACAACAAAAGCCAAAGGTCCAAACAGCAGTACTTCCACCATCAGCATACAACCTCACTGTCGGCTCATCATAAAAGGAACACTACACTACAGCAAGCTTGTAGCTACCTATACGCTGACATTCGCAGGTGAATATACAAAAACGGAAAAACAGATAAAGGGAAAGTTCATACAAACAACTCCGGAAAGCTACACAGGAGACATTACCATGGAACCGATAACGGCAGATTAAAACGGAATCGCATACGTGGGCACACCCTATTGCTCACCCTCTCCGTTCCTCTAGTAACCGGATAAACTCCTCCTCCTTGACGGGAAGAAGCACTGCACACTTGCCCTCGCCATATTTCACGAGCACATAGCGCATCACCGCAAACCGCCCTACCTGCATGGAAGAAGCACGCTCCACAGAAGTGATGTCTTTCATCAGAATTTCCTTACTCCGGGAGAAACGGCCGAAGGACAGCACCAACTTCCCGTCGGGCGTTACGGTATAGGTGGTATGAATCAGCTTCTCGATAATAACCACCAGCCAAAGCATGAAAATAGCAGCCAGGAACGGAGACTTGTACCAAAGCATATAGACGGCGAGAATACCTATCAGGATGAGAAACAGATACTGCCCCATAGCAATGCGCGCATGAAAGATTCGATTCATTTTATCTGATTTTTGCCGCTAAGGTACGTATTTTTATGATAACAACTTCTTCATTAGCATCTCCATTTTTCGAACTTCCGTCACATTCAGCTTGCGGCAGACCGAAGCACATAACAATTCTACCCGTTCCGGCGAAAAATAAATCAGTTCTGCAATCTCCTTTACAGACTGTCCAAGAGCTACCAGCATACATATCAGTTCTTCATCCTTATCCACCTCCGGAATAGACTGATAAAGTTTCTCTAAAAAAGAAGGATAATGAAAAATAAAGATTTCACGGAATACAGCCTCACGAGTTCCGGACAACAAAGCCTCCGAAGCATTGGGAGAATCTTCCGAAATCATTTCGCGCAAAGCTCTGGCAATCTCCTGCATATTAAAAGGTGTCACTGTTTTCTTTGTTTTCATTGTATCTTATTTCACCATTATACATATTTACAATCGTTTTGATACAAATTTGCAAAATATGCACAACCTAACCATAAGAATACGATATACAATCTGATATACAATTTCATATTATATTTATTATCAAATAATTAACAAGAAACAAAAAAACAAGTCCATTGTTGTAAATTTTAAATTAAGAAATTATATCTTTGCCTTACAAAACAAACAGTCCACAAAATATGAATGCCAAAAAACTTTCATTTTTACTTCTGATTCTCGTAGCTGTAGCCTGCACCAACCGCTCCACCTCTTCGGAACAAGACGAAGTGAGGCATTGGAACAATGTCCTTCAACAAATCAATGCCTTACTACTCGAAAACAAAGCGCAACAAACGTTGGATCTTGCCAAACAGACCTTGCCCGAAATCCTGGAATCGGCAGAAAAAAACGGAACTACAGATACCCTGATTTACTATGCCCGCAAGATATTTAATGCCTGCGGGAACAATTACATAAACACCAAACAATACAAAGACGGCATCGACTATATGGACAGCATTGGGAACCATCCCCTCATCCGCGAACATTGCCCGCACGAACTGCTGAGCTTCAAGGCCGGACTGAACCAACTGTATGGCAATAACCCGGAAGCTGTCCGACTGGCAGAAGACTACCTCCAGTTACCGGTCTGTACCAGTGCCAATGACTTTATCCGGCAGGCAGAAATCATAAGCGGTGTCTACATGTACTCCGGAAACAATCTACCCAAAGCTATCCAAATTTTGGAAAAAGCAATAGATGTCTACCGGAAAGGTGGAAACTTCCCGAACATGCTGCGGATAATGTCACGGTTGGGCATCTATTACCACCTCAGTGGCGAATACGAGAAAGCTATAGCCACTAACCAAGAAGCCATAGCCACTTACAACGACAGCATAGCACCTGGAAATGTAGTGATTGCCTACGGAGAACAAGCTAATCTCTACGCCGAACTGGGTATGTACGACCAGGCCCTGGAAATGAACAAAAAAGCCCAATACTACTCCATGCTGAAAGACAGCTTCGGACTGGGAGACTTGTACCGCTACCGTGCCCAGATCTTTCGTAACATGAATCAAAAGGACTCTGTATTCCACTACCTCAGGCTGGGAGAAAAGTTGTCAATGATACAAAACAGCTTTAAGGGCGTATTCGTAAACAAAGTAGAAACGGTAAACAGTTATCTGGACTATCCCGACTCTTTGGAAAAAGCACTGCAACTTGCCCTTAGCATCTGTCCCGATACCGTGCGGATGCCCCAATGGGCCAAATACCAACTCAACCTCCACCTAGGCCGGGCCTTACTGCAAACCGGGAAGGAGCAAAACGGCATACACCTGATAGACCGGGCTGCACAAGACCTCATCAACATGAAGTTCATGGAAGGCCGCGATGCCAACGAGATATTAATGGATTACTATCTGGCCAAAGGCATGAACGACGATTTTGCTCGTTGCTACATCCGTAACCGACAGTTTGCCGATTCTCTGGACAATAACGAAAAGAAACGTGCTGTGGCAGCAGCCAACATCCGGTTTGATGCCAACCAAAAAGAGAAAGAAAACAAACTGCTCTCGGCACAAGTGCAATGGCAGCAACAGCAGTTGTTCTACAACATCTGCATCTCCATTACATTACTGTTGCTACTTATCACCACTACAGCCTATTTCATCATCCGAAGGAAGGCCAACCACCAGCTTATAGAAAACAACAAACGGGAAATACAGACCCTCATTACCCGGCAGCAAGACCTGAACCGCCGCAACGAACAACTGACGGAAGAAATAGAACGGGCCATGGCTACCAATAACCTCAACTCCATTCGCCAGCTCACCGTGCAAAGCCTGCTCAGCAGGGAAGATGAGAACACATTCCGCCGGTCGTTTGCCACCATACATCCTTCTTATCTGCCCAAGCTCCGCGAAAGTTATCCTCAACTGACCCGCAACGAAGAATTGCTGGCCATGCTCATCTGCATGAACCAAAGTACCGACGAAATAGCCCTTATCATGGGAATCAACCGGAATAGTGTAAACGTAGTCCGTTCGCGCATGCGCAAGAACATGGAATTGCCCAAAGAAAAATCCCTGGATGAAGTATTGAAACAATACCTTACATAACAAATAAAAATAAGCCCGCTTATTTTGCTCTACGTTTGGTTTACACTATCTTTGCGGCGTTTAATACACAAAACCTATGGTAAGAAAGTTCGATTTTCTCGTTATCGGCTCCGGACTTGCCGGTATGAGTTTTGCGCTGAAAGTAGCGCATAAAGGAACAGTAGCCCTCATTTGTAAGGCAGGTTTGGAAGAGGCAAACACTTATTTTGCACAAGGAGGTATCGCCTCTGTCACCAATCTGGCCGTAGACAATTTTGAAAAGCATATCGAAGATACCATGATTGCGGGTGACTGGATAAGCGACCGTGAAGCCGTAGAGAAGGTGGTGCGCAATGCCCCCGAACAAATCAAGGAGCTTATCAAATGGGGAGTGAACTTCGACAAAAAGGAGGACGGAGAGTTTGACCTGCACAAAGAAGGCGGCCACTCCGAATTCCGCATCCTCCACCATAAGGACAATACGGGTGCAGAGATACAGACCAGCCTCATTGAAGCTGTGAAGCAACACCCCAACATCACCGTACTGACCGACCATTACGCTGTGGAAATCATTACCCAGCATCACCAGGGAATCATCGTTACCCGCCACACCCCCGGCATCAAGTGCTACGGTGCCTATGTGCTGAACGAAGCGACGGGCGAGGTGGATACCTTCCTTTCCAAAGTCACCATCATGGCAACGGGCGGTTGCGAAGCCGTTTACCGCCATACCACCAACCCGCTGGTGGCCACGGGAGACGGCATTGCCATGGTCTACCGTGCCAAGGGAGCAGTGAAAGACATGGAATTCATCCAGTTCCATCCCACAGCTCTTTTCCATCCGGGAGACCGCCCCTCGTTCCTCATCACCGAAGCCATGCGCGGTTATGGCGGCGTGCTGCGTACCAAAGACGGAAAAGAATTCATGCAGAAGTACCGATACTGCGCACCGGACGATCCGACATATCTGGCAACCCGACGTACGCTGCTCAGCGACGAAAACCCGTACTACTACGAGGGCGAGTATCTCAGGGGCATCGGCTCACCGCACCCCCCGCCGCGCTATGTGTGGCCCATCGCCCTGTCTATCGAGGCGATGACCAGTGACAACAAGGACTTCAAGGCGCATATCCTCGACCGTCTTGTAGCCACCGACGCCGGTACACATCTCATGCACGAAGGCATCGACGTGAACGATCCGACCAAGTACACGCGCGAATGGTTCAGCTGGTCGAATATGATGTTCTGCGAACTGGTCATGGACTATTTCGACATTCGCGTGAAACACTAAGACGTGCCCGCTGAATGCTCATTGTGCACCCACCGCATGTTCTCGTTAAGGAAAGGAACAATCATTATGACCAATAACCCACGTTATACGCTCGGCACCGAAGCCAACCGCATTTTCATGGCTTCCGAAACCTACGAGCTGCTGAAGTTCGGCAAAGGCTTCCCAGCACCGAACGGCGGTTCCGGCTGGCTGAACGCCGACGGCACCCTCGACCCCTCCCACGGCGTCGAAACGTGGA
>OGXH01001718.1_pt1 | contig 15961 bp, 6 predicted proteins | sample 1576241 | NCBI WGS metagenome assembly OGXH01 (sample SAMEA3541529, study PRJEB24748) | human gut metagenome | biome: human gut; feature: human-associated habitat; material: faeces | place: China | collected 2012
AGACAGCCACTGCCCACACTTCGTAGCGGGTCCAGTAACGGAACGCGCACAAACCGCATACTGGGTGAAAAAAAGAAATTCGGTAAGATTTTTTGTTTTCGCGATTTGAAAGCAAACGTAGATGCTGCTATCAAATTATTCAGCAACAACGAGCCGAATGAGTACATCATCCGCCCTCCGTTCGAGAAAGTGCGCAAAGAGCTCAATCTGAAAATGATCTCCTTTTTGGAGAAATATCCCAATGTCACGTATATCGACGCCCTGAAAAGCGAACCGGAGAAACGGGAATTCGCATTGGCGTTTCGGGAGATCATTCGAGGCAAAATCGAAGCGCAGATTTATGAGGAGTACGAAGAGGACGATCCCTATTTCCTCATGTCGGAACAGGAGTATATGGACTTCCGGTCCAAATACCTCGACATCGCTATCGGCCATACGGGAGAAAACAAAGACCTTTCGACTAAAAAAGACACCCCGCAACCGGAAATTGACGGGATTGACGATATTGATTTCTGTCTGGAGTTGTTACATAGCGATGTAATCAACGTCGCCTATATCCTCGCACTGATCGAAGATCCCCTTGAAAAGGGGCAGAATAAAGCTCTCTATGCTCCCATTCAGAGACATGGAACATACTTCCCCCTCTCACTCAAAAAAAGACCGCCTCTCAGCGGTCTTTTTTTCTGCCCCTTGCAGGGTCATTCTATGCTTTTATTCTCCCATTTCTTCCAGTACATGGGCGCAGCGGGCGCATACGTGGGGATGAGCGGGGTCGCTGTCAACGTCAGGTGTGCGTTTCCAGCAGCGTTCGCATTTTTCCAGGGTGCATACGGCTACGGAGCACTTCACGGTGCCTTCTTCGTTGGAAGAAGCGCCTTCCGGTGCGTTTTCGGTGCCTTCAGCAATTTTTGCCTGGGAGACGAGGCAGAAGTCGGCCAGTTCTTTTTCCATGTCCTTGAGAACCTGGAATTCTTCGCCGTCGGCGTAGACGGTGACTTCGGCGTCCAGGGGATGGCCGATGGTCTTGGCCTGTCTTGCTTCTTCCAGGGCCTTGGTGACTACGCTTCTCACTGCCAGCCGTTTTTTCCATTTTTCATCCAATGCCTTGTCCAGGTACTTTTCATTGACCTTAGGCATGTCGGACATATGGACGGACCATTCTCTTTCTTCCTTGTTCGGAAGGGCCTGCCATACTTCTTCGGCAGTGAAGCAGAGTACCGGAGCCACCAGGCGTACCAGGGTGATGAGGATTTCATACATGGCGGTCTGGGCGCTTCTTCTGAGTTTGCCGTCTGCCTTTTCGGTGTAGAGGCGGTCCTTCAGGATGTCCAGGTAAATGGAGGAAAGGTCCACGGTGCAGAAGTTGTGGACTGCATGGTACATGACATGGAACTGGTAGTCGTCATAGGCTTTGAGGACGGTTTCCTTCACCTGTTCCATGCGGAGCAGTGCCCAGCGGTCCAGTTCTTCCATATCTTCATAGGCCACGCTGTCTTTCTTCGGGTCAAAATCGTAGAGGTTGCCCAGGAGGTAGCGGAAGGTGTTTCTGATTTTTCTGTACACGTCGCTCATGGATTTGATAATTTTATCGGAGAGGCGGACGTCGCCCTGGTAGTCCACGGAGGAAATCCAGAGGCGCATCACATCGGCGCCGTATTTGTTGATCACGTCCTGGGGAGCCACCACGTTGCCTACGGATTTACTCATCTTGCGGCCTTCGCCATCCATGGTGAAGCCGTGGGTGAGGACTGCCTTGTAGGGAGCATAGCCGTTGACGGCCACGGAGCAGAGGAGGGAGGAGTGGAACCAGCCGCGGTGCTGGTCGGAACCTTCCAGATAGAGGTCGCAGGGATATTTCACGCCTTCCCATTCCTTGTGGGGGTTGCGGAGGACACCGTTCCAGGTGGAACCAGAGTCGAACCATACGTCCATGATGTCCTTTTCCTTATGGAAATGGGTGCCGCTGCAGTGGGGGCATTTGAAGCCTTCCGGCAGGAGTTCTTCGGCGCTGTGGAACCACCATGCGTCGGTGCCCTCTTTTTCTACGATTTCTTCGACCTTCTTCATGGTTTCCGGTGTGATGACCCATTTGCCGCAGTCATCGCAGTAGAAGGCAGGAATCGGCACGCCCCAGGAGCGCTGGCGGGAAATGCACCAGTCCTGGCGGTCGCGAATCATGTTGTACAGGCGGTCATGGCCCCAGGAAGGAATGAAACGGGTGTCGTCCACTGCCTTCAGTGCCTTGTCGCGGAAGTCGTTAATGGAAGCAAACCACTGCTCTGTGGCTCTGTAGATGATGGGGTTCTTGCAGCGCCAGCAGTGTGCGTACTGATGGTGGATAGATTTCTTGCCAAGCAGCATGCCTGCATGGGCCAGAGCGGAAATGACGGGGCCCTCTGCTTCCCAGATGGTCTTGCCTTCCAGGCCCAGCCCTGCTTCAGCGGTCATATGGCCCTTTTCATCCACCGGGCAGATGATGGGGAGATCCAGTTTGCCCTTATTTCTATAATCCTGGCATACTTCAAAGTCGTCCACGCCATGTCCCGGAGCGGTATGAACGCAGCCGGTACCGGCATCCAATGTGACATGGTTTCCTTCCAGCACATAAGCCAGCCGGTCCAGGAGAGGATGATGGAAGGTGGCCAGTTCCCATTCAGCGCCGGTCATTTCGCGGCCTACGAATTCATAATCCTCCACCTTGCATTCTTCCAGCGCCTTCGGTGCCAGTTCCTTGTTCATGAGGTAGTATTCATCGGCTGCCTTGTTGTGCACCCATACATAGATGAACTTCGGGTTCACGCAGATGGCTTCATTGGCCGGAATGGTCCAGGGGGTGGTGGTCCAGATAACGGCGAAGAGCTTTTCCTGCGGCACCCCTTCCGGAGCCAGGCCCTTCAGGTCCACTGCCGGGAATTTCACATAAATGGAAGGAGACTTTCTGTCCTTGTATTCGATTTCCGCTTCAGCCAGCGCGGTTTCGCAGTGAGGGCACCAGTACACAGCCTTCTTGCCTTTGTAAATATAGCCCTTGTTGGCCATTTCACCGAAAACTTCCAGTTCCTTCGCTTCCAGATGGGGATCAAAGGTGACATAGGGATGGGCAAAGTCGCCAACAACGCCCATGCGGATGAAATCGGCCTTCTGGATTTCAATCCACTTCTTGGCATAGGCCAGGCACTTTCTGCGGAGTTCCAGAGGCGTCATGTTGGCCCGGTCTTCGCCGGAATCCTTCAGTACCGCATATTCGATAGGAAGTCCGTGGGTATCCCAGCCGGGGATATAGTTGGACTCAAAGCCCGCCATGTGCTTGTAGCGGACGATGATATCCTTCAGGGTCTTGTTCAGTGCATGGCCGATATGAATCTTGCCGTTGGCATAGGGAGGTCCGTCGTGGAGAACGAAGGTAGGCGCGCCGTCCTTTCTTCTCTTTTCCAGGCGGGCATGATACAGGTCATGTTCCCTCCAGAATTCTACAAAGCCCGGTTCCTTCTTCGGAAGGTTGCCGCGCATGGGGAAATCCGTCTGCGGCAGATGTAAAGTCTTGCTGTAATCCATTTCTATTCCTCCTATGGAAATCGGAGATTTCCAAAATAAAAAATTCCCGCCCGCAAGGGGCGAGAATCAATTTCCCGTGGTACCACCCTCATGACCTCTCGGCCACTTGGTACAGTTAACGATGTCCCGTCAGGGCTTTTCTTCCCTGAAGCTCCGAAGTGATCCTTCCGCATCCTGAACGCTCCCTTTCACCAGACGGGAGCTCTCTTTGGAATCAGCCCATGCGAAACGTCTTCATCCACGCCTGTCAGTATTTTTATATTGTACGTTTTCGCATACAGTAAGTCAAGGGGATATTTGGAGTGGGACCGATTCAAAGGGTTCTCAAAGGGTTCTCTACAATTTTATTGTCCCCCCGCTTGCGGGGGGAAGGTGGTGCCGCAGGCACCAAAGGGGGGAAACGCGATTGACGGGCCAGAGGGTTGTGGTATCGCCCATGGGGCCACTGCGTGGCCCGGGTTCAGAAGGTTCATAGGGTTCAAAGGGTTCAGAGGGTGTGGTATCGCCTCCGGCGATGAGTATAAAGACAGCGTTACGGGATTTCCCGCCGGGCACAGTCATTCTGAGCCTCCGGCGAAGAATCTCGGTACATGCCGCATTTGAATCAATCGGTGATAAATACCGGTCGGCGGGGAGGCTGCCGCTAAAATCAGAGATGACAGCAGTTAGCTTCCAGCTGCCCGCTCCTGGCTGATTCCGACTTGATGCTTTTAGATTCATAAGCAAGAATCGCATTACGGTGATTGGCCGCCCTTAGGCGGCCACCCCCTATCCCGCTTCGCGGGACTCCCCCCTATGCAGGGGGGAGAATAAACCGCTCTACGCTTACCCCTGGTATCATGTGGCACAGTGCTGAACACCCATAGTGCCCCCGCTTGCAAGGTGGCAAGGGAACTGGATTTGTAGGGGAACGCAGTGACCCGAAAATCCAGTGACACGCTTCCCAACGGGGCGAAGGTGGTGGCGCCAGCCACCAAAGGGTGCCGCTTTTCCCCTCGCCCGCCAGGGCGGTTGTACGTTTTTTCATAATGGCGCCCCTTATTTTCAAAGGGCGCCTACCACCACCCTCTGAACCCTTTGAACCAGCCCGCCATCGGCGGGCCGAACCCTTTGAACCCTCGCGCCCGAAGGGCGTGTTCATCGAAGCGGCTCCTTAAGTTATAATATATACAAAATTTCAATTTTGTTCCACATAAAAGGGAGGACGACTGCCATGAACGACACGCAGAAAAAGGAGGAGGCCCTGCTGCTTGCCTGCTCCCGGGAAATCCTTCATGCATATTATGAAAAGAATGAAATCACCATGCTTCTTGCCTTCATGGCCCAGGACATCACCTGGTGCGGCGGCGGTTCCACCATGATTGCGTCGGGGCGGGATGGGGTGACCCGTTTCTTTATTACCACCAGGGACAAAATGATTCCCACCATCCTCAGTAATGAGCAGTGGATCTCCCATGCCCTAAGCGACGATTTGTGGCTTTTCATGGCTTCTGCCGATGTGGAAACGGCGCCGGAGCTTGCGCTTTTCCTGAAGGAACATTTGAAATGTGATTTCCTGTACCGCAGAAATCCGGAGGCCGGAAGCGGCAAGGGCTGGGAGCTTGTGCACCTGAACAATTCCATTTCCTACAACAAGCTGGAGGACAAGGAGACCTTTGCGGTCACTGAAGGGGTGAAGGACCTGTGGCTTCGGAACCACTACGGCACCGGCATCATGGACGACGGGAAGAAAGAAGAGCTTTTCCGCACAGTGAATGAAAAGGTGTTCCGCTACCTGGACGAGGACACAAGGAAAGTTCTGACAGTTCTTTCCCTTTTCCACCGCTTCTCCATGAACAAAGCCCTCTTCATGTGTCCCGACGTGGATGTACCTGCCATCCTTTCCAGTCAGGAAAAGAGCGGCCTTTTTCTCTATCTGAACCGGCAGACCCATAAATACTTTTTCTTCCCTCTCATGAAGGAATTTCTCCAGTCCGAATTTAAGCTCTGGAGCGAGGAAACCCAGCATCAGTACCTGGACAAGGCCGCCCACTGGTACTACTCCATGGGAAGCCTTCCCGAGGCCATGCGTTTTGCCAGCCTGGCGAAAAATTACGAACTCTCCCTTGCCATCCTTGACAAAGGCGCCGACACCATCCTCCTCGCCGGTCCCCGCATGTACCCCGCCAACCTTTTGGACCACATTCCCGACCACATCATGAAAAAGCACCTGAAAACGGTGATTCTCATGCTCTATGACCTCTATTTCTCAGATCTTCAGGGAGCCTATCGAAAAAATCTGGCCCGCATCCAACGAATGGGACTGGACACCTTGGGCAGAGTGGCCATGGATTTTCTGGAAGGCACCACAACCTTCAACGACCTGGACAAAATGATTTCCTACTGCACCAAAGCACAGTCCGCTATCCACAGACTCCGGGCAGAAGAAGAATTCCGGGCGCCCCGTCTTGGCTTCTGCTGCCCCTCCTTCACCACCATGTATCACGCCGCCCCCGGAAAGTACAGAGAAGAAATGGAGAAACTCACCACTCTCAAGTCCATCATGAACGACATCAACGGCGTGGACGACAAAGGAGCCTGGAAATACTATTTCAAAGCAGAATACTCCTTCTACACCGGCCGGTTCGACCAAGCCATCACATGCCTCTCCTACCTGGAAGCCACCGAAGGATACAGAGAAGACCTGTCCCTCCAGATCCGCTGCCTCCACTACCGGGGCCATCTGGCCTACCTGATGGGAAACGCAGAGGAACTCCAGCGCACCAAAAAACAAATGCAGCAGATTACCCTCATGGCAGAACCCTACCAGGCCTTAATCGCCCACATGAGCCTGGAAGGCTTCTACCTCATCTTCCCAGGCGCCCGCGAAGAGTTCAAGAAAACCATGAAGATTAACAGCTCCATGTACTACTTCCCTGCCTGCACCTACCTGGACATACTGGAGGACGAAAGCCTGGTGCGCCCCGGCAGCGCCCTCCCCCTCCTCTCCTCCGCCATCCGCCACGAAAGACTGGCCAAACAGAGGAAATCCATTCTCGGAGAAATCTACGCCCTCCTCCACCAGGCCATTGCCTACGACATGCAGCAGGAAAACACCAAGTGCACCGCCTGCCTGCAGAAAGCACTCAAACTGGCAGAACCGGACCACCTCATCTCCCCCTTCTTCACCGCAGCCAGCCGCTTTGCCAACACCTGGAACCGCCTCAAAGCCGCCAAAGCAGCACCGAAACTGCTGAAGGACATACTGGCCTTCAAAGACAAAACAGCCCGCCATCAACTGGAACAGGAAACCCGGCTCCGCGCCAAAGTCAAAAACCTCACCGGAAGAGAAATGGAAATCATCCGCCTCGTCATGGCCGGAAATAAAAACAAAGACATTGCCCATGAAATGAACGTAGCCGAAATCACCATCAAAAAGGCCCTCTCCCTCATCTATAAAAAACTGGAAGTCCAGAACCGCGCCCAGCTGGTGGCCATGTTTAAGGAGAAGTAATCAATCTTATCTATTTGATTGTCCCACCGCTTGCGAGGGGACAACAGCCCGTGCTTAAAATTGAGTAACTTATGAGGGAAATGCTTCGCGGAGCTTTATTGTGCCCCCGCTTGCGGGGTGGCAAGGGAACTGGATTCGTAGAGAGCCCTTAGGCGACTGAGAATCCAGTGACACGCTTCCCACCGGGGCAAAGGTGGTGGCGCCAGCCACCAAAGGGGGTATGCATTTCCCTCGCGCCACAGGCACGGTTGTATGGTTTTCCCACGGGCGAAAGCCCGGTTGTAAAGGTTTTCTTTATATTGCGCCGCAGGCGCCACCACACCCTTCGCGCCATAGGCGCGTCAAACCTAAGACCCCTGAGAACCCTCGGCCCGAAGGGCCGTCAACCGGGGCCCGCAGGGCCCCAATAAAAAACAGCCCCATGAAAGGAGCTGTTTTTTATTGACTTATTCTGCTTCAGCAGGAGCTGCCGGCGGTTCGTCATTGTGAACCACTTTGAGCTTGCGGTAGCGGGACATGCCGGTGCCTGCAGGGATAAGTTTGCCGATGATGACGTTTTCCTTGAGGCCCAGGAGGGGATCTTCCTTGCCTTTGATAGCGGCTTCGGTGAGGACCCTGGTGGTTTCCTGGAAGGATGCGGCGGAGAGGAAGGAGTCGGTGGCCAGCGCTGCCTTGGTGGTGCCGAGGAGCAGGTTTTCGCCTACTGCTTTCTTTCTGCCTTCGTCGTCAAGGCGTTCGTTGGTGCCGCGGTATGCGACAATATCCACGGTTTCACCGGGGAGCCAGCCGGAGTCTCCGGGATCAAGGATCTTAATCTTGCGGAGCATCTGGTGGACGATGATTTCAATGTGTTTATCGTTGATTTCTACGCCCTGGCTTCTATATACTTTCTGTACTTCCTTGACGATGTAGTTCTGGGTAGCCTGTACGCCCAAAACTGCCAGAATGTCGTGGGGGTTGACGTTGCCTTCGAAGAGGCGGGTGCCTGCTTCGATGTGCTGTCCGTCCTGTACGGAAATCTTCTTGACCACCGGAATCTTCTCGCTTTCCGTTTCCTCGTCGTTGGTGATGGTGATGACCTTGACGTTGGGGTTGTCTTCAGCGGAGGTGATGGCTACGGTGCCGGCGATGCGGGAAATGGTGGCATTGCCCTTTGGTTTACGTGCTTCGAACAATTCTTCGACACGAGGAAGACCCTGTGTGATATCTTCTGCGGAAGCAACGCCGCCGGTATGGAATGTACGCATGGTGAGCTGGGTGCCCGGTTCGCCGATGGACTGGGCGGCGATGATGCCTACGGCTTCGCCGATTTCTACATGGCGGCCGGTGGCCAGGTTTCTGCCGTAGCACTTAGCGCATACGCCGTGGGCGGAGCGGCAGGTGAGGATGGAGCGGACTTTCAGCTTGTCGTAGTGCTTTTCGATTTCCGCTGCCTGGTCGTCGGTAATTTCTTCGTTCTTCTTCGCGATGATTTCACCGGTGTCCGGGTTCACCACATCTTCCAACGGGCAGCGGCCGGCGATGCGGTCTGCCAGGGATTCGATGGGCTGTCCGTTTTCTTCGATCTTGCTGACTTCCACGCCTTCCATCTGGTCCATGCGGACTTTGATGAGGGGGATGTCGGAGGAAAGGATGATTTCCGCATTTTCCGGAGTGATTTCGGTGCCTGCCGGGAGAACTACATTGCCATTTCTATCCAGTGCGTCTTCTTCCAGTTTCTTTCCTGCAAAGTGGACGGTAAGATGGTGGCGCATGGCTCTATTGTATTCGGCTACGGCATCGGCGGTGCCCAGGTTGAAGGTCTGCTGCTGTTCCGCTTCTTCGCCTTCGGCGGAGGGGATGATGACCTTGATTTCTTCCACCAGGTGACGGTTGAGGAGGGTCACATCGTCGGCGTCCAGGGTCTTGCCCTTGACGAGGAGGATGCTTCCGTTTCTTCTGTCAATGACATCTTCGTCAAGGACAGCGCCCAGGAGATGGGGTTTCAGGGTCATAATGCGGTTCTTCACTTCCGGCTGGGAGGCGATGATGCTCTGTTCCCTGTCGAAGTTCAGTACCTGTACGTCGCAGTCTTCTTCGCGGACGATGACGTCCTGGGATACATCTACCAGACGGCGGGTGAGGTAGCCGGAGTCTGCCGTACGGAGTGCGGTGTCGGCCAGGCCTTTACGGGCGCCGTGGGAGGAGGTGAAGTAATCGAGGACGGTCAGGCCTTCGCGGAAGTTTGCCTTAACCGGCAGTTCGACTGTCTTACCGGATGTATCGGCGATAAGGCCGCGCATGCCGGCCAGCTGTCTGATCTGGTTGTCGTTACCACGGGCGCCGGACTGGGCCATCATGGTCAAGGGGTTGAATTTCACCATGGAGCTCTTCATGGCAGCACCCACTTCGTCTGTCTTCTTACTCCATACTTCAACCACTCTTCTGTATCTTTCATCGTCGGTCATGAGGCCGCGGCGGAAGAATTTCTTAATCTGGTCAACTTTAGCGTCGCCGTCTGCCAGGATTTTATCCTTTTCAGGCGGTACGGCTACGTCGTAGATGCCGATGGAAATGCCGGAAACCAGGGCGTAGTGGAAGCCCTGTGCCTTCACGGAGTCCAGGAGGTCGCCGGTGGCTTTGAAGCCCAGTTTCTTGAAGCAGTCGTTCACGAGCTTACCCATCTGCTTCTTGCCGATGGTGATGCCCAGACCGTTGTTCACCACTTCATAGGTCTTTCCGTTTTCGTCCACTCTCTTTTCATGACGTTTGTAGAAGAAACGGAGTTCCCTTGGAATGGCGTAGTTGAAAATCAGGCGGCCCGGGGTGGTGATGACAAGGTCCTTGTCATCGTCATTAAATCCGTCGGGACGGTCTTCCTTGGGGATGCGGACTTTGATGAAATCGTGGATACGGATTTCATGGAGGGCATAGGCCAGCATGACTTCGTCGTATCCGGTGTATGCGTGGAGACGGGAGGTGTCCATTTCGTCTTCCGCCTTTTTCCACTGTTTCATGGGGTCAAATTTCGCATTGGGGTTGGCTGCTTTTTCTTCCGGTGTGAAATCGACTTTCGCATCGTTGGCAGTTTCCACAATGGTGAGGTAGTAGGAGCCCAGAATCATATCCTGGGAAGGAATAGCTACCGGTTTGCCATCCTTTGTGGAAAGGATGTTGTTAATGGAAAGCATGAGGGTTCTGGCTTCTGCCTGTGCTTCCACGGACAGCGGCAGATGGCAGGCCATCTGGTCGCCGTCGAAGTCGGCGTTGTAGCCGGGGCATACCAGAGGATGCAGCTTGATGGCACGGCCTTCCCAGAGAATCGGTTCGAAGGCCTGGATGCCCAGTCTGTGCAGCGTAGGCGCACGGTTCAGGAGTACCGGATGTTCTTTGATTACATCGCCCAGTACATCCCAAACTTCGGGAGCCAGTTTATCCACTTTTTTACGGGCTGCTTTCAGGTTGTTGGCAACGCCTCTCTTGATGAGCTCATGCATAATGAATGGCTTGAAGAGTTCGATGGCCATTTCCTTCGGCAGGCCGCACTGGTACATTTTCAGTTCAGGACCGACAACGATTACGGAACGGCCGGAGTAATCGACACGTTTACCGAGGAGGTTCTGACGGAAACGGCCCTGCTTGCCTTTCAGCATGTCGGAAAGGGATTTCAGGGGACGGTTGCCGGGGCCGGATACGGCTCTGCCGCGGCGGCCGTTATCGATAAGGGCATCCACCGCTTCCTGGAGCATACGTTTTTCGTTGCGGATGATGATTTCCGGAGCGCCCAGTTCCATCAGTCTCTTAAGACGGTTGTTTCTGTTGATGACGCGGCGGTACAGGTCATTCAGGTCGGAGGTGGCGAAACGGCCGCCGTCCAGCTGGACCATAGGACGAAGGTCCGGCGGGATGACCGGAAGAACGGTGAGAATCATCCATTCCGGCTTGTTTCCGGAGTGAAGGAATGCTTCCACTTCTTCCAGACGGCGGATGCATCTGACCTTGCGCTGGCCGCTGCCTTCTTCGATTTCCTTCTTGAGGGCTGCTTCCAGTTTCGGCAGGTCCAGTTCCTTCAGCAGTTTCTGGATGGCTTCTGCACCCATCTGGGCTTTGAAGGAGCCCGGGCCGAATTTAGCTACAGCGTCCTGGTATTCCTGTTCGTTCAGTACCTGCTTCTTCAGAAGGTCAGTGCTGCCGGGGTCAAGGACAATGTAGGCTGCGAAATAGAGGACTCTTTCCAGCTGGCGCGGGGAGATTTCAAGAATCAGGCCGATGCGGGAAGGGGTGCCTTTGAAATACCAGATATGGGATACCGGGCAGGCAAGGGCAATGTGGCCCATTCTTTCGCGGCGGACCTTGGAGCTTGTGACTTCAACGCCGCACTTGTCGCAGATGGTGCCTCTGTAGCGCATTTTCTTGTACTTGCCGCACTTGCATTCCCAGTCCTTGGTTGGTCCGAAAATCTTTTCACAGAAGAGACCGTCGGTTTCTGCCTTCAGGGTTCTGTAGTTGATGGTTTCCGGCTTGGTGACTTCGCCGTGGGACCATTCAAGGATCTTTTCCGGAGAGGCGATACCGATTTTCATGGAATCAAATTCGTTTACATCTAACAATTGGGTTCTTCTCCTTTCCGGGTTTATTCATCCTGGCCATCGCTGTGGCCGGTTTCATTGTTCATATCCGTTTCGCCGAATCCTGCTTCTTCGTCGGTAGGAGCATTGGCTTCCGCTTCCAGGGTGTCGTTGAAGGAGGCAACATCGTTGCTGGCAGCCATTTCTCCGCCGTTCATGGATGTTTCCATGGCATTTCTGGATTCAGTGACTGCACTGTCCCCTTCCATGGCTTCCTTCACTTCGTCCCGGTGCCAGCGTTCGCCGCCGCCGTAGCCCTGTTCCAGGTCACTTTCGTCCAGTTCCTTCAGAACCACTTCATCGCCGTTTTCATTGAGAATCCGTACGTCCAGTCCGATGGACTGCAGTTCCTTCATGAGGACCTTGAAGGATTCCGGAACGCCGGGGCTCGGAATGTTTTCGCCCTTTACAATCTTTTCGTAAGCCTTCACACGGCCGATGACATCATCGGACTTCACTGTCAGGATTTCCTGCAGGGTGTAGGCTGCACCGTAGGCTTCCAGTGCCCACACTTCCATTTCGCCGAAGCGCTGGCCGCCGAACTGTGCCTTGCCGCCCAGCGGCTGCTGGGTAACCAGGGAGTATGGACCGGTGGAGCGGGCATGAATCTTATCATCAACCAGATGATGGAGTTTCAGCATGTATTTCCAGCCGATGGTGACCTGGTTGTCCAGTTTTTCACCGGTACGGCCGTCATAGAGGTCGGTCTTGGCATTGGCCGGGAGACCGGCTGCTTTAAGCGTTGCTGCCAGGTCTTCATCGCGGCAGCCGTCGAAGACAGGCGTTGCGATGTGGATGCCGGATTCCGTAGGTTCAGGCATGCCGTATTTTTCGAAATCATATCCGCAGTCGATGAGGCGCTGTTTCATTTCCTCATACTTGGCGGAACCTTCTCCTGCTGCCAGGGCTGCATGGATTTCTTCACCCAGCATGTGGCAGGCCCAGGACAGGTGGATTTCCAGAATCTGGCCGATGTTCATTCGGGACGGTACGCCCAGGGGGTTCAGTACCAGGTCCACCGGACGGCCGTCCGGGGTGAATGGCATATCTTCCACCGGCAGGATGCGGGAGCATACGCACTTGTTGCCGTGACGGCCGGCCATTTTGTCGCCTTCACGGATCTTACGTTTCTGGGCGATATAGACGCGGACCAGCTTGTTCACGCCGGGAGCCAGTTCATCGCCGTTTTCACGGGTAAATACCTTTACGTCCACTACCTTGCCGAATTCGCCATGGGGAACGCGGAGGGAAGTATCACGGACTTCTCTTTCCTTGTCGCCGAAGATGGCGCGGAGGAGTCTTTCTTCCGGAGTAAGCTCGGTTTCGCCCTTCGGGGTGACCTTGCCTACCAGGATATCGCCGGGCCGTACGTCGGCGCCCACCATGATGATACCGTTTTCATCCAGGTACTTCACAGCATCTTCGGAAACCGAGGACAGCTGGCGGGTGATTTCTTCTTCGCCAAGCTTGGTGTCTCTGGCGTCGCATTCGTATTCTTCAATGTGGATGGAGGTGTACAGGTCGTCTTTGCAGAGACGTTCGGAAATCAGAACGGCGTCTTCGTGGTTGTACCCTTCCCAGGATACGAAGGCTACCAGTACGTTATGGCCCAGAGCCAGTTCGCCCTGGTCCGTTGCCATGCCGTCTGCCAGGGTATCGCCCTTTTCAACCCTTTCGCCCTTGAATACGGTGGGGCGCTGGTTGATGCAGGTGGACTGGTTGGAACGCATGAATTTAATGAGGTCGTAGGTGTCGAGCTCCCCGTTATCCGCACGGACAATGATCTGGCGGCCGGTGACTCTTTCCACGGTGCCGCCCCTCTTGGCGAGGATGCAGACGCCGGAGTCCTGGCCGGCTACCCATTCCATGCCGGTGCCCACAAGCGGCGCTTCCGGACGGAGCAGCGGCACAGCCTGGCGCTGCATGTTGGCGCCCATGAGGGCACGGTTCGTATCATCGTGTTCCAGGAATGGAATAAGGGATGTACCGATGGAAACGACCTGCTTTGGAGATACGTCCATCAGGTCCACTTCTTCCGGTTCCGCTTCCAATACATCCGGGCCGCGGCGGCTGGCCACGTTCTTATGGAGGAAATGGCCCTCTTCGTCCAGCGGTTCGGAAGCCTGGGCAATGATTTTATCTTCTTCGATATCGGCGGTGACATACTTGGTTTCGTTTGTCACATGGTATTCCTTTTCGCCGGTCTTTTCATCCACACTCTTTTCAATGATGCGGTATGGGGTCTCGATGAGGCCGTACTTGTTGATGATACCGTAGTTGGAAAGGGAGGAAATCAGACCGATGTTCGGGCCTTCAGGGGTTTCTACCGGGCACATACGGCCATAATGGGAGTAATGCACGTCGCGGACTTCGAACCCCGCTCTTTCACGGGACAGACCTCCGGGGCCCAGGGCGGAGAGACGGCGCTTATGGGTCAGTTCAGCCAGGGGGTTTGTCTGGTCCATGAACTGGGACAGCTGGGAGGAACCGAAGAATTCCTTGATAGCTGCCACCACCGGGCGGATATTCACCAGAGCCTGAGGAGTCATCTTGTCCTGGTCCTGGGTGGTCATTCTTTCGCGGACAACCCTTTCCATACGGGTGAGGCCGATGCGGAACTGGTTCTGCAGAAGTTCCCCTACGCAGCGGACGCGGCGGTTGCCCAGATGGTCGATATCGTCGCTCCGGCCATAGCCCTGCATCATGTTCAGGAGATAATCGATGCAGGCAATAATGTCGCAGCGTTCCAGGATACGGTAATTATCTTCCCGGTTGCCGGAGGAGCAGATGACCTTGACGGGAGTGCCGTCGTCCTTCTGGGTCATCACTTCCACCTGGTCGAAGGAGGAGAATACGCCGCTTTCCTCGATTTTTGCGATGGCTTCTTCATCGATATAGCTGTTGGCTTCAATCACCACTTCGCCGGTTTCCTGGTTCACGATAGGACCTTCGGTCTTATGTCCCAGGAGACGGTTCTTCCAGGCCAGCTTCTTGTTCAGCTTGTAGCGGCCAACCTTGGCCAGATCGTAGCGGCGGGGGTCATAGAAGAAATTATTGAGCAGCGTGGTACCGGATTCTTCCGTAGCCGGTTCACCGGGGCGCAGCTTGTGGTAAATTTCAATGAGAGCGGACTTGCGGTCCGTGGTATTATCCTTGTCCAGGGTCTTTTCAATGTGGATATCATGGTCGAAGAGATCCAGAATTTCCTCATTGGAAGAATAGCCCAGAGCGCGGACCAGAACGGTGACAGGCATCTTGCGGTTCCGGTCGATGCGGACGGAAATGGAACCGGCCGGGTCGGACTCCAGTTCGATCCAGGCGCCGCGGTTCGGAATGAGCTGGGCGCTGTAGATTTCCTTATCGAAAGCGTCCCTTTCCTTCTTGTAGTACACGCCGGGAGAGCGGACCAGCTGGGAAACGATGACACGTTCAGCGCCGTTGATGATAAAGGTGCCGGTGTCGGTCATAACCGGGAAATCACCCATGAAAAGGTCATGTTCCTTCAGTTCTCCGGTCTCCTTGTTTTCCAGGCGCACCTTCACGTAGAGAGGAGCAGAATAATTGACATCCTTCGCCTTGCACTGTTCGATATTGTACTTGCCTTTGCCGAAATAGTAATCGCCAAAATGCAGCGCCCACTTGTGCGCGCTGTCCTCAATTGGGGAAATATCTGCAAATACATCCTTCAGCCCTTCCCTGCAGAACCATTCATAGGACTTCGTCTGCAGATCGAGCAAATGCGGCATTTTCAGGACTTCCTGTGATCTGGCATAGGTGTATCTCTTCTTCTTACCAACCTGCACAGGTCTGAACATCTTGCTTTTGGGCATTCCTCGCCTCACCCTTTCGTTTCAAAACAGGGCTCCCGGGAAGGAAATCCTTCCTTAAAGCCTTATAATATACATACATTAATTATAAATAATAAAAAGGAACGGTTGCAAAGATAAATTTTACTACAATTCATGACTCAATGCAAGGATTCGTTCCTGATTAATACCAAAAATTTTTAAATACCATGGTTAAGATATTTTCTTTTATAGAATTTTTTATGCCCGCTATAGAATTTTTCTTGCGCAGAAATTTCCTATTGCATTTTCAGGGCTTTTTGTTCCAGCACATTCTAGCATTATGAAGAGGAAAAAGCAATAGGCCGCCGGAGGAGGCCTATTGCTTTCTCTACGGTTCTTAAGATTGACCGGCCCTGCGGGCCGGAGGGTTCTTAGGTTTGACAGCCCTAACGGTCAGTCGATTAAAAGGAAGGCCCTTCTTAATTCTCGTTGCCCCTTGAGGGGCCATAGGGTGTACG
>OGXH01001752.1_pt1 | contig 15792 bp, 12 predicted proteins | sample 1576241 | NCBI WGS metagenome assembly OGXH01 (sample SAMEA3541529, study PRJEB24748) | human gut metagenome | biome: human gut; feature: human-associated habitat; material: faeces | place: China | collected 2012
GGCGAAGATAGTACATTGTGCGAAAATAGCTCGTTGCCAGTTCCTTCTTTTTTTTATGTTTGTTAACTAAAAAATCCTAGCAGATTGTGTTAGGATTTTTAAATACATTGTTTTAATTTCTCTACAATTAGTTCTATTTTTTCACTATCTAATGAGGAATAGTTCATAACATAAATATTTTTGTTTTCTTCATTATTTTTGTAATATTGAGAAAGTGGACTTAACTTTATTCCTTTACTGTAGGCGTTGTTAATAATGTCTTTTTCTGTTTTTTCACTTTTTATTTTCATTAAAAAATGAACACCGGTAGTTTCATTATAAATTTCAATCTTATTATTTATATTGCTTGTTTGGAAAGCATTTAAGATTGTATTTTGTTTTTTTAAATAATAATTTCTTAAACGATTAATATGTCTTTCAAAATGTCCGTTTTCAATAAATCTAGAAAGTGTATATTGTTCAAAATTTGAAACGGTACATGAATAAAATGAGAGACGTTTATAATATTCATCAGCTAATGATTCTGGTAATACCATATAGGATATACGGATGGTTGATGATAGAGTTTTAGTAAAGGTATTCATGTAGATGATTTTATCGGAAACATCGATACTTTGTAGGGTAGGAATTGGTTTTCCTCCTAATCTTAATTCACTATCATAATCATCTTCAATAATATAATGTTTTTCAACTTTATTTGCCCAACCTAAAAGTTCATATCTTCTTGAAATTGGCATAACAATACCTGTAGGAAAATGATGAGATGGGGAGATGTGTATTACGTCAATTTTCTTTTCTTCTAATTCATTTGGATCAATTCCATATTCATCCATATCCACATATTCAAAATCAACATTCATACTTTTATAAATTTGTGCAGTTTTTGGATAACCAGGGTTTTCTAAGCCATATTTAACATCGTTTCCTAAAAGTTGAATAATCAAGCTATATAGATATTCTGTACCTGCACCAATAATGATTTGTTCAGGTTTAATATTCATATCTCTAAAATCTTTTAAGAAATTCGCAATGTTTTTTCTTAGTTCAAGAATTCCTCCACAAGGTGAGTTGATCATTAACTCTTCTTGATTATTTCTTAGTACTTCTTTCATGGTTTTGATCCAGGTAGTAAAGGGAAAGATATCACTTTCAGTTTGATTACTAGAAAAATCAGCTAAGTAGTGATTATGTCCACTTGTTAAAATCACTTTCTCTTTATTCATTTGTTTTTTAGAAGGAATATTTTTTAGATCAGTGACATAAAAACCTTTTTTTGGTAATGAATAAATAAATCCTTCTGACATAAGTAAACTATAAGCATTTTCAACAGTAATGATACTTACTCCAAGATTTTTTGAAAAAGGTCTCTTTGATGGTAATCTTTCTCCTGGTTTTATGTTTCCTAAAATAATGTCTTTTTTTATACATTTATAAAGATATTCATAAAGGGAATCTGACCCTATATTTGTAAGATTATATGTTAACATAATTGATTCCTCCTTAAACTGACCTTAATGAATATATTTAATTTGAATATTTTAATATGTTCACATTTAAGTATAATAAAAGCCATAACAAAAGTAAACAGGGGGATTAAAAAATGTCAAATGAAAGATATGCATTAAATAAACAATTAGCACAAATGTTAAAAGGTGGTGTTATTATGGATGTAACAACACCTGAGCAAGCAAAAATCGCAGAAGAAGCTGGAGCATGTGCTGTTATGGCACTTGAAAGAATTCCTGCAGATATTCGTGCAGCAGGGGGAGTTGCAAGAATGTCTGATCCAAAAATGATTCAAGAAATTCAAGCAGCAGTAAGTATTCCAGTTATGGCAAAATGTCGTATTGGACACTTTGTAGAAGCACAGCTTTTACAAGCAATTGAAATTGATTATATTGATGAAAGTGAAGTTTTATCACCAGCTGATGATGTTTATCATGTCAACAAAAGAGAATTTAAAGTACCATTTGTTTGTGGAGCTAAAGATTTAGGAGAAGCACTTCGTCGTATCAATGAAGGAGCAAGTATGATTCGTACAAAAGGGGAACCAGGAACAGGAGATATCGTTCAAGCCGTTCGTCATATGAGAATGATGAATAAACAAATTGCCCAAATTTCGGCTCTTCGAAAAGATGAACTTTTCGAAGTTGCAAAACAATTACAAGTACCATATGAACTTGTAGAATATGTTCACGATCATAAAAAATTACCAGTTGTTAACTTTGCTGCTGGTGGAGTTGCTACACCTGCAGATGCTGCATTAATGATGCAACTTGGGGCAGAAGGAGTTTTCGTAGGTTCAGGTATTTTTAAATCAGGAAATCCTAAAAAACGTGCAGAAGCAATTGTTAAAGCAGTTACAAATTATAAAGATGCAAAATTGATAGCAGAGTTATCAAAAGATTTAGGAGAAGCAATGGTTGGGATTAATGAACAAGAAATTGAAATTTTAATGGCAGAAAGAGGAAAATAATGAAAGTAGGAGTATTGGCTTTACAAGGTGCTTTTATTGAACATGAAAAAAAATTAGAAAAGTTGGGAGTAGAGTGTATTGAATTAAGGCAAAAAAAAGATTTGGAACAAGATTTTGATGGTTTAATTCTTCCTGGTGGAGAAAGTACTGTTCAAGGAAAGCTCTTAAAAGAATTGGATATGTTTGATATTTTACAAAAACGTATTCAAGATGGCTTACCAACACTTGCTACATGCGCAGGACTAATTTTATTAGCTAAGGAAATAGAAAATCAAAATCAAACTTATTTTTCAACAATACCTATGACGGTTAAAAGAAATGCTTATGGTAGACAACTAGGAAGTTTTCACACCATTGAAGAAATGAAAGGAATAGGAAAAGTACCTATGACTTTTATTCGCGCACCTTATATCGAAAGTGTACAAGATGGTGTTGATATTCTTTCTAAAGTGAATGACAATATTATTGCTGTTCAATATAAAAAACAATTAGCACTTGCTTTTCATCCTGAACTTGATGAAGATGATTCAATTCATCAGTATTTTATAAATATGATCAAAAAGTCTACAATGTAGGCTTTTTTCTTATATAATAAAAAAGAGGTGAATAAAATGGATCATCATCTAGAAATTGTTAAAACAAATATTAAATATCCTATTGTTTTTTATAATCATCAATTTAATAAAAGTCGACCAGTAAGTTCCCACTATCATCAAGATATTGAAGTTGTATATGTCGTTTCAGGAAAAGTAGAAGCATGTATTGATGGAAAGAAAGAAATATTTTATCAAGGGGAAATGTTTATTATTAACTCACATAGTGTACATCAATTCAATTTTCCTGAATTTACACATTTATATACATATTTATTGTCAGTTGATGTCTTTAAAGAATTTCAAATTCAATCTTATTTCTTTAAATTAAAAGCTCCATCAAACAAAGAATGGTTTAAACCTTGGTTAGAAATGAAATATATTCACCATCTTTTACCAATAGAACAACATATTTTAATGTATCAACTTTATCAAAAACTCATACAGGATTGTTTATTAGATAAAAAACAAGAAGAAAACACAAAAGAAATTTATAAAATAATAGAAGAAATAGAAAAAAGATATAACCAAGATTTAACACTTGAAATTATAGCTGAACAATTTCACTTTCATCCTAATTCTTTATCACGATTATTTAAAAGACAAACAACGATTTCCTTTTATCAATATTTACAAAAAATAAGATTAAAACATGCTTATTATGATTTAATACATACTAACATGAAAATCATTGATATTGCTTTAAATCATGGATTTAAAAATGTAAAATCATTTGAAAATGTTTTTAAAAAAGAATATCATACAACACCAACAAAATATCGAAAAGTTAATAATTGACTATAAATTGTTAAAAAAGGCAATGAATTTCCTTTATAAAAAGAGAATAATAAAAGCAGGAGGAATCAATATGGAATGGTGGAAAAAGAGTGTTGTTTATCAAATTTATGTAAAAAGCTTTCAAGATAGTAATAATGATGGTGTGGGAGATCTACAAGGTATTATTTCAAGACTTGATTATTTAAAAACATTAGGTGTTGATGTATTATGGTTAACCCCTATTTTTAAATCTCCAAATGATGATAATGGCTATGATATTTCTGATTATAGAAGTATTCAAAGTGAATTTGGAACAATGAGTGATTTTGAGGAATTATTAGATAAAGCGCATCAAAAAGATATCAAAATTATTCTTGATTTAGTTTTTAATCATACAAGTGATGAACATTTTTGGTTTCAAGAAAGTAAAAAATCTAAAAATAATCCTTATCGAGATTATTATATTTGGAAAGAAGGAAATGAGGGAGATGTTCCAAATAATTGGACAAGCTGCTTTCAAGGCTCAGCTTGGGAACTTGATGAAAAGACAAATGAGTATTATTTGCATTTATTTTCTAAAAAACAACCTGATTTAAATTGGCAAAATCCTAAGGTAAGACAAGAATGTATTGATATTATGAATTACTGGGTAGATAAAGGTGTTGATGGTTTTCGTTTAGATGTCATTAATCTTATTAGTAAGGATGAAAGTCAATACTATGTAGACAGTACTATTAAAGGTCATCAAGTATGTGCAAATGGACCACATATTCATGAATATATTCAAGAAATGAATCAAAAAGTATTTTCTAGAAAAGAACTTTTAACAGTAGGAGAAACCCCTGCTGTAACAATCGAGGATGCTAAAAAATATGCTCCTTTAGATAATAAAGAATTAAGCATGGTCTTTCAGTTTGAACTAATGAATGTTGATGGTGCAGAAGTTAATAAATGGACAGATCAAAGATTTTCTTTAAAAGATTTAAAACAAATTATGTCGAGATGGCAAGTAGGAATGTATCAACAGGCTTGGAATTCTTTGTTCTGGAATAATCATGATCAACCACGATGTGTTTCAAGATTTGGTGATACTTCTTCTCCTTTGTGTCATGAAAAATCAGCAAAAATGTTGGCGATATGTTTACATATGATGCAAGGGACACCTTATATTTATCAAGGGGAAGAATTGGGGATGACAAATGTACCTTTTAATTCACTTGATGATTATCGAGATATTGAAACATTCAATAGTTATAAACAACTTGTAGAAATAGAAAAATCGGTAAGTCATGAAGATATGTTACGCTATATGAGAAAATCAAGTAGAGATAACGCTAGAACACCAATGCAATGGAACAAAGAAAAAAATGCAGGGTTTAGTGAACATATTCCTTGGATTATGATGAATCCAAATTATCAAACAATCAATGCTGAAGCAGAAATGAAAGATACAAATTCTATTTTTCATACTTATCAAAAATTAATTCAATTAAGAAAAGAATATGAAATCATTACTTTAGGTAAATATGAGTTAATAATGAAAAATGATGAAAATATTTATGCCTATAAACGTCTTTATCAAGATGAAGAACTTTATGTTTATTGTAATTTTACGGATAAGGAAGTAAGCTATGATGCATCTATTTTAAATAATGAAAAAGTATTGATTCAAAACTATAATCAACATCAAAAAGGAATTCTTAAACCCTATGAAAGTATTGTTTTCTATCAAAAAAGCAGAGCCTAAGCTCTGCTTTTACATTAAATATGATATTCCATAGGATAAGTTAAATAATCTAAACGATCTAATTCATCAACTGTAACTACACCAGCAGGTGCAACTAAAACAGTTGGAATACGATTGACAATCGTTGCACATGTATGTTCAACCGTTGCAGGTTTTACAACATGAAACTCTGTATCTGGTTCACCTGTAATTTTCCAATCACACATATCTCCATCATCTTCTCCATAAACTTTACCAATACATTGTGTTTCAATAATTGGTCCTTGGAAGGTTTCTGTTGTAACAACAGCAGCCATACCAATACAATTTCCTTTTGGAATGGTTTTTCCTAAAGTAGAAGAATAAAGATCTGTTTCATGGAAATAAGGAACACATTTTTGAGTTTGTGACTTAATTGTCCATCCCATACGTGCAGCTAAAGCTTCATTTGAATTCCATACATAAGAAGGTTCTAATACTTCTGGATGAGCAATACTTGCTTCAAATTCTTCAGGTGTTAAACCAACTCCATGAGCTTTGGCAAGAGCTAATCCATAATCTTCGACATTATAACTTACAGCACCTTCAATCTTTTTAATAGAGTGACATCCACCGGCTACTAAACCAACCATATTTACCCAGAAGATATCTTCCATACCACTACCAACAAAAGTACATCCATTTTCTTTTGCGATAACATCTAATTGATTTGTACGAACTGGATCAGTTGTCCAACTATATGTTGCTTCTTCACATGTAGAAATAACACTAATTCCTCTTGATAAACATTTTACATAATGATCGAAGCAATCACTGACTAAACTAAATAAAGTGACAACAGCGATATCAGGATCTGTTTCATCTAAAACTTGATCAGCTTGATCACTAATACAAACACCAGTCTTAATACCAAGACCTGCAAAATCACCAATATCCATTCCAATAATAGCTGGATTAGTATCAATGGCACCAACAATCATTGCACCATTTTCATAAAGATAACGAATAATATATTTTGCCATCTTTCCACAGCCATATTGTACAACTTTAATCTTTTCCATATTGTATGCCTCCTATTTCTTTACTTATATCATAGAGTCTTATCCAACATGAGAGTCAACTATTTTTTAAAAAAAACAGGAACTTGTAATCTTAAAAACATTGAACGTTCATGATGATCAAACATACTGAGTTCACTTAAAACTTCACAAATATAATCTCCATATATTATTAAATTGTTCATTCGACAATAATCAAGAAGACGTTTTGCATAATCTATTTCTTGATGAAAATCATCAAGATAAATACAAGCATACATTCCATTTTCAATAATTTGAATATCTTTTTCAGGAAAATGATCATCCACAAATACAAAAATACGATCTGAAATAAACTCTTGTTTTAAAAATCTTTCTTTGGAAAGAAAAGTACCCGCATTACAATAATAAATTTGTGAATAATGACGAGAAAGCATATTATTTTTTAATTGATTTAAAAGATGTTCATAAACATCTAAATCATGTTCATAAAAATTAATGTCAGTATTCATGACATAAATTCTTCGACGGTCAATATATTCTAAAGTAATTGTCCCACTTGGGGGTGATTTACGATACCTTTCTAAACTATAAATCGTTCTTGAAATAGCATCTTTAGTTCTTTGTAAATCATTGATTTGTATAGAAAGCTGTTGTTTCTTTTTAATTAAAATGGCTTCAATTAAATTAATATCTTCTTTATCAAGAAGTTCCTTAATTTCTTTAAGATTCATTTGAAGTTCTTTCATATATTGAATCAAATCTAAACGTGCATTTTGTTTAATATCATAATAGCGATAATTTGTCTCAGGATTAACATAAACAGGCTTTAATAAATCAAGTTCATCATATAATCTTAAAGTTGTTACAGTAATATGATTCATTTTGGCCATTTCACCAATGCTTAAATAGTTATTATTCATTCGTATCACCTCAATAAGATTATAGCAAACTCTCTTGTTAGGTGAGAGTTATTTTAATTATTCATTTAAAAATAGACAAATAATCTTATATTAATGAGAGATTTCCTTTTTTACGAAAGATTATGTACAATAGAGTTAGTTTTAATCTTAAGAAAATCTTTAGAAAGATAAAAAGAAAATATTTATAAATCATCTCTATACTTTAAGACAAGAGGTGAGGAAGATGGAAAGATTAAACAAAATGATTTTAATAAGCTGTATTTATGCAGGGTATATATGTATTAGTTTTGCATTGTTTTCAATGCTTAGATAAGGAGTTAAAAAGGGAATGGAAAAATATCATGTATTAGTTGTTGAAGATGACACAGAAATTGCAAATGCAATTAAAATTTATTTAGAAAATCAAGGATATGATGTTTATGTAGGAAATGATGGATTAGAAGGCTTAGAAATTATTGAAAAAGAAACGATTCATTTAGCAATCGTTGATATTATGATGCCAAGGATGGATGGTTTAACAATGGTTTCTAAGCTAAGAGAAAGATATGATTTTCCAGTAATTTTTCTTTCAGCAAAATCAGAAGATATTGATAAAATCATGGGACTTAATTTAGGTGGCGATGATTATGTAACAAAACCATTTGTACCTATGGAACTTATGGCTAGAGTACGCTCACATTTAAGAAGATATGGACGTTATTTAGATGTGACAGCACCAAAAGAAAGTGATCATGTTTATATTTGTGGAGGTCTTGAACTCAATGTTGATACAAAGACAGTTTCGGTTGATGGTAAAAATGTCAAAGTGACACCCATTGAATTTAAAATACTTGAATTATTAATGAAAAATGCAGGAAAAGTATTTTCTGCAGATGATATTTATGAACGCGTTTGGAACGAAGAAGCAATCAATAGTGAAACCGTAATGGTCCATGTGCGTAATTTAAGAGAAAAAATAGAAATTAATCCTAAAAAACCACAATATTTAAAAGTTGTTTGGGGTGTTGGATATAAAATTGATAAACAATAGGAGGAAACATGAAAAATAAAAGAATACTTAAAATCTTTTTGTTTTCTATTTTAATTGTTGCATCTCTTGTTACTTATTTAAGTTATGGAGTAAAAGAAAAGACAACAACATCAAGTCTTAATTTAGAAAATAATAAGAGTGATTTTACAAATATTTTGATGGAAAAAAGCATTATGTTAGATGTGAAAATTCAAAGAAGAAAAGGAGATTATGATTTATTTAATCATTATGTAAGCGGAGATATTGATGGTGAAATAAATGATGGTTATTCTTTAAAAAGTGCTTTTAAAGATTTTATCATGTATTTAGAAGATAATAATTCTCGAGAAAGTCGAGGAATTCAATATTATGTTTATGATAAAAGTGATGAAAAGATTTGTTTTACAAATTCAAAAAAGAATTTAAGGAAAGCATTTGAATCTAATGATAAAAATATTTTAAAGAATTACCAATGGTATACAACTATTGATTTTGATGAAAATGGGAATGTTTCTTTACAAGGAAGTAAGTCTAACGATTGGGAAGGCTCTTTCTACAATACATCCTTTGATCAACTCTTTAAAAACGATTATTTAGATGAAGAAGAAAACGATATTATCAACAATATTACTGTTAAAAATCCAACAAATATCAAAGTATTGATTGCAGTTCCTAAAAAACTACCAACAAATAGTTATTTGGAACAAAACTATACGAATAAAGTTTCTATTTCTGATACTTTAATGACCTATGTTTTTGTATGTATTGCAGTATTAGTTGTTTGTATGTTATTAATTCCAGTAAGAAAAGTTATTGATATCGAACCCTTTAAAACTGTTGTCAACATTAAACTTTTCTTTATGTTTATTCTTTATTCTATTGCTACAGCTTTGTGGCTTACTGTTATGACAGAAGTTTTAAGAGAGTCATGGAGTGGGACTTTTGCCTGGATGATAAGAGAAAAAGGTATGGCGGGTGCAGGTGTTGCTTTAGAACCATTAGTTAATATCTTTGGGTGGTTTGTTTTCTATGCTTTAATTATGTATTTTATATTTTATATTAAATCGATTCTTGTTTTTGGAAAAGATTTTCTAAAAAAACATACACTTATATGTAGTATTTATCGATCTTTTAAAGAAGAAATTAAAAGTTTGGTACAATTTGATTTGAAAAATCAAAGTGGAAATATTGTTTTAAAAATAGGAATTATGAGTGGTATCTTTATAGAAGGAATACTGTTATTTATTAGTTTCTTTATGTCGGTAACAGGAATGGGTGTTTATTACTATAGTATAAGAGTTTATGTTGTACTTACGTGTCTTGTATCTTTTGTAGCAGTAATTATAATCATGTTAATTTCTAAAAAGATGCTTACACAGGTTACAAATGATTATCAAATTCTATTACAATCAGCGCATCATTTATCTCAAGGAGAATTTAACGATAAAATCAATCAAGATCTTGGATTATTTAATTCTTTGAAAGATGAACTTAATTGTATCAATGATGGTTTTAAAGATGCGGTAAGTAAAGAAGTTGCATCACAAAAGATGAAAACTGAATTGATTAGTAATGTTTCTCATGATTTAAAAACACCTTTAACATCTATTATTTCTTATATTGATTTATTAAAAAATGAAGATTTATCAAAAGAACAACAAGATGAATATATTGATATTTTAGATCGAAATACTAAAAGATTAAAAACACTTATTGAAGATCTATTTGAAGTATCTAAAGTCAATAGTGGAAATATCCAATTAAATCCTATAGATTTAGATATTCATGCTTTATTACAACAAGTACTCTTTGAATATCAAGAACAATTTGAACATCATCATTTAAATCTAAAAAATGATTATGAAAATAAAAAAATCATTTGTCATTTAGACAGTGAAAAAACTTATCGTGTTTTAGAAAATTTATGTCAAAATATTTGTAAATACGCTTTAGAATATACACGAGTTTATTTACAAATCGTTGAAACGAATCAACAAGTCATTGTCGTTTTCAAAAATATTTCAGCACATGAAATATCAAATTCAGATGATTTAACAGAAAGATTTGTACAAGGGGATACTTCACGTAAAAGTGAAGGTTCTGGTTTATACGAGGAGATCGGTGCTTCCATGCCCAAGGGCATTCTGCTGGTAGGCCCTCCGGGCACCGGCAAAACCATGTTGGCCAAGGCCGTGGCAGGTGAATCCAACGTGCCCTTCTTCTCCATCTCCGGCTCGGAGTTCGTGGAGATGTTCGTGGGCATGGGTGCCTCCAAGGTGCGTGACCTGTTCAAGCAGGCCAAAGAAAAAGCACCCTGCATCGTATTCATTGATGAAATCGACGCCATTGGCCAGAAGCGCAACAGCGGCCAGTTTGGCGGCAACGATGAGCGCGAGCAGACCCTGAACCAGCTGCTTACCGAGATGGACGGCTTTGAGGGCAACACCGGCGTCATTATTCTGGCAGCCACCAATCGCCCGGATTCCCTCGACCCTGCCTTGACCCGTCCCGGCCGGTTTGACCGCCGTGTGCCCGTGGAGCTGCCCGACCTGAAGGGCCGCGAAGAGATCTTGAAGGTACACGCCAAAAAGGTGAAGATCGCCCCGGGTGTGGACTTCAACACCGTGGCACGCATGGCCTCCGGTGCCTCCGGCGCAGAGCTGGCCAACATTGTGAACGAAGCCGCCCTGCGTGCCGTGCGGGCGGGTCGCAAGAGCGTGACGCAGGCCGACCTTGAGGAGAGCATCGAGGTGGTCATTGCCGGCTACCAGAAGAAGAACTCCATCCTGACCGACCACGAAAAGTGCATCGTAGCCTACCATGAGATCGGCCACGCCCTTGTGGCAGCCAAGCAGTCCAACTCTGCACCGGTGCAGAAGATCACTATTATCCCCCGCACCTCCGGCGCACTGGGCTACACCATGCAGGTGGACGAGGGCAACCACTACCTGATGAACAAGGCCGAGCTGGAAAACAAGATTGCTACCCTGACCGGCGGCCGTGCCGCCGAGGAGGTGGCCTTCAACTCCATCACCACCGGCGCATCCAATGATATCGAGCAGGCCACCAAACTTGCCCGCGCCATGCTGACCCGCTACGGCATGAGCGATGAATTTGACATGGTGGCGTTGGAAACCGTGAATAACCAGTATCTGGGCGGCGATACCTCGCTGGCCTGCAGTGCCCAGACCCAGTGCGAGATCGACCGGAAGGTGGTAGAGCTGGTCAAGACCCAGCACGAAAAGGCCATCCGCATCCTGACCGAGAACCGCGCAAAGCTGGACGAGCTGGCACAGTACCTGTACCAGAAAGAGACCATCACCGGCGAGGAGTTCATGGATATCCTCAACCGCGATGATGCCGAAAATAAACCAGAAAATCCCTGAAAATAAAAATTTTTGAATCTTTTGCAATAATCCGGCCGCCGTATCCGTTTACAAAGCAGATACGGCGGTTTTCCATTGTGAATGCGCCGCAGCTGAACCATGGTTTAAAAAAATTATGATGCAAAAAAAACAAGGCAGTCCCTGCGGCTGCCGTTTTCAGGAGGTATTTCCTATGAAGATGCTGAACAAAAAGTTTGTCCGTACCCTGAGCTGTGCCGCTGTGGCGGTGTGCGCCGCTGCCATGCTGAGCGTGGGTGCATTTGCCGCCGAGGTGGATTCTACCTGCGTGGAGGGCTATCTGCCCCCGCAGGAGCAGATGGTGCAGGGCGACATCGCACTGCACAGCGGTGACGTTGCCGTGGGCGAAAAAGACCCCAGCTACGGCGGCTACGGTGCCCCGGAGGGCAACCCCATTCAGGGCGACATTATGCTGATCTCCGGCGATGAGCTGGCCGGCACCGCAAAGACCGAGGCGCGCTACACCGTCAAAGGTCTGCTGGGCAAGCAGCTGCTGTACACCGCCCGCCAGAAGGACGGCGTGCTGACGCTGGATGTGCCCGCCGAGGTGGCTACCTTCCGCACCACCATCGAGGATATGCAGACCCTGCAGGCCAACGGTGTGAAAACGCTGGTGCTGGTGACCGAGAAGAACACCACCACCCTGAACCTCTCGCTGCTGTGCGAGGGACAGAAGTCCGGCACCCGCGTCACCCTGCGGCATCTGGGCAGCAATGCTACCCTCTCTGTGGGTCTGCGCTGCCGCCGCGACCTGCTGATCGGCCGCTAATCGGAAAAACGGCAGTATAATTTGTGGTTCAGAAACGCCCACAGGCGTTTCTGAACCACTTTTTTTAATGATGACAAGACCCCCGGCTGCCCGCCGGGGGTCTTGTCGCACACTTATGGAGGCTTGGACAGGAATAAAAGGAAGATCACATTCCCTTTGCGGGAAAGAGAATCGCTGCTTACTTGCCGCGGACGGCTGCGAAGCCGGCTTCCAGATCGGCAAGGATGTCATCAATGTGCTCGGTGCCGATGGACAGGCGGATGGTGTTCTGGTAGATCTGCTGCTCGGCCAGTTCGGCATCGGTCAGCTGGCTGTGGGTGGTGGAGGCCGGGTGGATGACAAGGCTCTTCACGTCCGCTACGTTGGCCAGCAGAGAGAAGATCTTCAGGTTATCAATGAAGGTAAAGGCCTCCTCGCGGCCGCCCTTGATGTTAAAGGTAAAGATAGATGCGCCGCCGTTGGGGAAATACTTCTGGTACAAAGCGTGATCCGGGTGATCCGGCAGCGAGGGATGGTTCACCTTTTCCACCTGCGGGTGGTTGGCAAGGAATTCCACCACCTTTTTGGTGTTCTCCACATGACGCTCAATGCGCAGGCTCAGCGTCTCGGTGCCCTGCAGCAGCAGGAAGGCGTTGAAGGGGGAGATGGTAGCGCCGGTATCACGCAGCAGGATAGCGCGGATGTAGGTGACAAAAGCGGCAGGGCCTGCGGCATCCGCAAAGGAGACGCCGTGGTAGCTGGGGTTGGGGGCAGCAATGTTGGGGTAACGGCCGCTGGCCTTCCAGTCGAAGTTGCCGCTGTCCACGATGATGCCGCCCAGCGTGGTGCCGTGGCCGCCGATGAACTTGGTAGCAGAGTGCACCACGATGTCTGCGCCGTGCTCGATGGGACGGATGAGGTACGGGGTGCCGAAGGTGTTATCAATGACCAGCGGCAGGCCGTGCTTGTGGGCAATGGCGGCAATGGCGTCGATATCCGGGATATCACTGTTGGGGTTGCCCAGCGTCTCCAGATACACAGCCTTGGTGTTGGGCTGGATAGCGGCCTCCACCTGTGCAAGGTCGTGGGCATCCACAAAGGTGGTGTTGACGCCGAACTGGGTCAGGGTGTGAGCCAGCAGGTTGTAGCTGCCGCCGTAGATGGTCTTTTGTGCCACGATGTGGTCACCGGCCTGCGCCAGCGCCTGAATGGTGTAGGTGATGGCGGCTGCACCGGAAGCGGTAGCCAGTGCTGCCACGCCGCCCTCCAGCGCTGCGATGCGCTTTTCGAACACATCCTGCGTGGAGTTGGTCAGACGGCCGTAGATATTGCCTGCATCGGCCAGACCGAAGCGGTCGGCGGCGTGCTGGCTGTTGCGGAACACATAAGACGTGGTCTGGTAGATGGGCACCGCACGGGCATCGGTGGCGGGGTCGGCCTGCTCCTGACCGACATGAAGCTGCAGGGTCTCAAATTTATATTCAGACATTGTTATTTTCCTCTATTAATATACCAAAAGTATTATTATTGTGTACAAAAAATCCCGATGCGTTTTCAAAGGCGCACCGGGCAGTGTGGTCTACCGGAGCTGCTGCTGTCACATTCGGGTGCACATTCGCGCAGCCGAGGGCAACATACAGTACACATCCGATGCCGGTGCCCGGTTGGTATGCATTCGCCCACAGCGATAATTCGCGTGCAGCAGTTCTTTCCAGATCAGCTTCATCTTTGTGCCCTCCTTCCGGTAAAACTTTTCCATCCCTCTATGTACCACCCGCCGGAGAACCTCTGTTTCATTTCCCTACAAGACTGGTGGATTGGATGTTTGCATTATATCCCGTTCTACCTAGTTTGTCAATAGGTTAATTTCACTTTTTTCAAGGATGTATTTTTTGCATGATAATTTTGCCCGTACTGCCACCGCCCGACAGCATTTTGTACAGCGACCCCTCTGAACAAAAAACGAAGCCCGGAACGTCTGCGGACGCTCCGGGCTTCATTTTCTCATAAAATGGTCAGGCCTGCTTTGTCTCTTCCGTCCGGGTGGAAATGCCGAACAGCACAAAGCCGATGACAAACAGGATGGCAATGGAGCCCACACCCACGTTGGCGCTGCCGGTCAGCTGGCTGCCCACACTGACGATCATGGTGCCAAGGAAGGATGCACCCTTGCCGCAGATGTCGAACAGGCCAAAGTATTCGCCAGATTTTTCCTGCGGGATGATTTTGGCAAAGTGGCTGCGGCTCAGTGCCTGCACACCGCCCTGGAACATACCCACCACCACGGCCAGCACCCAGAACTGCCACTGACTCTTCAGGAAGAAGGCAAAGACGGCAATACCGGTATAGGCCGCGATGCACACCGGGATCAGGGTCTTGGATTCATATTTCTGGCTCAGGCGGCCAAAGATCAGCGCCGAAGGGAAGGCCACGATCTGGGTGACCAGCAGCGCCAGCAGCAGACCGGTGGTGTCCAGCCCCAGTGCCGTGCCGTAGGCGGTGGCCATATCAATGATGGTATACACGCCGTCAATGTAGCAGAAGAACGCCAGCAAAAACCAGAACACCTGTTTGTCCTGCGGCAGTCCCTACCCTCACTATTTATCCGGCTACCCAACCAAACGGTCTGGCAATCATCATGTGTCCCGGTGGCGGATACACTCGCCTGGCAATGGATCATGAAGGACATGACATGGCACAATGGTTCAATACACAAGGTATTACTTATGCAGTATTAAAATATCGCATGCCCAATGGACACAGCGATATTCCTTTAAGTGACGCTCACCAAGCAATTCGCCTGATGCGCGAGCATGCCAAAGAATGGAACTTTACCAAACTGGGAATCATGGGAGCATCTGCCGGCGGACATCTGGCAAGCACTGCAGCCACACACTATACAGCCGAAACACGCCCTGATTTTCAAATTCTTCTCTACCCCGTAGTCAGTATGAATCCGACCCTTACCCATAAAGGTTCGCATGACAATCTATTGGGCAAAAATCCTTCCAAAGAATCAGAAGCACTCTACTCCAACGAACTGCATCGGCTGGGTGCTGTTCAACCTGACCGATTTCCCGTCGCTGTGCCATGCGCTGA
>OGXH01001756.1_pt1 | contig 15770 bp, 18 predicted proteins | sample 1576241 | NCBI WGS metagenome assembly OGXH01 (sample SAMEA3541529, study PRJEB24748) | human gut metagenome | biome: human gut; feature: human-associated habitat; material: faeces | place: China | collected 2012
GATAGTCCAGCACCTCGCCCAAAGCACCGATGGCCAGCGACAGCACCGCTCCCGCCGCCGTGCAGAGCATGGACTCATAGGCATTGAGCCGAGCCCGCAGCTGGTCGGGGATGTAGCGCTGCACCGCCGCCTGCCGGATGGTGGCACTCTGGATGCCCAGAAAGCCGCAGACGGCTCGGTTCACCAGCATCAGGGGATACGGCAGCCACAAAAGACAGGTGTCCATCAGTTCGTAGGTCTGATACACCCCGAACAGGAAGCCGAATCGCTTTCGCTCCGGCAGGGAGTAGCGGTAGCGGACGGCGCCGCCGATGGTGCGCCCGGCAAACTCCGCCACGGAGAAGAAGGAGTACATGGCGGTGGTGAAGCCCGGCGCTGTGCGAAAGAAGGCGATGAGCAGGGGAGAATAGCCCATGGCCATGCCGTGGGTGACGGCCATGTACTCATAGAGGCCGTGGAGGCCGTGCTCCTGCCGAAGATAGGCGGCGGCCTCCCGGATGTCCCGCCACCAGGTTTTCAGGGACAGCAGCGGCTCTTGATCCCGGCGGCTCTCCTGCACATGGATGCGGTTTTCGATGAGGGCGGCCAGCACCGACAGTGCGCCTTGGATCAGCAGCAGCCGTCCCACGCCTAAGGTGTCGTACAGCAGCGCCGCCAGCGGCATCATGAGGACCTTCAGAATGGGATAGAGCATGGCGGAGACGGTGTAGGCCCGCTCCTCCTGTCCCTCCGGCAGCAGCAGGGGGTAGAAGCTGTTGTAGGCCAGCTCATCGAAGGCTGCAAGGCACGATACCAGCAGGGAAAAGGCCAGATAGGCGGTGTAGGAGAAGGCACTGTGCAGCAGGAACAGTCCCGCCCCGGCGTAGCACAAGCCGTTGAGCAGGTCGCCCCACACCAGAAAGGGCTTGCGGGGCAGGCGATCCATCATGGGGGCGACGACCAGCGGCAGCAGCACCATGGGGATCAGCTGAATGGCCACCACCAGCGCCGAGGCCAGAGTGCTGCCTGTCTCGTCAAAGACCAGAAAGGACAGGGCGAATTGACTGATGATGCCGCCGGCAGCGCCCAGCGTCGTGGCGGCGGTGATGCGGGTAAAATTCCGTGTCCAGAGAGTTTGTTTCATAGCGTTCACCTCACTGCTATGATTATCCCACAGCTGCTTACAAAAGAAAAGGGGGTCATCGTGGGAAAGTTATTCCCGTGATGACCCTCTTAATGGGGCAAAAATGCTATTTTACAGGAAACTCCTCCAATAGGCGGCAGGCTTGACGGTACTGACGGTTGGCCTTGTACCACGCCAGCACCCACGGCAGGTGGAAGCGGGTGAAGCCCATAGGATATGTGTCTCGCAGACGCTGGAAGCAGTCCAGAAGTTGGGTGCCGTAGGTATCGTCGTGGAGGTAGTCCGGGTGCTCCAGCCGATAGCGCACCAGCGCCAGCATCCGCTGCTCCATTTCGCCGGAGGCCATAGGCTCCGCCTGCTGGACGGCGGTCAGCGCCTGCTCCCGATGGCCCAACTGCTCGTGGCAGATGGCCAGTTTGTGCAGGTCCAGAAAGCCGGGGCGGGGGAGGGAGGCAAAGTAGGGCAGGGCCTTTTCCGGTTGACCCAGCTCCAGTTGAGTGGAGGCAACATTGTAGCGGAGGGCAGACAAGCTGCCGGTATCCCTCAAGGCTTCTGCCAGACGCTCCGCTACAGAGTAGTGGGTCAGCATCTCCTCCATGCGGCCCAGATCCGAGTAGCAGTTGCCCATCCACGCCCGGCAGGACATGCAAGTATCTCCTCCAGCTTGCCCTGTGCGAATCCAAGGACAAGCCCCTGAATGACCACATCCTCCAGAGTATCATCCGGCGCATGCTTCAGATACTCCTTCCAGTTTATGTCGGCTATCTGTCTGGCTATCTCCTTCAGGTCATCCAGCCTCACACCTATTATATTGCCACAGCCCGGAAGGTTCATGGCCAGATATTTGCCAAATTCCGGATCCATGTGCTCATACAGTTCAGACCTAACCAGTCTGTTCACATCCTCAAAAGAACTGCTCTCCATCTTCCTGATCTATCCTTTCTTCTTACAGCTAAATTTCTGTTCAATAGCTAATCTTATTCTTTTTATACTGTATTTACAGGCTTTCCATTGAGAAACGCCTCTATATTGCCACCCGCTATATTGAGAAGTCTCTCCCTGACCTCCTTCGGTGCCCAGGCGATATGTGGTGTTATAATCACATTCTTTGCCGTGAGAAGCGGATTGTCCGCCGCCATAGGCTCCTGTGCTATAACATCCACCGCGGCTCCAGCTATACGTTCCTCGTTCAGGGCATCTGCCAGATCCTTCTCCACTATGCAGCCGCCTCTGGCAGTGTTTATGATGAATGTAGTCTTCTTCATCCGGCCTATCGCACTCCTGTCTATCATTCCCTCCGTCTCAGGGAACAAAGGACAGTGTATGCTTATCACATCCGACTGTGCGAACAGTTCATCCCTCTCAGCCCAGCTTATCCAATCGCCATCCGGCAGGGCTTTCCTCGTCCGGCTGTTCACCAGCACCCTCATGCCAAATGCATGTGCGATCTCAGCCACCTTCATACCTATACTGCCATAGCCTATGATACCCATAGTCTTGCCCGCAAGCTCCATGGTCGGCATCACACTGTAGGAGAAATCCTTACTTCTCACCCAGCCACCGTCCTTCACTGACGCATCATGCTCCCCGACCCTGTTTGCCAGTTCCAGAAGCAGTGCAAATGTAAACTGCGCCACAGCATCCGTACTGTATGCCGGAACATTTGTAACCACTATGCCGTGCTCATGTGCCACCTCCACATCGACCACATTGTAGCCGGTGGCAAGCACACCTATATATCTGAGGTTCGGACAGGCCTCGATCACAGCCCTGTCTATCACCGTCTTGTTCGTTGTTATGATCTCCGCATCGCCTATCCTTGAGACCACCTCTGACCTGTCGGTTCTGTCATACACCGTCAGCTCGCCATACTTGCCAATACTGTCCCAGCTAATATCGCCGGAATTCGCCGCACATCCATCCAGAACAACTATCTTCATGTCCATCACCCTGCCTTATCGTATATTGTTGTTCTATATTTTACATCAACTGTCTGATTTTTCAAAAAAATTTATAATATTTTATTGAACTATACCATATTTTACACCATACACTTCACGGTAATTTTAACATTTAACGCAAAAATGCACAAATATTTCTGTACGGATTGAATAATTTTATTGAAAAATACTGTCAAACACATTAAAATATAAGTAACGTGCATTGGTAACATATCAAAACGAATGGGAGGTTTGAAATGGACAAAGACACATTAACAAAAAAAGTATTGGAGGTTTTTTCTGATATTCTTCCAGACATAGATGCGGGCAAGCTGGACATGACTGCAGAACTCACCACCGAATATGGCGTGAATTCCGTTTCCATCATTCAGTTCATCGTCGGACTTGAGCAGGCTTTTAACATTGAATTTGATGATTCTGAGCTTGCACTTGGCCTCTACTATGACATGAACGATGTAGTCAAGGCTGTAGCAGCCAAGGTCAGCTAACATCACGTAATCTTAATATGAAATGGAGGTAATAAGCACATGAGCAAAAAGATTTTGCCAATAAGCTATCCAATGATAACATCCTGGCAGTGGCATGCCACACTTTTCTCGATCATAGGGGATGACGAGAAAGCCAAGAATTGGATATTCAGCAATTATATACAGTTAAGATGTTACAACATCGAAGAGATCTTCACAGGGGATGAGATGCTTCTTGCAGATATGATGCCGGGAAGCAGTTCACTTAAGGAATGCCCTTATCTTCTCTTCTCTCTCATGACAAAGGAGCAGGTAGAGAGCTACTGCGGAGATATTCTCACTTTCATCAAGAAGACCATCAATCTGGGCGGATATGTATACGGAGTATTTGACGAGGCTAAGATCCTCTGCGATTCCGGTGCCGACTACAAATTCCCACATGAGCTCTTCATCTACGGATATGACGACGAGGAGCAGCAGTTCTATGTTGGAGATTTCACATTTGGCGAGCATTATTCCTACTCAAAAGTATCATACTCAGATGTGAGAAACGGCTACGACACCATCACAGCCCAGGAGGATCATATTTTCAAGGACGACTACAAGGGACGCCGTGGAATATACGTGATCCAGAAGAATCTGGCTGATACATACTACGAACTCGACACACAGTATATCAAGGATACCCTCATCGAGTACCTTGAGTCAAAGGATACCAAGAATCACTTCCGTATGATGAGGAATCGTTTTAAGGACACAGTATTTGGGGTTGATGTCTACGATGCGGTTCTGAAGCAGATCGGCAAGCAGCTTTCAGCAGAGGACCCAGACTTTGATATACGTGCTCTTCACATCCTGTATGACCACAAGGTTCTCATGATGGAGAGACTCAAGTACATGATGGATCACAGATATATTGAATTCAACGGTGATATCCTGAATGATTATATGGAGGTTGAGAACACCATGCTCACCGCCAGAAACCTTCTCATCAAGACTTCCATCACAGGCAAGGTTGACTGTATGGACAGATTTGAGAAGTACCTTATGGGTGCAAAAGAAAAAGAGATCGCAGTTCTGGGCAAAGTTGTTGAGCTTCTGTAATCTCGTATCATTCTTTTCATGTTTTCCCTTTGCGGGGCAGTCCTATGGCTGCTCCGCATTTTTTTGCAATTTTACATTATTTTATAAATAATTTCTTCCAAATTATCATTTACTTCTATATACTGTTTAATAAATGATTTTTACGGCAGTTCAGGAATACCTGGCATTGTCACATTGGAGGTTTTTATGAATGTATGTGTATACGGCGCGTCAAGCAACGACATTGACAGATCTTATATAGAAGAAACAGAATATTTAGGAAGGGAAATCGCCAAAAGAGGCCACACTCTTGTGTACGGTGCTGGAGCAAATGGGCTCATGGGCGCAGTGGCAAGGGGTGTATACGAAGAAAATGGCACCATAATAGGCGTCACTCCTTCATTCTTTAATGTTGACGGAATACTGTTTGAGAATGTCTCCGAGCTGATAACCACTGAGACCATGAGAGAGCGCAAACAGATCATGGAAGATAAGGCAGACGCTTTCATCGTAACGCCCGGCGGAATTGGCACTCTCGAGGAATTCTTTGAGATCCTCACGCTCAAGCAGCTCGGACGTCACGGCAAAGCAATCGTAATTTTCAATCAGAACGGATTCTACGATCATCTTCTGTCCATGCTCAAAGAGACGTCGGACAAAGGCTTTATGACGCCTGCGACCAACGAGATATATACCATCATGGATAATTCAGATGAGATTCTTGACTATCTTGAAAGCTACAAGACAGACATAGGTCGTGTATTCAAGTTCTGATAAGCTTCTTCACAGCTTCAATAGCCACACGTATGGCTTTATCGGTGTCGTGTACCTCAGGATTCGGGAGACCGGCTGCAGCCCTCTCCTGATTCGCCACCACAAGGAAGCACGCACCGACCCTGACCCGCAGGAACGCTCCAACTATGAACAATGCAGCAGATTCCATCTCAGAGGCCTTGCAGCCCATCTTCTTCCACGCTTCCCATTTGTTCATAAGCTCATATCCAACCGGCATGATTCCCGGCGAATGCTGTCCATAAAATGAGTCCTTGCTCTGAACCACACCTGTGTGTGCCGTCACTCCAAGTGCTCCTGCTGACTCTCTGAGCGCATTCACCACATCTATATCCGCAACCGCAGGGTACTCTATAGGCGCATACTCTCTTGACGTGCCCTCCATCCTGACAGCTCCCGTGGCGATCACCACGTCTCCGCCTACGATCTCAGTCTGCATACCGCCACAGGTTCCAACCCTGATAAAAGTGTGGGCACCGGCGTGCACCAGCTCCTGCATGGCTATGGCCGCCGACGGGCCGCCTATACCTGTGGACGTGACACTGACCTTCTCTCCATCCAGATAGCCTGTATACGTGACAAATTCCCTGCTGTCCGCCACCAGCTCCGCATCTTCGAGATATGCTGCTATCGCCTTACATCTCTTCGGATCCCCCGGCATGATAACATACCGGCCTATCATATCCTCATTTACCTTTATATGGTATTCCAACCCCTGATCCGCTTCGTATATCATAATCATCCCTCCTGACACTTGTCTCACAGCATAGGAAAAGCAGGCTTGCAGAAAATCTGCAGCCTGCTTTTCTAAGCTTTCTTATGTATCCTATAGAATTAGCACTTAAACTCATCAAGCTTTTCCTGAAGCTCTGGTGCAACTTCTCCATGAAATTTCACTGTAAGTGGCTTTTCAAGATTTAAACTGAACACACCTAAGATTGACTTTCCATCTACGACGTACTGAGCTGATGAAACGTCAACATCATTTGGAAACTGATTCAGGTATGCAACAAACTTCTTGATGTCATCCATAGTGTTAACTTTAGCTTTCATCTCTGTAATCTGCATTGGCTGCGCCCCCTAATATCTCTTAATATTTATAAGGACATTCTAACACTCCATCAACGAATGTGTCAATGCATACAGACCACGAATTAGCTATGGAAATTATTGTAATAAATACTCCTTATGCAGCCAGCATAAATGGCTGTAATGTATTTATAAACGACTCTGTCGCTCCGTTATAGAACCTTACTGTGAGTTCCTGATCAAGTCCAAGACTGAAAACTCCCAGTATTGATTTGCCATCTACAAGATAATTCCTGTTGGTTGAATATACATCAACGTCTCCATCATATTTTCTCATTGTCTCTACAAACTGTCTTACCTGCTCTACCGAATTGAGCTTAACCTTGATATCTGTTGATTCCATGATAATTACCTCCATTCCTGTCCGTAATCAATGTTCAATTTATACTACTTTTTGGAATAATTTGCAAATTACAAAATTGTAATTTTGTAAACCAATTTGTGCAAATGGCTTGTTTTTATTAACCTAAAACGCCTTTTAAGGTTACTTTTTAGTCATGTTGTATAAATTCAGGAATGTTTTTTTACAAATATACTGTCGGGTGGAGATCATGGTCTTATATATTTTCGTCTATTTTTAATTATTCTCAAATGGTATTTCTATTATGATATGCTTCTTGACTCGTCAATTCTCCCCAATTACAATAATACTTACATGCAAAGCCGTTTTCACGGCTCATTTTGACGAAAGGGCGGGCACAAAGCCCCATAAGAACATATATGAACCTACTTACAATAAAAGGATTTTCAAAAGCATACACTGACAAGATTCTGTTCGATGACGCAGACTTCTCAGTAAATTCAGGAGAAAAGATCGGTGTCATAGGCGTAAACGGCACGGGTAAATCAACACTCCTCAAGATCATAGCCGGCATAGACGAATGTGATTCAGGACAGTTGTCAAAGGGAAACAACGTGGTCATAAAATATCTTCCACAGACCCCCGACTTCGCAGAGAAGGTCAGCATATACGACTATGTCATCACTGCAAATGTCGACGAGGAGAACAAATGGAGCATAGAGGGTGATGCCAAGGCATTTCTTCACCGTCTCGGATTTGACGACACCAGCCTCATGGTGAGCACACTTTCAGGAGGTCAGCGAAAAAAGGTCGCTCTGGCTGCGGCACTGCTGTCAAGATGTGACATTCTTGTTCTGGACGAGCCCACCAACCACCTCGACAACGATATGACAGAATATCTGGAGGATTACCTTAACAACTACAAGGGCGCTCTGGTCATGGTCACCCACGACAGATACTTTCTTGACAAGGTGTGCAACCGCATAGTAGAGATCGACAAAGGCAAAACCTACAGCTACAATACCAACTACGAAGGCTATCTCATGCTGAAGGCAGAGCGTGAGAACATCGCACTTGCCACTCAGAACAAACATCAGAATATCCTGCGCAAGGAGATCGCATGGATGCAGAGAGGTGCTAGAGCCAGAAGCACAAAGCAAAAAGCCCATATCCAGAGATATGAGAAGCTTGCAAGTGAGGAGCTTATAAAGGAAACTCAGTCGGTTACCATGAGCTCAATCGCGAGCCGGCTGGGAAACAAAACAATAGAGCTCTCCCATATAGCCAAGACCTGGCCGGGCAGACCAAGTCCGGTCATAACGGACTTCTCATACAACTTCCTGAGGACTGACAGGATAGGTGTTGTTGGCCCAAACGGCTGTGGCAAGACAACGCTCATGAAGCTCATAACCGGTGTCACCAAGCCGGACAGCGGAACCATAGAGATCGGAGACACCGTAAGGATAGGATATTTCTCTCAGGAAAATGAAGCCTTGGATCCCAACATGAAGGTACTCGACTACGTCAAAGAAACCGCAGAGTATATCCAGACCACCGAAGGTCTCATGTCAGCATCCACCATGTGTGAGAGATTTTTATTTGACGGCACTCTGCAGCACCAGCGCATAGAGAAGCTCTCAGGAGGCGAGAAGCGAAGACTGTATTTGTTGAAGGTTCTCGTATCATCGCCAAATGTACTGATCCTTGACGAGCCAACCAACGATCTGGACATTTCCACACTGTGTATACTTGAGGACTATCTCGATTCCTTCCAGGGCATATTGATAGTCGTATCACACGACAGATATTTTCTGGACAGAGTCATAAGAAAGCTTCTGGTGTTTGACGGCTGCGGCGGAATCTCACAGTTTGAGGGCGGTTATACCGATTATTATCTGACCCACGGTTCATTTGCCAACAGCACATCGGCAGGGGCAAATACCCAGACAAAGCCGGAGCGTGTCAGCACAGCGGACAAGGAACCTGCCCAGAAAAAGAAAACGCAGAATCCATCCGTGAAGAAAAAGTTCTCCTTCAATGAGCAGAGGGAATATGACACCATAGAGGACACCATCGCCCAGAAAGAAGCTGAGATAGAGCAGACGGAGACCGATATCAACAACTCTGTGTCAGATTTCGTGAAGCTTAACGAACTCACGCAGAAAAAGGAACAGCTTGAATCAGAGCTGGATCAGCTTCTGGAGAGGTATGTGTATCTCACGGAGCTGGCGGAGTCATTTGAAAAGAACTGATCACATTGATCATTTGCCAGAAAAACGGGAGACGCGCTGCTGCACATCTCCCGTTTTTCTTCAATCGTCACATCTGATGTCTCACTATCCTGTATTCATCATCCAACTGAAAATACGGACAATTGTCGTAGCCTCTTGCCACAAATCTGGCAAAGTCATCCTCATCCATATTCACCAGGCACTCATAAAAATCATCTTCGTCATCGTACACATAGTGTGCACACATATCGCAACTGGAAGCCATGTGTTTCCTCCTTCCATCCGTTAACCATCAGGTTTTTACTATTATACACATATGCGAAGCAAAATCCAACCGCTTTAACCCATTTTCTCTGGCAATAATAACCATAATGTGTTATTATTGAAGGAAGTATATAAAGGGGCTTTGCATAAGCAAAAGAAGGAGTGTGTTCCAGTTATGAAGAAAAAATTTCTTGTACTGCTGCTTACGCTTACCATGATATTATCATTTTCTCCATATGTCGCAAAGGCGGCGGATACAGATGATACGGACAGCAGTAACAAAACCGATACCATAGATGGCAGAACTTATTTCTATGACCAGTTTGACAACAGTGCGTACAGAACCGTCTACAAACAGATCAACGATGCAGCTCAGAAATTCAACGAGTCGACATCCAATGCTTCTTATCAGGACGGCGGATATTACACAGCATTTACATTGTCAGTCAGCAACAAAGACTGGGAAGTTATCGGAAACGATGGAATGGATCAGATCGTCAACGCTGTACTCGCCGATCATCCTGAGTATTTCTGGATGTCCGACAGCTATCAGTGCAAGCAGGAATCCTCGGGAGAACTCAGATATACAGCTCTCACCATCGAGTGCTATTCACTGTATGCCAACGGAGATACACGTTCCATATACAAGAACAACTTTGACCTGACCGTCAAGAATTATGCAGCTTCTCTGGATGAGAGCGCAAAGGATTACGAGAAGGTATATCTTATACATAATTCGATCATCAACAAAGTTTATTATGCCTCAGATGCAACATCTAAGAGCAAGGACAACATATACGCATACACCGCAGACGGCGTGTTCAACTCCAAGTATCAGTCGGCAGTCACCTACGGATACGCAAAGGCTTTCAAGGCCATTATGGATTACGTCGGTGTGCCATGTCTGTACATTGAGGGACAGAATTCAGATCTTCTGGACGACTCGATGGACACACAGAAGCAGCTCAAAGAAGAGAGTTACATCAACAACTGTGCATGGAATGCCGTTTATCTCGGCGGAGAGTGGTATCTCATCAATCTCGGTCTGGACGATCCTATAACCACAACAGGTAAGGAGGCATTGTCATATACATACTTCAATGTAACCGACGAACAGGCAAGCAACCTTACAGCCATCACATCAAGACTTCCGGGTATACCAAAGTGTACCGGAACAAAGTACTGCCTCTCAAAGGTTCAGGCAGATCTTGAAGCGGATGGACTGTGGGAGAAGTCAAGCTACAACATAATCGACAAGATACTGGACAAATACGGTTTATCCGTAGTCCTCATAAGCATAGGTCTTATCCTGCTTCTGGTGGTAATGTTCATCAAGAACATACACAAGAGCAGATCGAAGAAGAAAAAGGAAAAGGTTAAAAAGACCAAAACAACAGTGGTTGACAACTCAGAGCTGGATGCAGAGCTGAGAAAGCCGCCTATCTCATAAAATACTAAAATCAAAAAGCTCAATGCTTTCGGATTTCATCCCCGTCAGCATTGAGCTTTTTTCTGTCATTTTTCAAGATATTTTATTTCGTTCACACCCTACTCATCAAAGTTACTCTTGAGTACATTTACGGTGATCTGTCTGGACGCCTTGTTGCCTGCCCAGTCCTCCGATGTGAGAGTCACTGTTACGGTTCTCTCCTTGCTTGTGTCCACATCCTGAGACGCTTTAAGCGAATCCTGCACATCTGGATCCTCATCTGTGACATTGTAATAATCACTCCAGTTTATATCCGTTCCCATAGAAACGTCTATCTCGTCTGGGCCGTCTATGTATGGATTTACCTCGTCAACAACATTTATCACAGCCTTTTTTGTCTTGCTTAACTTTCCACGTCTGATCTTATATTTGATGGTGTACTTACCAAGCTTATCCGGTGCAAATTCTGAGTTGTCATATTCCAGCCTGGCATCATTGCTGTCCGGCTCAATATAGTTTGTTATATCAAATATATCACCCATATTATAATCCGTCTGGATCTGCTTGACCCTGAGCATGCTGGATCTCATGATCATCGTGATCACAAGTGCAAGCACTATTCCAACCACCAGAGCCGCCACGACCATCATTTTCGTATTCAGCTCATATCGCTTCTTTTTATTTCTGCTCTGCGCGGATTTTTTACCGGAACCTGTTGACGATCTGCTATTCGCCGGTCTCCTGGTCTTGCTTCCTGAAGACACGGACTTCACCGACTTTTCAAGTGGACGTCCCGTACTTGTGCGCCTTTTGTCCTGCGCAGTTGCACTTTTCGGACGACTCGCCGATGATAAGTGGCTGCCCGATGCCGGACGATTTCCCGACACAGGACGGCTGCCTGATGCTGACCGACTGCCTGACGCTACTCCCTTGCCCGGCTGTGTCTTTTTCACACTGCTCGTTGTTGCACGGCTCACAGTTCCCTTATGAGCTCCTGCGCTCCCTTTATTCTGCCCCATATCCTGTCTGTCTGCCAATTTATATTACCTCCTAAAACATTTGTCTTAACTTTATTCTCAGTACATTATACATAATATTTTACACCCATACAATCATTTCGGATTGCAATAGTTGTAAATAAGTGAGATAATTCAATGAAGACTTACCTGAAAGGAGTATTATATATGTCAATCAATAATCTTAGTTCATTTACGAAGGAGCGTCTTGGTCTCTGTATTGAGAACGATACCATAGATAACAACCTCTACGAGGAATACGGCGTAAAGCGTGGACTTCGCGATCTGAATGGAATAGGAATAAATGCCGGCATCACCAACATTTCACTAAGCCGGGCGTATACAATGGAGGACGGAAAGCATACTCCTACTGACGGTGAATTATATTATAGAGGTTACGAGATCCGCCAGTTGATAGACGGATTTACAAAGGAAGGACGATTCGGTTTCGAGGAGTGTACATATCTGTTACTGTTTGGAAAGCTTCCGGACGAGAATGAGCTTGCCAAGTTCAAACAGGTCCTCAACCTTGCATACGACCTTCCACACAACTTTATACAAGATGTCATAATGAAGAACCCTACCAAGGATATCATTTCAAATATGACCAAGAGTATCCTTGCCCTCGGATCATACGATAAGTCTGAGACGGATATATCTCTGGACAACGTTCTTCAGCAGTGTCTTATGATAATAAGTGTATTCCCAAGACTCGCTGTATATTCTTTCCAGGGATACAGACATTATGAGCTTGGCAAGAGCTGTTATATACACAAGCCGGATCCTGAGCTTTCATTTGCAGAGAATATCCTGAGCATGCTCCGTTCAGACAGAAAGTACACACAGCTTGAGGCAAAGGTTCTCGATCTTGCCCTTGTTCTCCACATGGAACACGGAGGCGGAAGCAACTCTACGTTTACAACACGTGTTGTCACATCATCCGGCTCAGATACATACGCCACAGTCGCAGCAGCACTCTGCTCACTCAAGGGACCGCTCAACGGCGGTGGAGACCTCAAGGTCATGGAGATGATGAAGAACATACACTGCAATGTCGAGGATGTTACGGACGAGGAGCAGATCCGTGAGTACATCAGGAAGATCGTGCGCGGCGAAGCATTTGACAAATCGGGCGTGGTATACGGAATGGGCCAGCCTGTATACTCTCTGTCAGATCCAAGAGCTGTCATTATCAAGGAGTATGTAGAAAAGCTCGCCGAGGAGAAGCACGAGAAGGACGAATTCAAATTATACGAGCTCATAGAGCGCATCGCACCTGAGGTCATTGCCGAGGAGCGCAAGATCTACAAGGGTGTGTGCATCAACATAGATTACTATTGCGGATTGTTATACAAGATGCTCAAGATCCCTTACGCCCTCTACACACCACTATTTGCCATTGGCCGAGTGGTTGGATGGAGTGCGCATCGTATGGAGGAGCTGATCAACAGCTACAAGATAATGCGTCCGGCTTATCCAAGTCTTGTAGAGCCTAAGGACTATGTACCTATCAAAGACAGGTAATATGCCATGAACAATTCTGATAAATTCGAATATTCTGTCGTCAGGAGCAGGCGCAAATCTATCTGTATCGAGATAGACAGAGACCTCAACATAAAGGTTCGTGCGCCCCTCAGAATGACCGACAGTCAGATCCAAAGCTTTGTGGATTCCAGACAAAACTGGATCCGTAGCCATCTGGAAATCATGCAGAAAAGAATTTCCAATATGTCAGACGAAAAAAATCCAAGCACTGCCCTGACAGATGCCGATATAAAGGCACTGTCAGAACAGGCTCGGATATATATTCCTTCACGTGTAGAACATTTTGCTCAGATAATAGACGTGACTTACGGAAGGATCACCATCAGGCATCAGAAGACCCGCTGGGGAAGCTGCAGCTCCTCCGGTAACCTGAATTTCAACTGTGCACTGATGAACACCACTCCCGAAATCATAGACTACGTGGTAGTCCACGAGCTGTGTCACAGAAAGCAGATGAACCACTCCGCACTTTTCTGGGCCGAGGTAGAAAAAGTACTCCCAAACTACAAGGAGCTCCGTTCCGCCCTCAAAAATTACAGGTGTTAAAGCCTCTACCACTCCATAACCACAGCGCCGTATGTGAGCCCTGCGCCGAATGCCGACATGGCGATCTTGTCGCCGCGCTTCAGGCCGTGCTCCCTCACGAGCTGGTCGAGAAGTACAGGTACACTCGCCGCAGACATATTTCCTGTGTAGTCGAGAGTCGTAGGGAACTTCTCAAGCGGTGCCTTAAGTCTCTTGGCAACAGATTCAATAATTCTTACATTTGCCTGGTGGAGTACGAAGTAATCCACATCGTCAACGGTCATTCCAGCCTTGTCAAGAGCCTCCTGGAGGCACTTAGGACACTGTCTCACCGCAAACTTGTACACCTCCTGTCCATCCATATACAGATAGTCATGATTGATCTCATCTTTTACAAATATATTGTTGGTCTTTCTGCTCTCGCAGTTGAGCACCATACCCTTCTTGCCGATTGAACCCTGGACAATGCTTATGATTCCCTTGTCAGACTCCTCTATATAAGCGGCACCTGCGCCATCTCCAAACAATACGCATGTACCTCTGTCATTCCAGTCAAGTATCTTTGACAGCGTCTCCGAACCTATTACAAGAGCATTCTTCACAAACCCTGTCTCTATATACATCTTTGCAACATTGAGGGCAAATACAAAGCCCGAGCATGCCGCATTCACATCAAACGCAATCGCCTTATCCGCACCTATAGCCGCCTGAACCTGACACGCCCCGCTTGGTGTGTAATAATCCGGAGTGACTGTGGCAAGCACTATAAGCTCCACATTCTCTGCGGACTTCCCTGCCATCTCAAGTGCCCTCTCAGCAGCCTCAACAGCCATGCTCGTCGTCGTCTCCTTAACAGCTATTCTTCTGTTCTTTATACCTGTTCTTGAAGATATCCACTCATCAGATGTATCAACATACTTTGCAAGCTCATCATTTGCCTTCGGTTGTCATCGGCTTTTTCGGCATGGTCATCGTCGCCCCGTTCCTTCAGGACTGGTTCGGAGCGGATACCGGGCTCAACCTGTTGAACGCCGCGCTCATGCTGGCGTTCATGAGCGTGCCGACCATCTGTTCCGTGGCTGAGGACGCGCTGTTCGCGGTTCCCCGCACGCTGCGCGAAGCGTCGCTGGCCCTTGGCGCGACCCGCTGGGAAACGCTGATCCGCGTGGTCATCCCTTCCGCGCTGTCCGGCATCGGTACAGCCGTCATGCTCGGCATGTCGCGGGCCATCGGCGAAACCATGGTCGTGCTTATGGTTGCCGGGGGCGCGGCCATCATACCGCTCTCGATTTTCGATCCCGTGCGCCCCATGCCCGCTTCCATCGCCGCTGAAATGGCGGAAGCGCCTTTCCGTGGCGATCACTACTTCGCCTTGTTCGCCACGGGCATCGTGCTGTTCCTGTTCACGCTCCTGTTCAACATGCTGGCTTTCCGCATCGCGGAAAAACACAAGCAAACCGGGTCCTCCGGCCTGTAGGGATATGCCATGACGACGATCACCTTTCACAGCGACAATACGTCGCGCCAGCGTCGGGAGGCAATGATGTTCGGCCTGCTGCGCGTGGCGGCCGGCATCAATATTCTGGCTCTGGTCGGCGTGTGCGTGTTCCTGCTCTGGAACGGGAGCCCGGCGATAAGCTGGGAGTTCCTGACCGAGCCCCCGCGCCGGATGATGACCGCCGGGGGCGTTTGGCCCTGCATCGTGGGGACGTTCCTGCTGGCTTTCGGGGCCATGCTGATAGCTTTCCCGCTCGGCGTGGCCTCAGCCGTGTATCTGCACGAATACGGCGGAAAAGGACGGTACACCCGTTACCTGCGGCTCGGCATCAGCAACCTCGCGGGCGTGCCTTCCGTGGTGTTCGGGCTGTTCGGGCTGGCGTTCTTCGTGATTCAAAGATGTTTTTGATATGGCGAGATATAGTGGATTTATCACGCTGAAACAAC
>OGXH01001763.1_pt1 | contig 15733 bp, 20 predicted proteins | sample 1576241 | NCBI WGS metagenome assembly OGXH01 (sample SAMEA3541529, study PRJEB24748) | human gut metagenome | biome: human gut; feature: human-associated habitat; material: faeces | place: China | collected 2012
CAGGCTTAGTTAGCTCCCAACTGTACTATTAACCCTGTTTTGACGATATTGGATTTGACTAAAGAAAATTACTTCACTTATACAGATGCGCAGGGATATAAGAAACAAATCTGCATTACGGGTGAAAGAGTGAAATCCAATAAATGTCAGTTATTAAGTTTCTCAATACCGGCCGAAGATATTAGTGGAATTATTGACGAAGAGCATAAGACGGTATCTCTGATTTCTGCAGAAGATTTATCTTCCTGTCTGGCAGAATATTCACTTTCCTCTCATGCGACAATGTCGCCGGATCCTAAGACAGAGGCGCTTGACTTCAATTCACCTGTAGAACTGACGGTCATCGCTCACGACGGAGTGACGAAGCAGACGTACACAGTTCAGAAGGCAGTGCCGGATAAGATCCCTTATGGATATAGAAAAGGCAGTGAGACAGAATTGTTTAAATTGGATATGGGAGTTATAGGTTTGCCCTGGACTTCAGCCAACTCACCTTCACTGGCCGTTAATGGCAATAATTTAGTTGTTTGCTTAGGGGACGGTTCTACTGCTCCTACCTATTATAATGCCTCTACAGGAAGTAAGATTGGCAATATGACTTTGGGAAGTGTAGGTGTTGCATCTTTAGGTTGTGTGACAAGTGATAGTAAAGGAAACATATTATTGGCAACAAAAGCAGCTAATGGTAAATCCTTCTCTATCTATAAGACTTCTTCTGTAACCACAGCTCCAACTTTATTGACATCTTATACCAACAATACAAGTCTGGATATGGGTACAAAAGTATCTGTACAGGGCGATATCAATACAAATGCCGCTATTATTGCTACGTGTGACGGAACAGCCTCGTCCGGTTCTAATACGTTTGTTCGCTGGATTATAACAAACGGTGTATTGGGAAGTCCTGAAGTAGTATCGGTAAATGGTGTTGGCTATTGGGGATCTCCTGTGTCAAACACGAAGGTTGTCACCAAAGGAACTACTGCACAAAGTGATTATTTCTTATCCTATTATGATCCTAACGTACTTTATTGGGTGAATGGAATAAGTAATAATGCGTCCAAGTCTTTATCCAATTCGGACAATGGCAATTCCTGGGCAATGAATAATAATTGTCTGGATGCAAGAACGTTCAATAATGCACAGTATCTTGTATTGGTATCTACGGCTCACTTCCCGCAATGGGGCGGCACTCCGTATTTATATATGTACGATGTAACCTCGGACGGATCGTTCACTGGTACGGTATCTACTTCAGATGCTTTGACATTCAATCCTTCACTTTCTTCGTTCGGTTCTGCAGATGGTGTAGCGGCAACAGGTGATGTACTGCTTGCTCCAACTACAGATGGATATAAACTTCGTCTCTACTATGTTGACAACAACTGTAAGATTATCGGAGGGTATGAATTTGATTGTATCGACAAATAATTAATGTGTTTCAAAAGAGATACTGACATTAATAAACATATATAATATGAGAAATCTTTTTAAAATATTATTATTGACGTTTTGCGGAATGGTTGCTATCACTTCATGTAGTGATGATTCTAATGGAATCCCCGGATGGCCCTGGAATGATAATTCAACAGAGGGACCGGAAAATCCGGATGTAACAGAAATCAAGCCACGCTATGTCTGGATTGATGCGGCAGCTAATTTTCCGGATTATGCGAATAATAAGGAGAATATCTCCACAGATATGGTGAAAGTAAAAAACGCAGGGTTTACTGATATCATTGTTGACGTGCGTCCCACTACAGGAGATGTTTTGTTCAACACTACTGCAGTAGATCATAAATTCTCCGATAATCGAAAGTCCCGGTTTCTTTAAATGATTGTAAAAGCAGTTGGCTTCCCTCGTCTTTATCTCCTCTGCCATACGGCGCATCTGACTTTCTGAAATGCGGGCCATATGTTCTGGAAGCCGTCTTTTTTTGTCTGCTACAATTTCTTCTAAAATCATATCGTATCTCCTAACACTTTTCGGGAACATCGGTCCATATAAAGTTTGCCTTCGGCAAAGGACCGACGCTGCATGTTAGATTTCCAAGGAAATCTAACACATATCATTTACGAAGTTTTCTATGATGCGTTTGCCGTGTTCGGTATAAATGGATTCCGGATGGAACTGTAATCCGACAACCGGATATTCCTTATGACGCATAGCCATGATCTCGCCATCGTCTGTCCGTGCCAGCACCCGCAGACAATCTGGCAGATCTTTTTCCTGTACCGCAAGCGAATGATACCTTGCCACACGGATCGGAGAATTGATTCCCGTAAATACGCTGCTTCCATCATGCTCAATTAGTGACTGTTTGCCATGAAACAGTGCTTTTGCATAAGAAACGGTTCCCCCTAATGCCTCACCAATACACTGATGTCCCAGACAGATACCAAGAATCGGTTTCTTTCCGGTAAATTCCCGGACAACATCCATGCAAATGCCAGCCTCTTTTGGATTTTTCGGTCCTGGAGAAAGCACGATCCGCTCCGGGTCCATCGCAGTAATTTCATCAATGGTAATCTTGTCGTTTCGGACAACTTTGATATCGGAGTTAAAAATTCCGATATACTGATACAGGTTATAAGTAAAAGAATCATAGTTATCAATCAGCAAAATCATAAATTTTCCTCCTCTATAAGCGTCTTGGCCAGTGCCATTACTTTATTGCAGCACTCCTGATACTCATTTTCCGGAACAGAATCTGCAACTATTCCCGCTCCAGCCTGCAAATATACACGGTTTTTCTTTTTGATCATTGTCCGGATCGTAATACAGAAATCCATATCACCGGAGAAATCAATGTATCCGGTTGCGCCTCCGTAGAGTCCTCTGCGCACACTCTCAAGTTCATCGATAATCTCCATCGCACGGATCTTCGGTGCTCCGGAAAGCGTCCCTGCCGGAAGGAACGAAGAAACCAGATCCAGCGGATGAAATTCTCCTTTTTTCTTTCCTTCCACCATGGATACGATGTGCATTACATGGGAATAATTCTGCACTTCCATAAACTGTGTCACCTTGACGGTTCCAAATTCTGAGATCCTTCCCATGTCATTTCTCGCAAGATCCACCAGCATAACATGTTCGGCGCGTTCCTTTTCATCCCGGAGCAATTCATCCCGAAGCAATGCATCCTCCTCGGCATCCACACCCCTGCGCCGGGTTCCGGCGATCGGACAGGTATACACCCTGCTTCCCTGCTGCTTTACAATCATTTCCGGGGAACTTCCGATCACTTCAAACTCTCCATAATTGAAATAATACAGATACGGGGATGGATTCAGTTCCCGGAGTTCTTTATACAGCTCAAATCCGGTCTGTTTTGTCTCAATCATCCATCTCTGGGAAAGCACGGTCTGGAAAATATGTCCTTCCCGGATATACTGCTTGATCTTTTCGACTTTTTCGCAATACTGTTCTAAGGTATCGGACTGGTTGACAATCACACCGTCATGTGTAAAATTTCTGTCCGGTATCTGTCCGGCATTTTTTCTTGCCTCCTCAATCAGTTCTGCTGCTTCTGCTAATGCTTTCTTTTTTCCGTCTTCCGAATCTTCTCCAAGAATCACTGCGGTCAGCGTCTCTGCCACATGATCCACCAGGATAAATTTTGTCATGAGCATCATCTGGATGGTCTCGATTCCAATCTCGTCTGGATTGTTATCCGGCAGTACTTCCGCATAGCGGACAAAATCATATCCCAGATTTCCGACCAGTCCTCCGGAAAAAGACAGCTCTTCGTTTTCTTTTACGATATCAAACTCGCTGTAATATTCTTTCAGACGTTCGAGCGGATTTCCCTGCCGGATTTCTTCCGTCCCGTTGTTTTGCCGGATCACGAGTGCATCCCCGCGGGAAGTAATGATCTCTTCCGGTTCTTTTCCAAAAAACGTATATCTGTCATAATTTTTATCATAACTTTCCAGAAGAAATCCTTTTTTGTTTCCTACCAGACTCTCATACATGCCGATGGCTGTTTCATTTACAATGCTGACTGTCTTTTTGTATACCCGTAATCTCCGCTTCATATTACTGCTCCTTTTTTCCAAATAAAAAACGTCCCTGGTCCGACTGCTGCCGGATCAGGGACGATTATCCTCGTGGTGCCACCCTTCTTCGCTCCGTAACTGAAAAATAACAAAGGCAGCCATCCCCGAACCGGAAATAACTGCCACCAATTACGCAACCTCTTGTGATACAGAAAACAAAATCTTTTTGTCTCGATATCCATGCCCCTGTAACGTGGGGAAACGGCTCAACTACTCGCCTTACGCTTTCACCTTGCATCTAACGAATCCATTCCATGACAAACTATCCTGCCGGCTCACACCTGCCGCCGGCTCTCTGAAAGGAATCATCTGCTGTACTTACCTTCGCTCAATGATTTTATTTCTCTTTAATTTATTAACAGTTTAATACACTACAGTGTGTCTGTCAACCAAAACTTTAACTTTCAGGAAAATTTCATTTTAGGATACAATCACCTTGCGGAATTTTATATTTTCTTTTTCACTCTTTTCGTGTAAAATACATTTTACGGCAATGTTTATTGCATAACAACTTAAGAAAGGACTTATAGCTATGAAACAAAAAATAGGACTGTTTCTTTGCCTTGCCCTGCTCCTTACCGGATGCAGCTACCAGACAAAGACCATCCGTTTCGGTGCAGCCGACATCGGTGGGATGTATTATACCGTTGCAAATGCTTATGCCGGTCTGGCATCCGAAGAATCCTCCGACCTGAAATTTGAAGTTAAAAACACCGCCGGATCTGCGGCAAATCTACGGCTTCTGTCCGGAAATTACATTGATCTTGGAATCGCGCAGGCGGATCTGGTCCGGGCTGCCTACGAGGGAACCGGCAGTTTCTCTGATAACAGGCAGCAGGGATACCGTGCCATTGCAGGTCTCTACACCGAAGCCTGCCAGATCGTTGTCCGGGCAGATTCTGATATCCGGACATTAAATGATCTGCAGGGAAAAACCGTCAGCATCGGTGCCAGCGAATCCGGAACCGAACAAAACGCAACAGAAATTTTAAAACTAAGCGGTCTGACTTCGAAACTGGTGCACATGGTAAATCTGGATTATGCAGATGCAGCAGGAAAACTTGCCTCTGGCGAAATTGACGCCTTATTCTGCACCGCCGGCATCCGCACTGCTGTCATCGAAGAACTGGCAAAGGAATGTGATCTGCGGCTCCTTTCCATCGATGATACCTGTCTGGAAAAATTGCTTGCAACCACAAAGGAATACCGTAAATATGTCATTCCTGCAAACACTTACAGTGGACAAAACGAAGACGTGACAACCATTGGAGTCAAAGCCGTACTGCTTGCCTCCGATGATCTGTCCGAAAAAACCGTGGAAAAGCTTACGGAAATTCTGTTTTCCCACGCACAGGATCTTGCCTATGCCACATCTTTAGACGCTGCTTTTGACGAGACAGATGCATCCTCCGGTGTAACCATTCCCTTCCATCCGGGTGCTGCTGCTTATTATGCCAAGCAGGGAATCAGCGTCAATACAAAATAACATTTGAAAGAAGGACAACTATGGAAATACATTTGAATATGTACCAGACGCTGGCAGTTGCTGTACTGGTACTCTTGTTTGGCAGCTTTTTAAGACACCGCATCCGATTTCTGGAAAAATTCTGTATTCCGGCACCTGTCATTGGTGGTCTTTTGTTTGCAATTTTGACCTGTCTTTGTTATGTTACCGGAATTGCGGAATTTTCTTTTGACGACACACTCCGGGAAGTGTGCATGGTATTTTTCTTTACCTCTGTGGGATTCCAGGCAAATCTGAAAGTTTTAAAAAGCGGAGGAAAAGCCATGGTCGTTTTCCTCGGTCTTGTTATTACACTCATTGTCTGTCAGAACCTTCTCGCAGTAGGACTGTCCCATGTCCTGCACTTAAATCCACTGATCGGTATGTGCACCGGCTCCATCCCAATGGTCGGCGGTCATGGTACTGCCGGAGCATTCGGTCCTGTCTTAGAAGACTTTAATATTCAGGGAGCTACCACGATCTGTACTGCAGCTGCCACCTTTGGTCTGATTGCCGGCAGTCTGGTCGGCGGTCCGCTCGGCAAACGCCTGATTGAAAAACACAACCTGCTGGCCACCGCAGTCACGGAAGATGACAGTCTGCTCATCGAGGATGAAAAAAAGCATGAACGTCATACGAATATGTATGCGTCCGCAGTTTTCCAGTTGATCCTTGCGATCGGTCTGGGAACTATTTTTTCTTATTTTCTGACCAAAACCGGGCTTACCTTTCCGGTTTACATCGGTGCCATGCTTGCAGCCGCACTGATCCGCAACATCGCCGAATACTCCGGCAAAGCAACGATCCACATGGGTGAAATCAACGACCTTGGAGGTATCAGTCTCTCCCTCTTTTTGGGTATGGCGATGATCACCTTAAAGCTCTGGGAACTTGCTTCTTTAGCTCTTCCGCTTGTGATCCTGCTGACGGCACAGGTCGTACTGATCTGTGTATTTACTTACTTCATCGAGTTTAACATTATGGGACGGGATTACGATGCTGCTGTACTGGTTGCCGGAACCTGTGGTTTTGGTATGGGTGCCACACCAAACGCCATGGCAAACATGCAGGCCATCTGTGACCGCTATGTACCTTCCGTAAAAGCGTATCTCCTGATTCCCCTGATCGGAAGTTTATTTGCGGATTTTATCAACAGCCTTGTAATTACCTTTTTTATCAATATTTTGTAATTGGGAGGACAACGAAAATGTTTTGGAAAAAATTAAAGAAAAAGGCAACGGAAAAGCATAATTACGACCTGACCTACGACAATGTAGCGATTCCGGAAGTGCACACCCACAAACCGGAAGATCACGAAGAAACTCCGGGTGAAGATGCCCCGGTGCACTATGACAATGTAGCGATTCCGGAGGTACATATCCGCAGGAAAAAATAAAAGGCTCCGCAGAATCAAATCCCTGAGGGTTCCGGTTCTGCGGAGTTTTTCTTTTCCTGTCATTTATTTTAAATGCAGACGTTCTTCCTTTCCCTGAATCTGCAGCGTCACCGGGCGTTCCACATGTACGCATTCTCCCTGTTCTAACGTTCCTATCACGTTGTCTTCTTTCAGCAGTAAAATCTTCTCCGGAGAATCACTGATCATCCGGTATGTCTGTTTCGAAGGGTCATAGGAAATCTGACAATGTTTCCACTCGAATGTTTTGTTTCCTGCTGTATTCTTCTTTTTTGTGGAAGAATCCTCTTTCCGGCTGCGTTTCTTTTTCGACTTTCTCCGCCGGTGAGCTTTTTTGCGCCGCCAGCCGTGTCCGGACCGCTTCGGATTCTTTTCCCTTTTTATCTGCTCATTTCCCTGTTTTTCGGGTGGCCGGTACCCTCCTGTAATCCATCCTGTCAGTATGAGTATCCATGCGACTCCATGCAGCAGGGTAAAGAAATATATCCCTGACAACAGAAACGGATACAGTGCCGGAAACACAGCCAAAACAATCAGCAGTTCTGCCAGCACCAGACTGGTAAACAGCGTTGGCAGCAGCATCGTCTTTTTTCCTTCCGCCAGAAACAACATTCCCACAGACAAAAAACAAAGCAGTACCGGGAGCAGTGCTGCAATGGCACAAACTGCCAGAAGCCGCATCTGTCCCACTCCCTGTACATAAGAAAGACTGCTTTTTACCGTACCAACCGTGATCGGAGCTTTTAAAACGAAAGTATCTGCCACTCTGCCTTCTGTCAGATACGTATAACCTGCCCTTCCTCCTGCTTTCACCACATCCAGACCGGACAGCGTCATCTCCTGCCCGCCTGCCGAAAACTTACAAAACGGCAATAGCATGGAAAGTAATGCCAGAAGAAGTGCTATTGCTGCTATATTTTTCAATAAACGTCCATACGTTCTCATGCTCATTTCCTCCCATCGTTTTACATTCTGACAGGCTCATTATAGCACGGAATCTTTTGTCTTCTTATTAAATTTCTTTTAAATTTTGTGATTCACAATTGCCACCCAGATTCCCGGGGCTTTCAACGGCACCGAAAGGATATAGGCCAGCACAACACGCAGCCCCAGAGAGATCACCGTAAGTACCACTGACATCTGTGCTTTGTTGATTGCCCGGTAATATCCGTACAGCAGAAACAGACACCCGATTCCACAGTAAAACGAGCCCTCGATACGCAGATACTGCACACCACACGCGATGACCGCCGTCTCCTGTGCCTTCACAAAAATCTCCATCAGAGATGCTGCAAACGTGCACACCAGAATGGAAATAATGATACTGAATACAATACTGATCGCAAAGGCTTCCTTCGTTCCTTTTTGGATCCGTCCGTAATCTTTCACCCCATAATTCTGTGCGACAAACGTGGAATACGCATTGCCGAAATCCTGTACCGGAAGATATGCAAATGTGTCAATTTTGACCGCTGCCGCAAATGCCGCCATCGTTGTTGCCCCGAAACTGTTTACAAGCCCCTGCACCATCAGAATTCCAAAATTCATGACCGACTGCTGCATCTCCTCCATGACTTCCTGTGGCACACGTAGAAACCACAGAATAGGATGCATACACACATACACCAGCACGTTAACGAAGACCATCACTGCCATGATGAGCACAAAAGCATGGCCACAGCTACCCGCAGCGCATGCTTATCGTTTTTCCCTTTATAAATGGAAAATAAGACTCCTGCCCCCATGGAAAGTCCCAGAAAAATCGAGGTCAAAAAGGTCATAAGTGTATAGGCGGACCCCACCGCCGCGAGTGCATTCTTTCCAACCACGCGCCCGACAATCAATGTATCCGCAATATTGTAAAACTGTTGCATCAGATTGCCCGCCATCATCGGCAGTGCAAATAAGATAAGATTTTATGATATTTTTCCTTTTGTTAAATCATAGTACATTCTTTTATTCCGTGATGATTTCCCCAACACTGCTTTCCATTTCGTCCTTTTCCAGAAGCATCTGCTGCGCCCGCTTATCCTCCGCGATTGCTGTCATGATACGGTTGATATCCTCCGGACAGAACATCGTAATTGCCTGTGACAGGTCACTGAGATTATCCCGGTTGACCATCAGACACCCGCCACCTTTTAAGCTGATGTTCAGACACTTGCTACGGTCGGTGACATCCCCGAGTGTAATCCGATTTCTGTCCGTATCACATACAAACGTAACCCCTTTGTACGTGATTGTACCGTTTTGTGCCAGATGCTGATACGGCGCTTTCTTTTCGGTTCCGTCTATATGCTCCCGAAAATTGCTTCCGCGCGTTTGTCCGTTTTGTGTACCCAGTCCTGCTATTTTTCCGTATAATGTAGTGTATCCTGTCTGTAATGCTCCAATTGCCATATTCTTTTTATCCTCCGTAAGTTACATCCTGTTTTTCATGCTTTTCACCTCTGGAAAATAATTCCCGGATTTGCATGTATTTATACATTTTTCCCAGCTTTTATTTTTGTAATGTATTTATCCAGTTCCATACCACAGGCATATATATTTTTCGCCCGAGATATAGCACAAAAAACACCAGTATCACCGTAAGTATTCTCCGAAGCGGCCAGTACCAAGGCTGTTTTCCAAGAAAGCCTTTCAGAATCCAGATTCCCATTTTCGCTTCTTTTTTCTGATTGCACCGCATACAGGCAGTACATAAGTTTTTCATATCATTCGAACCGTGAATTCCAAACAATGCGGCTCTTCTACGCACTGCCGGATACTCCTCCATGCAATGAACCGGAAAAATATGGTCAATCGTTATTTTATCTTTTGGCTTCTTTTTCCCACAGTATGCACACCGGTATTTTCCGGTAGGTGATGGATACTTTGCAAAAAAACGGCTACGGTAATTGCTGCTTCGCGTATACTGCGTTGGCACTGCTTCAAATGTAAGATCCCTTCTTCTGCAATAACGCTGCATATGATTTTTTTCCCATCTGGAACATTCCTTTTTTTCATAATATACTCTGCTATTTTCCCGCCTGATACAGGTATATTTCTTCCACCACAGAAAAATGCGGCAGCGCTTTACGCTTTTTGTTCCATTTTTTATTCTTACGGTATATGTCTGTGCCAATGTTGCAATTTCCTTTATTTCAATTTTTGCTTTTACAGCTTATAATCCACATGTTGTCCCATGAGCTTCTCGCGGTCCGTCCGGACTTCATTACTCCTCTCTACAAATGTATATTCACCTATTTTATCCATAAGCTCTTCTACAGAATTGGCAGTTAATGTAATGGTCTGTGTATCATCCTCACGCTCAGTCCTGGATTCTTTGGATTTCTCCAGGCGTTCCTTCTCCTGCTTTTTCTCTGCCTTTTTCTCCGCTGCTTTCTTTTCCGCCTTCTTTTTCTCCGCAGACTTTTGAATTCTGGATTTCTGATCCGACGATGATTTTCTGAGCACTGCAAAAAACGAAGTGGTTCCACCATCATTCACCTGCATGCCATACTCCTTTACATCAGCACCGGATTTTTCCACGCTGGATTTTAACTGTTGCAGCTGTGCTGTTGCTCCACTGAGAATTCCCTCGTATTTCTTACGATAACTCTCATCCGTAGCCATTCGTTCAATTTTCTCTTCATCAATAAGAACGACTGTCTTAATATTATTTGCATATTTTGCGGCATTTGCCTGAGCATTTGCTTTCTGATCTTTGCTTACCAGAATAAAATCATAATTTCCGTATTTCTTTTTTAATTTTTCATAATACTTTTGCGCTTCTTTCGAAAGTTTTGGATCACCAATCGTCTTTCCCAAATCTTTGGATTCCGTTACCTTCTCTTCTTTCTTTACTTCCCCGGTTTCCGTATTCCTGGCTACTTTCGTTTTTTCCTTACTGCCCGGTGTATAATTTTGAGCATATACATTTGAAACTATTGTGTTTGTATTAACTGCCATAACCCTTTCTCCTATCACAAGATCAACATCATTGTGCCAGCCCCTGCATCTGCACTGCTACTAATACAAGTATCGTCACATCTTTCAAAAACTTTATACATCGAATGTGTTGATCCGGCATATATGCAATATTCAGAAATTTTTCAGCAGAAATCCACGAATTGTCTGCACATAATCCTCTACTTTCAGGACTGTCGAAAGGTGCCCACCCGAAACATATTTGATGGTTGGATTATGCATCAGCTGAATGAGATCTTTCTGCATTTTACCGGAAAAGAAATCCTAATCCGGAAGTATCAGTAATATTTTGCCTTCCAGTTCCTTAAAAATAGTTTCAAACATCTCCTGTGCATACGCAATTTCTTCTTTACTTTCATTGCGGATATGTCCCATTCCTGCCCTGATCAGTTTCGGTTTTAATTTTTCATAATTGCAATGTTTCATATAAAACAGCATAAACGGTGCAAGAAAATATTTCTTCTTAAGGCTTTTAAGCGTAGCCGCATCCATCCCACCGGTTGAAATCAGAATGATTCCGCCAACTTCTTTCGGATACTTCTGTGTATAGATCTGTGCAACCATACCTCCGTCACTTGCACCAACAAGAATTGGCTGTGTTACTCCGATCCTGTCAAAAATTATATTTACAAAATATATGAAATTTAAAAAGACGGCTCTTCCGTTTGATTGAAGCTCGTAAAAATGGTGGTCGATTTATCGACCACCACAAAAAAATCAAAAAATTTACACACTTTACTTGACAAACTCAAAAGGGATATATTCTATATTCTATTTTCTATCTCTCATCTTATTCTTTAATTCCTGAACCACTTCCAGATAATCTCTGTGTTTCATATCCGGAAAAGCCTTGATCAGTCGTCCCTGTCCCACAAACGTATGCTCTACGATTGAGCTGGATAACTCATCAAATTCCTTCTGTAAATCTGCCTTATTTTTGCGAAGCGTCTCAATGGATTTATTTACTTTCTCTTCCGTTGCTTCCTTAAACTCTGCCCTGGCCAAAGCCGCCTGCACCTTACCTTCGCCAACTTTCTGTACGGTATCAATCGTCGTTGTTGCCAGAGAATCACTAATCTTATCACTGATCACCCGCATGTTGGCACGAATTGTATCCAGCCTCGTAAGTTTCCTGTTCAGTCCCTGAATAACCGCAACGGTCACTATAAGATCCGCCAGATACAATGCATAAAGTATGGCAACGACCATCCAGCCCACAATGGATGGCGCGTGCGCAGAAGTGTGATGTTCCACAAAAGACTGAAATACTTTCACAACAAGCAGAATCGCCACTCCCCAGATCAATGAGAACTCCAGACAGATATATCCATGAAAATTCAATGGCTTGTTGGAATAATCCCACCATCTTGCATGAAAGCAAACGTCGAGGAGCCATCCGGCGATCAGTTCAACCGCAGTTGCCAAAATCACACCAAACAGGAAAATCATACCGTCATTCAGCTGGTATCCGCTGCCCTGAAACGTATTCATCATCGCAAATACTGAAAGCACTCCAAATCCGTATACCGGACACACGGGTCCATTTAGGAATCCTCTGTTAATTACTTTTCCACAGGCTACCGCATGATAGACAACTTCAAGTGCCCAGCCTCCAAATGAATAGATCAAAAAATACCAGCATATCTGGTAATATGTCATTCCACAAATCATCTTTTATTCCCCTTATTCTAATATTCCATGTTAATAAAACAGCTCTCATATGATAGCTAAATGCCGTATTCGATGATTTCTTTGCATCTTCTGTCTGTTCCGATACCAGTTCTATCAAATTTTCCGCTTCCAAAATAATCACCTGCTATTTTCTCTAACTGCTCTGCAATCTGCGGAAACGGAAGATTCAAATCCAATGTCCGCACCCATATCGTGTTACCATCCATAGAATACTTATTATTCGGTGTTATTTGTTCCTGTGTCTTTGCATATAGTAACATTCCTGCAACATTTCCGGTTTGATTTCTATCCAGATTTTTCACATACGCAAATATCTGATACAAATTTCCCGAATGAATGCTGTTAACATCATACTGTGTCTGCATTGTATGCCCATAATACTTTGCATCAATAATCAGTACTTTGCCGGCAGATTTCAATGTAATATCTGTTACCATGCCTGGCAGGAAATCAATCATCCCATCGTCTATATTCCACGGAATTGTATCAGGATTTGCCTTATACTCCGGATGATGATAACGAAAATATTCCAGAATAAACTTTTCATATAAACTGTGCATAGAACGTTCATCCAAAAAAACTGCCAGCTTCGTTTCACCTTTATCTGTTGACAGTAACAAACTGCCAAGCACCAGATAACAAATATTCATAAGCATCCGATAACTTTGATTGTTACGCTGATAGCGAATCCTGTCCCATCGTATCTGATCCGGTTCTATCATATCTACGTTTTCAAACAAAATCAGATTTTTCTAGTGATAACTTGTCAAGTATATTACAATACTTTGTTTCTAAACCATGGAATACACCTGTTTACTCTATTGCAATAATCCTCATATTGCTTTCCATACAAATCTCTTAGCCATTTTTCTTCCGTGACAACCAATAATAGTGACATATAGCTCCAACAAATTATGCCAACAGCTACTAAAAGGATAAGTCTGTTTGTCATGCTGACAGTTCCAATACTTACAAAAAAAGCTGCGCTATATACAGGATTTCTTACATATCCGTATATTCCATCCTGAATCAATCTATTCTCTGATACATTTTCAAACAAGTTTGATATGTGCTTCGCTGAATAATTTAAATACAATCCAAAGATGACAAACAAAATACCAATAATTTTTAATGGAATGTTTAGCATTTCATATTCATAACAATCCCATTTAAATTTATATGAAATTGCTATTGCGCCACCGGCAATCAGTAACTGCCCAAATACAATAACCGGACCTATACCATACAACGGCAGATTTTTTTCACTTTTATTATTCATTCTTTATGTCCTTTTCCTCTTTGCATCTTGAAAAAATAACATGCCCTTTTGCTTTCTTTCCACTAACGCATAACCGGTATGTTCCTTTTTCATTAATCTGTATTTCAAATTCTGCATCCGTTACATCATCACCTCTATACACTGGCTGATCATCTTCATTATATACTTGTACGGAAATTTTTCCGGATTTGCTGATAATCTTTACCTTAATACTTTCACCGGCGTCCATATCTATATTATGAGAATGTGTCGAGTTCATCTGTTCAAAAGCTATATTGTAAAAATCTGTATCCAATATCTCATCCCCTATAAATGTAGCTTTATTACATAATCCGCAGGCAGTAAAGACTAATATCATATGAATGAAAACGTATTCCGGATAAAATAATTTTTCTTTTGGTTGCCTTTTTCATTTCATTCACCTTTTTTTGTGTTATATTTTGTTACAACATAGAACGTATTCCTAAAAAGTGGTTGTTTTAACATTGCCGTATTCCAAAGCTGCAAAAAAAACTTCTTTTCAATTCTGCGATTATAATACTTACAATTACAATTCACTAATTCTGGTAACGATTCTGCAACAAACACATATCTGTCATCAAATCCAACGACAGGAACATAATGCAGCCAATTTTTATCGTTTCTGACACAAATCATAACGATAACAGGTGTTCCTTTACATACTTCATTCTGTAATGCCTTGAGATTACCTGAATAGTACTTTGCACATAAGCCATATTCCTGCAATACTTTTGACAGTCCTTTAGGATATACACATCCATCTTTCATTTTGTATGGCATTTGATTATAAATATCTGCTCCGTTAGCATCTATTCCATAGTGTCGCAACAAATAGGCTACTGAAAATGCCGAGCATTGATATCCAGTCTGAATGTCAATCCGATTTTGATTTTTTACAATATATTCTCTCTGTCTGCATTTCATAGATATCCTTGGTGTTATTTTTCCCATCAACATAATATCAATTATTGTCGTTATGGAAATATAATCCGCAATACTTCCAAAAAATACAACTGCAATCAACCACACCATCATTCTCCCTGTCGGATATCTATCCAATGTATTTTTTTAATCCAGTCATCTAAAAATGACATCTGCTCTGCTGTATGAAACCAGTGTTCTCCGTTTTGCATTATTGTTAGTTCTGCATTGACATCATTAGCAAACTTATGGATAATTTCCTGTGATGTCAGATTATCTTTATCTCCATATAGTATATAAGTAGGAACCGACCAATTGACCGGATGATTACGCACATAACACAAATATTCCCAGGACAATGTTTCTCCAAATCCTGTGGTTATCAACTGTTTTTCACGTAACTTTTCTTCCGTTATATCTGCCCATCCCATCATATCAAGAATCAGCTTTTCCATATCAACAATTGGTGAAATGAAAAAGGCTTTGTCTACCTGTTCATTATTAAGAGCACACATTGAAAAATAAGCTCCAATACTGTTCGCTATTAGAATAATTGAATCATACCATTGCCTATATCTGTGAAAAAACTCTTTAAATTCACTTATTGCATCCCACGGATTGTCTACATGATAATCAATTCCTATCACATCATATCCTGCAAATAATGTTTTATAATGGTTAGCTTCCATAGCATTTCCACCTTTTCCATGAATATATAAAACTAATTGTCTCATGAATCTTACCTCTCTATCTTCCTTTCATGTATAAACCTGCTTTCAACACCAAAAGCAGAAATGCAAGTGCTGTTGCATATGTCTCTTCTTCATTGCACTGCCTCCGCCTATCTTTTGATACTTTCATTATACAGGATAAT
>OGXH01001767.1_pt1 | contig 15710 bp, 18 predicted proteins | sample 1576241 | NCBI WGS metagenome assembly OGXH01 (sample SAMEA3541529, study PRJEB24748) | human gut metagenome | biome: human gut; feature: human-associated habitat; material: faeces | place: China | collected 2012
GGAAACGACTTAAAGCGCCCTCTTAAATGCCGAAATACAAGTAATTTCAAAAGCCTCTGCAATGCTGTTGCAGAGGCTTTTTTGTTTGCCCGTTCCCGGTTCTAATGACGCACAAAGCGCATACAATGCTAGCACAAAGCTTTCGTGGAAGGAGAAACCAAAGTGGACGAGTATTATCAGGCTGTCAGAGCCCTTCCCGCTTGGCTTGCATCGCTGCTGGCACAGCTGCCCGTACAAACGGCAGTGCGCATACAGGAGCTGCGGCTGCGCACTGGCTGTGCGGTCACATTTACCGTACAGGGGCGGCAATGCTCTGCTTCGGCACTGCCGGGCTGCCCTCCAAAGCTGGCTGCAATAAGGCTGAATGCGCTGCAAATAGAAGAGATATTTCACACCCTTTGCAATGGCTCGGTGCACACCCACGAAAGGGAGCTTGCTGAGGGCTACCTGACCACTGCTGTCGGCAACCGCGTGGGCGTGGCGGGGCAGTTCGTACAGCGGGAAGGGCAGTGCATCGCTCTGCAAAAGGTCACTTCGCTCAACCTGCGGATCGCACGCAGTTGTGTTATCCCTTTGCCGCCCGCGCTGGACAAGCTGCTGGAACAGCACTTTACCGGGCTGCTGGTGGTGGGAGAGCCCGGCAGCGGCAAGACCACCCTGTTGCGCACTATCGCCCGGACGCTGGCCGAGCGGCAGCGTCTGGTGGCAGTGATAGACGAGCGGGGCGAGCTTTTCCCGCCGGAAGGGCCGCTTCCGCCGCTGGAGCGCATTGGCGGGGTGGATAAAGCCCGCGCCGTCCAGATGGCGCTGCGTACGCTGGCACCACAGGTGATCCTGCTGGACGAGCTGGGCAGTCTGGAGGAAACGATGGCACTGGAGCAGGGCTTTTTCAGCGGGGTGGATTTTATTGCCAGTATCCACGCGCCGGATGCTGCACAGGCACAGTGCCGCCCGCAGGTGCAGGCTTTGTTGCAGCGCGGGATGCTGCGGCAGCTGGTCATCCTTGCCGGGCGGGAGACACCGGGTTGCATCCGGGAAGTGTGCGCCGTATGAGTGGCCTTCTGCACGGGCTTGGCCTGCTTTTGCTCCCACTGTGCGGCTGGCTGGCGGGGGATGCGGTACAGGCTCAGACAAGTCTGCACCTTGCTGCCTTGCAGGGCACCATCGCGTTATTACAGCGCATCCGGCAGGAGATACAGTACCGCCGGGCAGACCTGCAAAGCCTCTGCCGGCAGCTTTGCCGCGAGGGCCTTTTGCCACAAAATCCCGGCGGTACATTGCAGCAGTTGCCTGCACCGTGGCAGCTTTCAGCAGAGGAGCGTGCCTGCTTTGCAGAGTGCTTTAGCGGAATCGGCCGCGCAGAGGCCGCACAGGAATGCGAGCGGCTGGGTTACTATACGGCGCGGTTTGAGGACTATTTACAGCAGGCACGCCGCACAGCACAGCGGCAGGCCGGTTTGCCGCACCGTCTGGGGTTGGCTGGCGGTATGATGCTGGCGCTACTCTTTTGGTAAAAGCTGTACAGAACAAAGGAGAAACGGATGGATATCGAACTTGTGTTCAAAATTGCGGCCATCGGCATCATCGTGGCAGTACTTAATCAGCTGCTCATCCGCTCCGGGCGGGAGGATCAGGCCATGATGACCACATTGGCGGGGCTTGTGGTAGTGCTTTCCATTCTCGTCAAGCAGATCAGCACCCTGTTTGCCACCATCCGGTCTCTGTTCGCGCTATGAGCGCAGCAGTTCCGGTGCTGACTGCGCTGCTGCTGATGGCCTTTGCGGGAGTTCTATTGCAGCGGTATTCCCCGGCATTTGCGTTGCTGCTTTCGCTGGGTGCTGCGGTGTGGCTGTTGCTCCGTCTGGCACAGCCGCTGCGCGGGGTACTGCAAGCAATGGTACAGCTGGGGCAGCGCACCAATGCGCAAGCCTTTTCCTGCCTTTTGCGCAGCGCGGGCATCCTGTTGCTGGCAGATTACGTCCGCACCCTCTGCGAGGAAGCAGGAGCAGATACTCTTGCATGGTGCGCCGGGCTGGCGGGGCGGTGTCTCGTACTGGCAGCAGTATGGCCGCTGCTGGAACAGATATTCCAGACGATCTGGGGGTTGGCAGGATGAAAAAATGCGGCCTTATCATTTGCATGGCAACGCTGGGTTTTCTGTGCAGCAAAACCGCTCTGAAAGCTGCGGCAGCAGAAGCCACACCGTGGCAAACCTATCTCGACAAGGCACCTGTACAGGCCGAGCAGTTTGCGGCAGACCCGCTTGGCACCCTTGTGCGTTTGTTTGCCGCCGAACCGGTGCAATTGCTGCGGGATACGATGCAACAATATGCCGATGTTCTGCTGTTTTTGTCGCTGGCAGCTGGACTTGCATTTCTCTTGCAGGACACTGCCGACAGAGCACTGCTGGAGCTGGCGGCTGCCGGCGGCTGCGGCGTTCTATTGTGGCAGGAGCTGGACAAGCTTGCCGCTGCCCTGTGCACCCGGATGGCCGGGTGGAAAAGTTATCTGCTGGGCTTTTTGCCGGTATACAGCGGCGTGTTGGCAGCTGGCGGTGAATGGAACGCCGGAGCGGCTGCAAACGGCTTTCTGCTCACGGTGCTGTGTTTTATCGCACAGGCGGTCACCCTCTGGCTGCAGCCGCTGCTGCGCAGCTACCTTGCCATCAGTATGGCCTGCGGCATCAGTTCCCGCAAAAGCCTGTTCGAGGGCTGCACTCTGACCGGGCGGCTGCTGCGGCAGGCCATCGGCTGGGCAGGCAAAGCGTTCGCCGCTCTGATGAGCATTCAGCGCGTAGTCACGGTGCAGCTGGATCGTTCAGCCTCCCGTCTGGGACAGCTGCTGACCGGCAGTGTGCCCATTGTAGGGCAGGCGCTGAGCAACGCGGCAGATGCAGTGCTGGCCGGGATGCAGTTGCTCAAAAGCACCCTTGGCATTGCCGCATTGCTCAGCATCGGGGCAGAATTTGCGCCCTTGTATCTCGGGCTGCTGATACATCTGCTTTTTCTGTCCTGCTGCGGCTGGCTTGCCGGGATCGGCGGGCTGGAGTATTGCCATAAGCTGCTGCAATGCTTTGCCGAAGCCGTGCGCTGCATGGCGGCTGTTACGGCCTTGTTTTTTATGTTGTTTGTGGTGGGCATCGCACTGCTGATGCTGACAGGGGGTGGTTAGATGCAGGCATTTCAGCGGGCCGCGGCAGTATTCTGCATGGCGTGCATCGGGGCGGAACTGGTCAGTTTTTTTGCTGGGCAAAGCTGGGCAGGCCGGTGCATAAAAGCTGCAGCCGGGTTATATATTTTAGCAGTCCTTCTTGCGCAGCTGCCACGGCTGCCGGGCAAGGTTTTGACCGCTTTTTCAGGGAGCACAGCCCCGGCGGTCCTGTCTGCGATGCAGTCGGATACATTGGAAACGGATATTCTGACCGAGACAGAGACCCGGTTGGCGGAGTACTGTACCGCACAGTGCCGCCAGCAGTTCGGGCTTGATGCCAGCGTGACGGTCACGCTGGAAAAAGCCGGGCAGCAGGTCGTGGTAAAAAAGGTTGTTGCTGCCTTCCCGGCGGGCTGTACCGCCGCCCAAAAGCAGGCAGCGCTTAGCTTTTTGCAGCAGACACTGGGCACCGCTCCCACGGCAGCGGAGGGGAGCATACCGTGAAGAAGAATGAATTGCTTTCCGCTTTACGCTCTTTGCAAAACAACAAAAACCGCACCGCGCTGGCGGTGACGGTCGGCGTGATGGCAATGTTGCTGCTTTTGCTGTCGGAACTTTTACCCAGCGGCAACACGCAGAAAACCGCGGCATCTACTGTCCGGACTGCTGCCGTCAGCCAGTACCAGACCCAACTGGAGCAGCAGCTGGAAGAGCTTATCAGCCAATTGCAGGGGGCAGGACGCACCACGGTCATGGTCACCCTGACCACCGGAGAGGAGACTATCTATGCAGTAGATACCCAGACCGGAGATCTGCAACAGCAGGAGACGCACGTTCTTTTACAGGATGGGTCTGCGCTGGCTGAGACCACCTATCTGCCGCAGGTCTGCGGGGTTGCCGTGCTGTGTGAGGGCGGGGGAGATGTCCGGGTTGCAGCCCGCATTACTGAGCTGCTGCATTCGCTGTTGGATCTGCCCGCGAACCGCATCTGCGTGGAGCAACGCAAGTGCTGAGCTGCTGCTTTGATCGAGTACCAAAACTATTTACCCAAAAACAAAGGAGGAAGCGTTTTATGAGAGCACTTTCCAGAAACACCCGCAGGGTCACCGCCCTGACACTGGCGGCGGCGCTGGTCATTGCCGTCTACTTAAACTGGCAGTATGCCCGGGCAGACATTACTCCGCAGACAGAGGACGACACCCTCATGGTCTCGGCAGAGCCAGTGGAGGCAGAAGCGGAGACTGCCATCACGGATGCGCTGCCCACAGAGGCGGAGGCCGCCTCCGGTGTCAATAAAAATTATGGCGAAGCACAGCTTGTCAGCGTAGCAAATGACAGCGGCACCCGCTTTTTTGAACAGGCTCGGCTCAAGCGGGAAAAGGCACACGACGAAGCGATGGATACCCTGCAAAAGAGCCTGAAGTCCTCCTCCCTGACAGCGGAGGAGAAAAAGGAGTACACCGCACAAATGGCGGCAGGGCTGGAGGATCTGAACGCAGAAAACGAGATTGAAACGCTGGTGCGCGCCAAGGGCTTTGCGGATTGCCTGTGCTTTTTGCAAGCAGGGCGGGCAGACCTGACCGTGATGACAGCGGGTGAGCCGCTCACGGCGGCGCAGGTGGCACAGATCCGGGATGTGGTGATGAACAAAAGCAGCGTGACCGCCCAGAATATCACGGTGGTGGAGGTAAAGTAAGCACTCTTTATCTATGCGGATATCCCGGCGGCGCAGGCGCAGCTTTTCTTGCAGGCAGAAAGCCGTATGCGCTGCCGGGATGCCATTCTATGCTGATTTCCATCTTCTTTTCCAAACAAGTATTGAAATTACCCCCGCATTGATGGTATAATAACTCTATCAAAAATGAATGCTGCGCGCCTTTATGCACTGTACAAGGGCGCGTTTGAACACAAAAGGCAGGCACGGCAGACCGGTTTCAGGGTTTTGAAACCGCTGCCGGAGCAGCCTTTGGATGGAGGACAGCACAATGGATTTACAGAACATGGATCTTCAGGGCGGCAGCCTTCAGATTTCGACCGAGGTCGTGGGTAAGATTGCCCGCTGCGCCGCACTGGAAGTAGACGGCGTTGCCGAGGTGTCCTGCGGCGTGCAGAATAAAAAGCTGAAAAGCCTGCTGGAATCTGCCAGTATCCAGCCGCCTGTGGTGGTTGAGATGCGGGACGGCACGGCCAGCATCACTCTGCACCTGATGATGCAGTTCGGCGCACGGATTCCCTCTGTGGCTGAAAAAGTACAGGAGAACGTCAAGTCTGCCGTGCAGAACATGACCAATGTGACGGTTAGCCGCGTGGATCTGGTCATTGCAGGCCTTGCCGAAGCGCAGTAACAAATTCAGCAAAAAATCATATCAGAAACGATCCTCCTCCCGGTACGCCCGGCGGGGAGGGTTTGTATTGCGAAAGGAACATTATGGAAAACATTCTGCCCCGTAGAGAAGCCCGTGAAAACGCCTTTTTGCTGGCATTTTCGCAGACCTTTGGTGACATTCCTCTGGCCGAGGCACTGTCCAATCACGCCGAGAACGATGAAGAGCATCCTGTGGATGCGTTCAGCCGCCTGCTGCTGAACGCCTACTACGATCATTCCGCAGAGGTGGATGATGAGATCCGCGCTCACCTGCGCAACTGGACTATGGAGCGTCTGCCCCGCGTCAGCCTGACTGTGCTGCGTCTGGCCGTGGCCGAGATGCTGTTCGGCGGCGAGAACAAGCCCGGCGTTGCCATCAATGAGGCTGTGGAACTGACCAAGAAGTACGGCGCGGGCGAGGACTACCAATTTGTGAATGGCCTGCTGGGTGCTGTGGCACGCGACCACGGCCTGAGTGATGAAGCCGTCGCGGAGTCGGCTGAACAGTGAGCCGTTATACGCTCGGGGTCGATACAAGCAACTATGCAACCTCTCTGGCAGTTTTTGATACAGCCGGGGAGGTTGTTTGTGCAAAAAAGCGCTTTTTGCCGGTAAAAGCCGGGCAGCTTGGTCTCCGGCAAAGCGATGCGCTGTTCCATCACACAGCAGCTCTGCCGGAGATGCTGCAGGAGCTGGCGCAGGAATTCGACCTAACCAAAATAGATGCCGTAGGTGTTTCGCAAAAGCCGCGCCCGGTAGAGGGCAGCTATATGCCCTGTTTTCTGGCTGGTGTCAGCGCGGCGACCGCCTTTGCGGCGGCACGGGACATTCCGCTGATCCACACTACCCATCAGCAGGGTCACGCTGCTGCGGCGCTGTATGCCGCAAAGGGTGAGGCACTGTTCTCCCAGAAGGTGCTTTTGTTCCATATCTCCGGCGGCACCACGGATCTTTTACTGTGCGATCAGGTGCGTGCTATCACCACCCTTGGCACCAGTACCGATCTGTACGCCGGTCAGGCGGTGGACCGCGTGGGCGTGCGGCTGGGCTTTGGCTTCCCTGCAGGGGCAGAGGTCTCCCGCCTTGCTGCGCAGTGCGCCGAGGATATCCGGCCTAAGTCCAGCGTAAAGGGGCTGCAATGCAGCCTTTCTGGGCTGGAAAATCAGTGTAACGCCCTGCTTGCGGCCGGAAAAGCACCGGAATACGTTTGCAAGTACTGCCTGCTCTGCGTGGCAGATACCGTTGTCCGCATGACAAAGGCTGCACAGAAGGAATACCCCGGTCTGCCGGTGGTCTGCGCCGGTGGTGTGATGAGCAGCGATATCATCCGCACATGGGTGCAGCAGCGTTTGCCGCAGGTCTATTTTGTGCCAGGGCAGTATTCAAGTGATAATGCCATCGGCGTATCCATTCTTGCTGCGCGGGAGGCCGGTCTATGGCTGATGTGATCTCGGTATCCGATCTGAATCATTATGTCAAAACGCTGCTGGATGTCAACGATGGGTTGTTCGATCTGGCCCTGCGGGGTGAGATCGCAAATTTTGTGCAGAACGCCCGCAGCGGGCACTGCTACTTTTCTCTGCGGGACGATGCCTGCAGCGTAAAGGCGGTGATGTTCCGCACCGATGCCCGCCGTCTGGCGTTTCGCCCGGAGGAGGGGATGCGGGTCGTGGTACGCTGCCGCGCTACCCTCTACGAGCGGGACGGTGCGTTTCAGGTCTATGTAAACGAGATGTTTCCAGATGGTCTGGGCGCAGCACAGCTTGCGCTGGAGCAGCTGAAGGCCCGGCTGGAAAAGGAAGGTCTGTTCGACCCGGCGCAAAAAAAGCCGCTGCCCGCATACCCCAAATGTATCGGTGTCGTCACCAGCAAAACAGGGGCGGCATTGCAGGATATCCGCAACGTGATCAGCCGCCGCTGGCCGTCCGTTCGGCTGCTGCTGTGCCCGGTAACGGTGCAGGGCTTTGAGGCTGCCCGGCAGATCGCCGCCGCCATCTGCACGCTGGATCAGAGCGGGCGGGTAGACGAGATCATCGTAGCCCGGGGCGGCGGCAGCAGGGAAGACCTGTGGGTGTTCAACGCTGAGGAGATTGTTCGGGCAGCATTTCGCTGCAAAACGCCACTGATCAGTGCCATCGGACACGAGATCGACTACACCATTCTGGACTTTGTAGCCGACCAGCGTGCTCCCACACCGTCCGCTGCCGCAGAGCTTGCGGTGCCGGATCGGGAGGAACAGCAGCGCATTTTTGAAAATATTGAAGAAAATATTCACAAAAATATACAAAAACGGCTTGCGTTGTGCTATAATGCTCTAGAGCAATACAACTTTTTGTTGGAGCAGAGCGCGCCGAGCAAAATCTTACAGCAGTATTCAAGCCGCCTGCAACAGGTGCAGCAGGCCATTCAGGCACAACAAAAAACGCGTATGAATGACAAAAATATGCAGCTTCAACACGCAGCTGCACTGGCTGCATCGCTGGATCCATATCGTGTGCTGGCCCGTGGCTATGCCCTTGTGACCGATACAAAAGGGAAGGTCTGCACCGTGGAGCAGCTGCAGCCGGAGCAGCCCATCTGTGTGCGCAGTCGGCAATATCAGGCACGATGCCGTGTGGAAACGGTGGAGGAGATCAATGAGAGCACCCAAAAGCTTTGAAGAAGGAATGCGCCTGCAGCTCGTCGCGCTTGTCCAGCTCCGCGATCAGCTTGTTGTGCTGCGCGCGGCTGTTGATGAGGCCGACCACAATGGCGGCCGCTGCGCTGACCAGCGCGGCAATGATAACCTCCGACATCCGCGCCTCACTTCCCGCCGCCAGCGGCGTCAATCATCCGCTGACAGACGATCATCGCCTGCAGCGCGTCATACGTGACGTTGATTGCGTGCTTGCCGTCGCCCTGCAGCGCGCCGCGGGCGATCAGCTTCTGCGTCTCCTCGCGCGCCCATGTGGGCACGTCGTCCAGGCTGTAGTAGCGCGGATTGCGTGCCTCGCCATAGCGCATGCCGATAATCGCGCCGCGCACGACATCTTCAGAGATGTCGATGGCTCCATTGCCAGTGCCTTTCAGAGCGCCAGCATCCATCAATTCCTGAACCTCACTTCTGTACCATTCAGGGACGTCATCAATCGTCTTGTACTTTACCATGTTTTCATCCTCCTCTTCGTTCGGGTGTTCCGGCGTCAGCATGGCCAGAAATGCCGTCCACTGCGCCGGGTCATCCACCCACGGCATGGGGCAGCGCTTGCCCGTCACGTCGTAGTGCCGCACAACGTGCTCCGTGTCGATGCCATAGCGCTGCATGATCTCCCGCGCAAGCGCCGCGGCGTTGGCCACGGTCTCCGGCAGGATGTAGTAGCTGCCGTCGGCGCGCTTGCGTCCTTGCATCCGGCAATCCTGGCGGGAACGGCCAGCATCAGTACCGTAGAAAACAGCGGAGCCGTTCCTCCGGGGATATACAATCCCACCTTTTCTATGGCAACCGCTTTCTGCCAGCAGGTCACCCCCGGCTGAGTCTGCACTTTCTTGCCCTCAAAGCGTTGTGCGGCGTGGAAAGTCTCGATGTTCTGCTTTGCCAGGCGAATAGCTGCTTTCAAGTCTTCACTCACCAGGTTTTCCGCTTCCTGCTGTTCCTCTTCCGACACTGCCAGCGAGGCCAACACCACTTTATCAAATTTTTCTTCATAATCCAGCACAGCACGGTCTCCCTCCTCCTTCACACGGTCAATAACACTCCGCACCGTATCAAACAGATTCTCCGTATTCATCACCGGACGTTTCAGAATCTCTTGCCACTGGGATTTATCGGGATTACTAATCAATATCATAATGACATGTTTTTAAAGATTTATGCATAAACCATGATATTATTGGAGGTGTGTCAAAACTCTCTGAAGACTTTCTTTTAGGCGCTGATTACGCGGATTTCACGGATTTATTTTACCGAATCCGCGCTATTTCGCGTAATTCGCACCTAATGTCGTAACATAAAGAAAGCGTTTATATACTTTTGACACATCCTCGAGGCTTTAAATTATCATTTTCTCAATCGGCAGCACCAGAATGCCTTCCGCCCCCAATGCCTTCAACTTTCCGATAATCTCCCAGAAACACTTCTCGTCGAGTACGGTATGTACTGAGCACCAGCCTTCTTGTGCCAAAGGCATCACCGTGGGGCTCTTCATGCCCGGAAGTACAGAGACAATCTCATCCAGTTTCTCTTTCGGGGCATTCATCAGCACATACTTCTTATCTTCGGCTGTCTTCACAGCATCCATACGGAACAACAGCTCCCTCAATATCCCTTGCTTTTCCTCGCTCAGGTTCCTGTTACCAATCAGCAGGGCTTCGGACTTCATCACAACCTCCACTTCCTTCAGGCGGTTGCTCACCAGCGTAGAACCGGAACTTACAATATCGAAAATGGCATCTGCCAGACCGATGCCCGGCGCCACTTCTACCGACCCCGTAATGACGTGTATCTCCGCATTCACCCCATTCTCTTTCAAAAAGCCGGAAAGGATACCCGGATAAGATGTCGCAATCTTCTTTCCGTGAAACCACTTCACCCCCGGATACTCAATATCCTTCGGCATGGCAAGAGACAGACGGCATTTGCTGAATCCCAGACGCTTGATTATCTCTGCATCCTCATTCTTCTCAACAAATTCATTCTCACCCACAATTCCTATATCAGCCACTCCGGTAGCCACAGACTGCGGAATGTCGTCATCCCTCAGAAACAACACTTCAAGAGGAAAGTTTGACGACTGCACCAACAACGAGCGCTTCATGGCACTCAACTTTATATCCGATTCTCCCAAAAACGACATGGTCTCGTCATACAGACGACCCTTAGCTTGTACTGCAATTCTTAACATAAGGTTATTTACTATTTTACGATTTACTATTTACTATTTTGAATGAGATGACAGAAAACAAAACGAGGCTTACCAATATTCGGCAAGCCTCGTCTGTTATGTCATCTGTTGTACATATACACTCATACGCCCACCGAGTTATTCGTTAGGATGATGATGGTGATGATGTGCAACGATATTCTTCATATTTTTTGGATTTTAATGCGACAAAAGTAAACTAAAAGTTTGAAACTCCAAAAGATTTATCACAAAAAGTTTATTTTTTCTTTCAAATTCATCTTAGTTCACCACAAATTACACAGATTTGCACAGATTATTTTTATTCCAATCTATGCAAATCTGTGTAATCTGTGGTGAAACAATTAAATCAACGGCAATATTTCCTCCTGCTCTACTTCGCAGCTATGGAAATGCATTTCCGCTTCCGCCTTCTCCTTCGGAAAGGTAAAGTAGGTGCAAGTGGCTTCTGTGCAAAGTTCGCCCATGCTATTATACAGGCGTGCTTCTATGATAGCAATATTCCGCTTCTGCTCGCGTATGGAAGCCCGCAACACGACATGCGAGTCTTTAGTCGATACCGGTTTACGAAAACGAGTTTCCATCTTCGAAGTCACCCCGCTTGTCTGCAACTTACGCACTACCACCCATCCGCAAATTTCATCCAGCAGCACCGACTGAATGCCACCATGCAACGTATTCAGCCAACCCTGATACTCAGGACGCGGCTTCCAGATGCTCACCACCTCGTCGCCATCCTCATAAAACTCCATTTTCACACCGGACTCATTATTGGGAGCACAACCGAAACAATTGTATCCTTCCAAATCTTTCCACGGGTTAATAATCTTCTTCATACAATTTCGTTTTTATTATAAATGGGTATGCGGACGACGCGGATAAGACGGACGAACGCGGATTTTTATCTATCAATTATAATATGTATATTCACGCTCTTCGTACACCACAGGCACATCGTCTATATACTTGATTCTGATTTTCCAGTTTCCCTGATTATCATTATGGAATTTATAGACGTATTTCACTTCTTCGGTTTGCCCTTCCGGACGCTCTGTTCCGGAAATCAGTTCCCCTTTGGTATTGTACCGATACGTATGCTGGCTTTGAGATGTACCATCCGGTGAAAGATATTCCTCGAACACTACACGTCCCTGAAAATTATAGCCTCTCCGAACAGAGCCAACCGGATCAGATCCTTCGGGTTGCAACAGCACTTTCCGCTCTATTTGCTGCCCATAGGAATCATATATATAACGGAACTCACTACATTTTGTTCCATTCGTCAGGTAACCGACTTCCTGTACCATATTACCTTCTATGTCATAGCGAAACACATCCCGCTGCATAATTTCACCCTTATCATCCAGTATTGAACAGTGCTTGAGACGCCCTTCCTTATCGTATCCATAATTCTTGTTTGCCGTCAGCACACCCGCCGGTGTATAATGGCTTTCTTTCGACAAATTCCCATTCTCATCATATTCATACTGAATCTTTTCCCGACATACTCCCGCTTCCGTGAACCGTTCCTCTTTTACTTTCCGTCCGTTTTCACCAAACTCGTAAACGAAGAACTGCCCTTTCTTCTCTCCCTTATCCACCGCCTGCGGACCTTTGGCAATGGCAACGTACGACCTTTGCTGTACCTTCTTCACTTTACCGCGCACGGGTATTTTCTCCCAGTCATTTCCACCGCCTGCATACTCTATATCTCTGCGGATAATGAAATTCGGTTCTCCATATTCATTGCAACCTTCAAAACGTTCTGTCCAGTTACCCGCTTCATCTATCTTCCGAATCGGATTCTTCTGATTATCATCTTTCACCACCCGCATCTTACCTAACTGTAGTGCACCCCTTCTTTTCAGCGTCAGTGTATCCCCCTTTCCAATCGGGTATTCTCCCACGCGTTCCATCTTTTCATCCGGACCACCCATCAGGATAATCTTCTCCGGCGTTCCATCCTCATTGTACAGCACTTGTCTGCCCGATGACCTCTTTTTCACATAGTCTTTGGAGTAGATTTTCAACATCTTTCCCGCTTCATCGTACAAGGCAGAAGTAATCTGGAGTGTATCTTCCTGTCCGTTCATATAGGCAATGCAATTCAGCCGTCCTTTTTCATCATACGTATAGCCCCAACAATCGCTGACTCCTTCATCCGCAGTTGCATAAATCTCGCGCGACACCTGTCCGGCAGGGTTATACACATACACCAGTTTACCATGCGGACTGCCGTCCGGCTTCAGTCTGTTCTCTACCATCTTACGGCCTTTGCTGTCGTACTTCACGAATGTAATATAATCCACCACCTTACCGGTCACCCACGTAGTATCCTTCAGTAGCGGCTCATACACCACCGTACGTATGTTTTTAATGCCCGGCTGATCCTGGGCGCGAAGTGCAGCCGAACCGGATGCCAACAGAAGAAGCAAACCAAATATTTTACATCTCTCAGAGATAAATCGGTGTCTCATATCCAATAGTGTTTTTCAATATGTTGCCACAAATGTAACAATACTTCGGCACGCACAAAAAAAGGCGGGGAGTTTTTTACTCCCACGCCTCCGCTTTTACTTCAAAACAAGGACACTCTTTCATCCTTTCCCAAGGATCTACAATGCCGTTGTAGTTTTTATCAGGGCTCAGATCCCGGTGTCCCACCACCCACGCCTCCGGATAACTCTGCAACAGATTGGCTACCAATCGGTGCATCGCCTCTTTCTGCCGTAAAGTCCGCGTATCGGCAGGACGTCCATTCACATTCAGACCGCCCTCATAACACACTCCAAGACTATTCGCATTGTATCCACGGGCATGCGCCCCAGGCACATCTTCCGACCTCATCAACTCCACCTGTCCCGACTTCCGGATATAATAGTGATACCCCCACGATGAAAAGCCCCTGTAACGGTGCGCCGTATCCACGTCCTGCGCACTGAAATCACTGTCCGCCCTTGTGGCGGAACAGTGAATAATAATCAGATCAATCTTTCTCATAACCGACATACCATTTATATCGTCATAGCATGTGCACTCAACGCCCCCAATAAGGCAGAAGCCATCGCAATAACAACTTTCAAAACAGTGTCCCAAGTAATCTTCTTCATAACGATCAGTTTTTAGTGATTTAATGTTTAGTGATTCTATCCTAACGGATCCTCTTCAAGCCCTCCGTCAGCAGGACCTTCCGGCTCAACAGCCTGCATGCTTCGCGTCACCACACGTGTGTACGCCATTGTCTTCGTAATGTCCGTCAACCCCTTGCCGGGACGGAAGTTGATACGTGATTTCTTAATCATGGATATCGTGAAATCTTCCGCCTTTTCTGCGCCCTTACTGCTGACGCCCATCTGCATAGATCCCAGATCTCCCAACCTGACAATGCGCCCCGCTTTCAGGGCACGCTTCGCCTCATAGATGATGCCCGCCAGTGCAGCACGTACATCAGTTTCCGTACACGTGGTACGTCCGGTTATCGCTTCGCACATTTCGTCGAAGTCCAACTCGCCCGAGGCTTGCGCCAGGGCATAATACTTTGCGGGCTCACTCTTCTTAGAAGGATTTTTACGAGCCACCACCGAATAATTCATGGATGTTGCCATATCAATTAAATTTTTAAAATGAATGTAAATCATCGATTTACACTGCAAATATACCGGATGACAGATACCCCTCAGTCGCCAATGAAGCTTTACGAATATTATTGAAACAAACACGTCCCAAAACTTTCACTGACCGTTTATTTTTAGTAAATTTACGTCACATTAAGAATCAATAAATACAAGAAAATGAAAGAAGAAAAAAGCACTTTCACAGTGCGCAGTTACACAAAATCGGAACTGGCTCATCTTTACAATCCACAACTAACCCTTAAAAACGCCACCCAAGTACTTCGTCGCTGGATACTCCACAACGCCGAACTTCACGCAGAACTGATTCATTTGGGTTATCAGGACCGGAACCACATTTTCACGCCCCGCCAAGTAAAAGTAATAGTCGACTACCTGGGCGAACCTTAAACTTAACTTTACGCGAAAAGCCAAAAGTTATTTCCTGTTATCGGACACATCTGTTAATTTGCAACAAAATAGGGAAAGAAAGGAAGGAAACGAGTTGACAAGGGAACAAGGAGCTGCGCAATGCTTCTATGCCGCATGGAACCTTATCACCTGGTCAACTTGTTAACTCGTCAACTTTCCCTCAAAAACATACAAACAATGAAGTATTCATATTATCAAAACAAAAAACAACCGCCCTGCGCCGAAGTAACCGACGAAGAAGTGGCCAACCTCATCCGCCACGATGAAAAACTGGCACACATGACTCTTGACATCCGACAGCATATTACTGCCAATGACATCGCAACCGCTGATTTCATAAAAGGAGAACTTCCTTCCGTCACCTTCTCCGCCCGCTTCACCGGTGGACGCCGATACGACAAACTCAGTGAGTACAACGGAGAAATCGTCCTCGACCTCGACAAGAAATCCCCCGAAGAACTGACACGCATCTCAAAGGCAGTCACCGGAAATCCGCATACCCACATCAGCTTTACCAGTCCGAAGGGTAACGGTTACAAACTGACCACAATCACCAGCCTGCCCGACGGCACCTTGCCGCAATCTCCCGAAGAGGTCCGCAACTACCATGCGCATGCCTACGACCAGGTTGCTTCACTCTACGAAGAGCTTTGCCAAACGGACATCGACGAATCGGGCAAAGACATGACGCGCATCTGCTATCTGCCTCACGATGAGGATGTCTATCTGAACCCTAATCCGCAGGTTCTCATCGTCGACCTCAACCGCCCTCTCAGAGAAAAGAAAAAGAAAACTCCCGGACGGAAAAAGTCTTCAGGTACAACCACAGAAAAACCTCCGTACCAAAAGCCTTCGGACAACATCTCTTATCCTCAAAGCGAAAGTCGTTCCCTGCTTGCACTCCTTCTTTACTATCACGATCACAAAAACAAGTACGAAGAAGGCAACCGCAACAACTACCTGTTCCGGCTAACCTGCACATACAATGCTTACGGCATTCCCAAAGAAGAAGTCGCCCCTTTCCTGCGCCTCAACTTCACCGACATACCGCCCGAAGAGATAGACTCCGTGACGGACAGTGCTTATCAGCACACGGACGAATTTAACACACGTAAGTTGAGAACCTCGCAATGGAACTTTCTCCGCATCGGACAGTATATCAACAGCCATTACGAAACGCGCTACAACCAGATGAAGCACCGCATGGAATGTCGCAAAAAGGGTGAAGAGGATTTCGTCATGCTGGATGACATG